>JAABUW010001321.1_pt1 | contig 42204 bp, 53 predicted proteins | sample 5560081 | NCBI WGS metagenome assembly JAABUW01 (sample SAMN10711882, study PRJNA513363) | rock metagenome | isolation source: Antarctica rocks | place: Antarctica: Victoria Land, Knobhead sud | reverse complement strand
GGATGTTGAGTCTTTATGAGAGCGCGCCGGATCATTTCAATTTTAGCCAGAGTTGGGGTTGGAAGAGTAGTACGATGATTTTGGACGATGGGCTGTTGGGGTACGAGGATGTGGGGGGGAAAAAGGACGGCAGGTTAAGGTTTATGGTTGTCATCGGTATGTTCTTGCTATCGATGGTGGTGCCGATGAGATGCGTGCTAATGTCTGCGGATAGGCAATGTGTGATGAAATCCCACGATTTCGCCGACTGAATGGTTATGATATGAATGAGTCTCGGTGGTTTTTGAGCGTTTCAGCGATTGCTCTCTAGCTATCCATGTTAGCGTAATGAGCGAGCGTGCTCTCAGTCTTGTTCAAGCGAGTTTTCGGTCAACGATTCTTGGTAAATCTGGGCTTTCGTTGGAGATGACCGCCGTCAAAATGGCGAAGTAGCAAAGCTATTGTTCGATTCATTCCAGCTGCTATCTTGCATCAAAATCTCTTATGAACGTAGGAGGAGGGAACCTCTTAGATCGTGGAACCAAAAAATCCCTCTTGGCCCGATTCTATCCCCAAGGGCAACGTGTACTGTGTGCGCAGGGAACCGCCGACACCACGGTCACTGACCTTTGAGATTACAGCGGGCGAGATTATGCGAAACGGACATCGTCGAAGCGCGCAGATTAGTTTCTATCCCAACAGGCCTCGCACGCACTCGGCTCGCAAAACGCTGTCCTAAATTACCAGGTCCTTCCCTGGAAGCCATGCTTTGCTCTTTAATGACACGATATATATACACAGCACCGGTTAAAGAGCTTGTCCGTGCAACCACTCCCCTCATCCGACACCACCATCTCACTCCTCATCCCTCTCCAACAAGCCCCTCTCCTCTTCGCTACCCTTATCCGCCTTCCTCTTCCTGCGCCGCCTCTTCTTCTTCCCACTACTAGTCGGCTCCTCTGAGCTTGGTTCCGGCCGCCTGTTCTCCTCTCTCTCTTCTTCTTGGCCATATACTCTCGCGCCCCCGCTTCCGCTGTCGTCAGAGCTGCTTGTGGTTTCTAACACGACCTTTTTGATGCCGTCTCGGTCGATAATGTTCTCGGTAATGCTTCCGCTGCGCACGGCGCCAAGTTTTGTTCTTGGTTGTGTGGGAGAATCTCGGGACTGGAGGGAGCCAAGGGTAGACTGGGATGTTGGGCGCGATTTTGAAGTAGAGGGTGCAGGCCGTCTATTTGTGGGGGTGTCTTCGTTCGATTTAATAGGCGTTGAAGGGTCGTGGTCAATTTCAGAAACCGATTGGTGGCCTTTGCTTGGAGTCTTGGGCCGTTTGGAGTCCGGGGGTGTGGAGCCGATTGTGCCGTATCCAGCTTGGAGAGCTAGGACACCATCTTTGGCGTCTTTGCCGGCGGACTGGAGTAAGCCGGCACCGACGCCGCCCTGGGGCGCTGCGGGCGCCGCAGACATGGAAAGGCTCCTTGGTGTTTCTGCAGAGTCTTGGAGTTTTGCTGTATCCGGAACAGAGTTTCCGCCGCCAGGTTTTATTTTGACGGTGTTGTAGCGAGTCTGTCGGGGGCGACTGGCGAGGTTGGAAGGGCCAAGGTGCTTTAGATGGTCGCGGTCTGTTAGCCGTTTTGGAGTGCTCTGATCAGAAGTGCCAGTGGCGCTGGAGGGGCGGCGGAGATGAGGAGGCTTCTTGGGGGAAGAGTTAAGCTCTGGATGGTTACCATTGGCTTTGACTGTCTCAGAGGTGGCGGTTCGGCGGAGCGCATGATGTTGCATTTTCTGGTCTTCGTCGAGGTCGATGAGGTTTTCTTCATTGGTGGCAAGCGCGCTGCCAGTGGCAACGACTTCGCCTCGAGGTACCCTTGATCTTGGCGCCGGCTGCATACGTCTGATGGCTTTGTGGACGTCGATATAGACGTCGGATTCGTCTATGATCTCCCTATAGAATTGCTAAGCAAGTGTGGATTTTAGGGGACAAGCTGGTACGTACTCGCCAATGAGCTCTTCGATAACATCTTCCAAGGTGACCACCCCCAAAGCACCGTGGTCATCACCAGGAAATTCTGAAACTAGTACCATATGTGACTTGCCTTCCTGGAAGAAATTGACAATATCCAGACAGCTTGTCTCAGCTCTTGTCTCAGGCAGCGTAGCTAACGCGAAATCTCTCACACGTTTGCCATCTTCCGGATCATAAGTGATGAGTATCTTGACCAAGAGCATTCCCACATAGTTCTTGTTGTTTCCGGGCTCATAGATGGGTATTCGAGAATAGCCAGCGCCGAGAATGATGTCCATAGTCTCCTCGTTCAAAATGGTGTCTGCGGACATTGTGAACACATCTTCCATTGGTGTCATAATGCTTCCGACAGTCTTCGCTTTCAAATCCAGAACAGCACTGATTATGGTGACCTCATCCTGATTCAATTGCTCACCAGCGGCACCCAAAGTTTTGTGCAGGGTGACAAGCGTCTTCAGACCCGCCTTTTTATACGTAGTCCCATGATCTTCTCCCAACAATTTGTCAAGTAACTTTGCGGTAGGCCATGCCACTGGCCCAAGTATGTACATAAGGACCAAGACAAGAGGAGACATCCAAGCACCGATGGGAAGGCCGTAGCGAACGCAGATTGACTGAGGGATGATCTCTCCGAAGATGACTGGAAGGACAACAGTCAGTATTCCCATAGTGCATTGTATATGGCAAGTCCGTACCAATCATGACTGTACTGCCGAGGACAGCCTGCCATCCGCCACCGAGAGAGCGGTCGAGCACAAGAGGTAGGGTTTCGTTGGTAATGACGTTTCCAAGTAGTAATGTTACCAGGACCCAATGCTTGCCCCTCTCCAGCAATCTCAGTACCCTGGCGGCATGTTTCTTCTCAGCACCTTCTCCAGATGTCTTGACGACTTGCAGGTATATTTCGTCCTAGCGGGCAATAAGCATTATGCCACGAATATTGGTCAGTCGCTCACCTGTCCCATTAGTGCGATGGTCAGGCCCGCAAAGGCTCCTCCAAGGAGTACCAGGCCCAATGCCACTGACAAGTAGATCCATAGCTTGGGACTTTCTGGTGACATGGCATCTTTGGTCTTTGCTAGGTTCGAGAATGGTATGTAGCCGACAGGAGTAGCAGCTAGAAACGGTAGGTTCATCATCCCAAACGTGAGAAGCTTGGCCGCAGATAGGACTATAGGTCTCGATCGAGCAAACCCGTTGAACGAAGGTGATATGGGACGGCCATGCTGGATAGCACGCGTTGACTGCTGTGTAGCCGACATGTGCGGGTAAGCGGGGGGTTGGGGAGGTCAGACACAATCCCGTAACAGTAGATGGTTTATCGATATCAACTCATAGCAAGTAACAGATAAGGACTAGATCTTTCCGCAGATTTCATGAGTACGGAGCATCCAACAATGGCGGATGGTTGTGAGATTCTGTTTGCACGACTTGACAGAAGATCCTGGTTGAGAGCTTACGTAAACCCATCGAACCAATCACAACCCATCTTTTTGCGCTAGTGTCAAACTGCCAATCTGCCCAAAAAGGGGGAGGAAGGTAGCACCAAAGAGCAGTGAAAACATCACTTCTACGGACTACGATTATGCCAAGGAGTTCTCATCAGTCCATCAAGTAATACACAGTGCACATATCACCATCCACTTAGTCTGACAGATTGCTTTTCGGAGAAACAGCGGTCCCGTCCTTTTGCTTCATTGTCCACAATTGACTTTGGTCCAAGGCAGTCAAACCATCTCACAAGTTACCCAACCTCTCATAAAGATTGTGAAGATTGAGGTGCCCATTTCACCGAGAGCATTTGAGAAATGCCGATTTTTGATCGATAACCTTCATATACCTGGAGCTAGATATGTCCAAAATTCGGAATTATTGCTTACTACAGCCGAACCTTCTCTTTTACGAGTAAGCCATGCAGAATTTGCCCACCAGCCAGCACCACGCTCAAATCGCAGATTCAACCACAAATACACTAAAGCCGCCCATGCTGTTGAGATTCATGAATTAGCTTCGCTGATCTTCGATAGCTCCATAAAGCCCTGGAAATATGCTTACCCTGGCTTTGAAAACAGTTATCTTATCATCGTAAAAGAGGATTTCCCTCAATTTCAGTTTCGGCCGGGTCCTACCGCTCTCTGATACTTCATCGTCGTCCGAGTCTCCAATGATGCCTTCTGCGACATCGGAATCTGTTCCGTCGGAATCTGAACCGGGAGTGGAGCCTGTCGCTTCATTGGTGTCATCCTGTTCGTCGTCGTCGGCTTCGTCGCTGTCTTCGTCGGTATCGCCTACACCATCTGGTCCAGCGTTGGCAGAACTTGTCGCCGAGTCATGGAACGTCGACTCATCGCGATTCCTGTTCTCTAGAATCTCGAAGCACTTGTCCGAGATCCCCATGTAGCAAAGTTCGATCTCAGGCCGCAGCGCGATAATGTCCACAATCTGCAATGCCAATTCTTTCGGGTCCAAGTGACCGCCATAAACATATTCTGCTATATAAGGTACGTACAGCGAGCGTAGGTGTGATAATTGAGGCAATCTCTGAAGGAAGAAATGCTGCACGTATAATCAGCTACTGAACTCCACCTTGTGGGCGGCAGGAGCAACTGTACCCAGTCCTTGTAGTCAATCGCCATTGCTATTTCCTTCAGACTACTCATCTTCCCACTTGTTACAAAAGTCAGTAGCTCTCGGTTAAACATCCATTTTCGCCATTTCTGGCTACGCGTCCTGGTATCCGCAGTTCCGGCAGCACTGTCAATGAGTATTTTCTTGAGGCTTGCACGATGACGGCGTATGGGACCGCGGTAAATCGCTTCAATTGTGACTCGGGAAACATATTTGGAGACATTCGCGCGAACCGGTCCGCCTTCTTCTTGGAAAAACATCCATTCAAGACTATTGGGAGCCAAAGTCTCTTTGAGGAATGAGATTAGAGAGGGCGAGACTTGATCGGTATGTATTCTTTTGAGGTTCAGACTATAAGTGAGAGCCGTACAGACACCTGCATTCCAGGCGGGCGGGTGCTGTGGTGTGCATTCTGAGGCTGAGTTCGAAGAAGCTCGCGAATGCGTGAAGCTCGACCTAGGAGTGTACGTCCGTCTCAGAGCCTTCCACAAGCCCTCATGCCCGTCACATTGGAACAACGTCAAGGAGGTCATCATTGACCAGTCTATCGTCTTTTGGAGGACACGAACATCCAATAGTACGCGCTCTAACTCAAGAATCTCGAGACGTAGCAACTTTGTTTTAGATTGAGCGGAGATTTTTGGTAAGACTGCTTTCAACGCTGCCTTGCTCCATTGTGGTATTTTCAGCCCTTGAGGCACCGGCTGACTTTGCCGATTGTCAAAATCGATTGAACAAGACGTCCTTGTTGGCAGATCATGAGGTGACGGCATCGGTAATGGGGACAAACCCGAATCTGTTGAATGAATGATTGCTTGATTTGGTTCTATGGCACCTCCAGGTAGAGACGATGTCAGAGGATGCGAGACAGCTGATTCCACATCCGGATTATCGTTTGAGGAAGGACTCGATTTAGGTGCAGTCTCGGGTGACACAACGGCCGTGGCCTCGTTCCCACTGTCCGTGTTGGCCGGCTTTAAAAAAGGTTCAGTATCTCCGTTGGCGGTATTAGGAGGATTTCTGTCAGCATAACAATCGTAAAACCTATTCACTAACACGGCGAATTCGCCTCCAGCCTGTAAATTTCTGGTTGTGTTGTCCTCGTTCGAAAGTGTGTTCCCTACGCTACCGCTCTGCGTCGAGACCCAGCCAGAAACACGAACATGCGATGCAATTCCTATACGAAGCTCTCGTATCTTATCGAGTGAGCGCTCAAGGAGCATGCTCAGTTCGGCAAGGTATGCAATCTCATCAATGTTTAAAACACACAGGCGCCTCAGGGGCGAGATGGTAGAGAAGTTTGGGCGTTCAATGTGACGATAAGACCATTCGACTCTTGTCAGAGCTGACGTTTCAGTGACGGTAGGGTTAGGGCTGGGAGCAGTAGAAGTTGATACAGCCCCAACGGCAGCTTGAACAGGCTGCGTCACAATGTTCGATTGTGATGTTCCGGCTATGGGAACAACTCCCCTATTGTCATGTAATCGTATCCACAAAGTATCCAAGCTAGACTGTCGACCATGCTTATAATCGCCTAATGATGACAAGGCAATCCATACGTCCCGGAGAATCCCCGTGGGCATGTCCCAGATGAAGGTCTCCAGGTTGGGCATTCTTGCAATAGTCAACGCGACCAGAGTACCAAGCATCTTACCACTTTCCTTAGTGATGAGGTATTCTTGGACCCATTCAGGAGGTCCATTGCCCAAAGAGAACTTCCGTGTGAACTGGGAGAAGAAGTTTCCCCTTCGAAGCCTTCGATTTGGTTTGCTTGGCTGCATGTGCGCACTGTTCAGGTAGTTCACCATTCCGCAGTGATTACAAGTGTAGCTATGGTGGGATCCATGGCAAGATTCATTATGGCAGCCCAGGGCATTATCGAAGAGGTCTTCTCTCATCACTAGAGTGGCCAAACCATATGTCAGGGCATCAACGCCATTCCGCGGCTCTACTGTAATCTGGGCATCTGGCCAGACAATATCAAATCGTGAGTAGATGTGAGGTATAACAAGGTTGTGCAGAGCAGAATGCGTCAACGCAAGGGACGTAAGATCGTTGGTATGCGTGACCTGTAGAGTTGTCAGTTAAATTAGAAATGATGAACTCCTAGGACGTTGGCCAGACCTCTTTGATAATGTCTTTAAGTACGTCCATGGGCAAGTCAAGTAACTGAAGCGGGCCCTTCCTTTTTTTCTCCGCAACACTTGCTGACATTTCCTCCTTCTCCCGTAGCCTCCTCGATAACTCAGACATTGTAGCTCCATATTTATGACTCTCGTCAACTTTTACAGCATCGTTCTTGTGTGATATCAAGGTCGAGGATGGGAGATCATCTTCGTTAGGCATGCTAGCGTTGCCTGACGCTGAATCGTTGGTTGGATAGGAAGCCATATTGCCTGGTTCAACTTAGATCGGGAGCGTATTCTAGGAGTCTCTGGGTTGGCCTGTAGAAGTGTAGACCGATTAGAGAGAGCGCGAAACTTTTTCATAGAACTGGGGCCCTTGTGGAAGGTCTTTCTGGGCCATCAAAGCCCACCGAGAAGCGACACTTCATCGGCAGTGAAGAGTTTCCTGAAACGCTCTCATTCAATATCTCAGCTATAACAGATTTGATTAATATCGGCTCGGTATTTTCTGTGACCTAAGAGAGCTTCGAAGAATCACTTGAAGACGGCCTCGAAGGGCTTCCAGGTAGCACATGTATCTATTCGAATGGCCCGGCAACAACCTTAAAGTATGATAGCCGAGCACTTTGGGCGGAGAGCTGATCCTTGCAATCGATAGTCCTAGGGCTGACTGACTATACACTCACTTCACTGGCCAGAACGTCAGGCTCCCAACTGCTCTCCTTGTTCGATGGTAAGTATATATATACAACTTGGCAGAGATATGTGTTGGTTAAAGATAACTTCTTTCACGTCTGAAAGTCGCAGTTGTATAGCGAATGGTTGGGAATACTTCAGCTCACTGCTATCACTTCCGTGCTCACTAAGATCTAACTCGACACATCCACAGTCTTGTGTACATCATGATGTATAGATTTAAGCCAGACCTGCAGTCCCACCATATGAGGATCTAGGAGCTGGAAGCCCACCAGACCGAATGAACCCGTCCATCGCTGTCGCAAATGAACACATCAAGGTTGTCTGACTTGCGTGATATCGCTGATACCCTTGCCTCAGGCTGTCTGGGCGTATCAATCAGATCCCACTTCCCATTGCTGCTTGACCAATCGCTCTGCTGATCCCAAGCGGTATGGAACAGCTTATTATCTGCGCTGCAAGCGAACACCTCCAGGTTGGAAATTGAACGGGACAGCGTGGCGATTTGCGTACTGGCAGAGAACTTCTCAGTGCCAGGAACAGTGGCCCACTTGTCGTTAACGCCAGACCATTCTCCAGATGTATACCAGTAGGAATGGTAAACATAACCATCATTACCAGCGATAAATACGTCCAGATTATCAGGTGAACGTGATACCGCCGAAATTTCCATGCCTGGCACGAACAAGGCAGCCTTTTTCTCATCTGAGGAAAACGCACCACCAATGGAGCCCCAGCCCTTCAGGCCTGACCAGCCATTGTCTTGCGTCCACCAGCTATGATTGACTCTCCCGTCATTGCCGACAACGAAGAGATCAAGGCTCTCCGGTGTTCGGGCGACTGCAGTGACTTTTGCGTCGGCCGGAACAGAATTAGATGGGAAGACTGGCCCAATATTGTTCCAGTCGCTCCAGTCGGCTGTTTCTGCCCACCATTTGCTGTACACATTCCCGTCGGCTCCAAACACAAATAGATCCAGCGTGTTTTCGTAACGAGCCAATGCTGCGACTTCCGCTCCTGAAGAAAAGGCCTTGCCGGGGTTGCCAAGGTTGCCCCAGTCTTTGTCGAGACCGCTCCAGCCATTGTCTGGGCTCCACCAACAGCTGCGGACATCACCATTACTGTCCACAACGAACAAATCTAGATGGTCGCCGTGGCGTGACACTGCAGAGACCTTGACTCCAGGTGGAAAGGAGCCACCACCGACTGAGCCCCATTTATCACCTTGGCCTGACCAATCACTCCCGGTGGCCCACCATGAACTGTATACTTTCCCGTCGTCACCAACGACGAAAAGGTCAATGTGGTCAGAATTACGTGACACTGGAGTAATGGGAGCGCCCTTTGGAAAAATTCCACCTATTTCTTGCTCGGTCCACTCGCTACCTGAATTTTGAGTCGCTGGGGTTGCCATTGCTACCTTTCGTGTGAGGTTACCTGTAAGACTGGGTTAGATACTGATATGAACCTCATGGGTTGCCGAGTTCGTCTAGAAATGGACCAAGAATTGCTTACAATGAATCTTTTACTGTTGAAAGAGTACGATCATCCTTTCAGCATGAAAGGTGACCTACTTATACTCAGCTACTGGTACTCAGAATCTATCAATGCCGACGGCACAAGCCATTGGGCACCACGAGGATCTCCTGGCTAATTGTGGATCCGTGCAAGAACTACAAAGCTGTGAGCCAAACTCTACATTGTGAAGGTCTTGTGATAGATATGACATGCTGCCAAACCCTAAACTATGCTAGACTTGATGCTTCGTATGTGTTGTGTTGCAGTTGGGTAGGACTGAGGGTCCGGATATGCTCACCCATGCAATGGATACTCCCCCGAAAGGGTCCGAAAAGCCCGTTTGTCAGATCTTCAGATCCTGACGCTGTCGAGTTTAGCACGGTCGGCTGGCGTCGGGCATTTACGCATGCAATCGAATGGAGTTGCCATGAAAGCTTGCTCTAATTGATGCATGGTTTCTCTTAGGAGATCGTGGGTGAGAAGAGTATTCTAATTTGACGAAATGGTCTACAGCGATTCCATTGTTGGAAGGTAATGGTAGCCATCAAGTAGGGAAGGCATACCTAGATCCGGATCATACGCCTCCTGTTAAATGTGCACTATTGAGCGTTGAGCATCTTACTTGGCGCCGCGAGCTTCTCCGAAGAAGTGAACAAGTGGGGTAGGAACATTGGCGCTTCACCCATGCATGCGTAGCATCGTGGCTGTGGAAACAAGAGCTGAAAGCTGGAAATTTGTAGTCTGTAGTAAGACCTAGCATCAACGAGTCTGCAGGACTGAAGTCATGCATAGGAGTCGTAGAACTTATGATCCCGACATTGGATGAATAATGCTTGAGAGTTCTGACGACTTTCCTGATTGGAAAACCGGCGACCGGTAAAGGTGTGTAACAGAAAGATAAGTTCTTTCTGGCTATGTAGAAAAGACATCAAGTAAATCTGGAAGGCTCTTGTTCTTAGAAAAATGCTCAAGGAAAGATCACAACATCTGCGAGTACGTATCGACTCTAAAGCGGGAGCTGTTACGTGATCAGTAATAATTCAAGGTTGATCTTATGACGGATAGAGGTAGAACAGTGGTGAAGAAAAGAAAACAAATGGGATGCAAGACCAGGACTCTGCATCGTATGTTGCTGCATAACATTACATGAGAGATCGTTATTTGAGCGGGGAGACCCTAATTTCTGTTACCTTACCTGGCAGAGTACGATCGATGATAGCGCAATAGTATGCAGGAGAGCTTAGGGTTCTCTCCGCATCGTCCAACCTTGACTGCATCAAGGACGCTAATGTAAGAATAGAACCATGGATTGTGGAGTCGGCGTATTCCTTGTAGCGAAAGCATGTCCACATTTTTCTTCATGTGTTCCCACGGAGCTTCCAGGGACAATATCGATTCTCAATAGCTGGCCTGTAGAGGAGCCGAATGCAGGATCAGCAAGTGGACAAGAGGAACAAAGACAATAAACGAGCTAGGCACAACAAGATAGGTCGATAGAGATTATGTTTAAGGCTTCAACAGTTTCGCCGAATAGACCAGTAGGGCAAATGTTCGTTGATCTTCCGTTCGAGTGAGTGGAAACCAGCCTGTCAGATCCTGATTTCGTAACCTCACCAATCATATTGTACATGGAAACCTAACCAATGCCCTCCTGGTATCCTACCCCGTCACATGACTATACAGTGACATTCTATACCAGCACTTGGTTTACTTGGACCTATTCCGCATTTGAGGCCGGGTGTAATGCTTGAAACCATGCGAATCTTATTACCATCATAATCATCCTTCTTGTCGCACTTTGGACATGAGTCTTCGTTTGCCCATTTGCACTTGAGCCCGAGTGGGTTCCGAGCCCTCCCATCCTGAAACGAACGACAATTGCTTATATTTATGCCTTCCCCGCAAGGATTCTTCAATTCGACCCAAAGATGGCCGCAAGAAGGGCTCTTCCAGAACTGGGAAGTGCACATACTTATATTTGGATACTAGAAAGTCAAGAAATTAGTGGGTCGTCAAATATAGAGAGCCAAATCAATTATGTTACCTATGATACTTACCGCTGGCAGGTCGAATGTCCGTGGCGAGAAGGGCAACAACGATTTCTAGTAATAGTAATCTTGACGATATTTCAGGCCACAGATAGTGTTTGGTTGGGAGGTTTGAATCTTGATAATGTTATCGATATTGCTTCTAGTTGGTGCGAAGCTTCTTATCTTGAAAGCACGAGTGTAGCTGGACGCTATCAAAGAGCCTAGGATAGGGAATGTTAGGAGTCAGAAGGAGGGCCGCAGGAGATGAAATATAGACATAATGGGCAGCAATACTCTTGACTGAAAAACGTTGGAGCTGATGAGTCGAGTTGTGGGAATGAATTACCTATGACATCTTGTCCACCCTCCAAGAGGTCATGAGTTCCGGGAAGCACATTCACCACGTTGAAGGACTCAGCATGCGCGGGCGCAGTTGGCAGGGGCAGAGACAGCACTTCAAGCGCTTTCGTTGTTCCTATTGTGTCCCTGATTCTGTACCGCTTGCATAAGCTCGTAAAGTTGTCCGAGCTGCTGATCTGGACGGATATTTGAATCAGCACCTTTGGCATCGTCAATGTTGATGCTTGCATACCGCTCATTTTGTCGATTTTGCCTTTATCAATCTTCTCTCCTGGCCACGAGTCTCCTTCAATCTTCTGGGCGTACATTTGCCATTCAGTCAAGAAGCCAATCTATTACAACGACGAGTTAGCTAAGAGGATCAACCAATGCTTAAGATTTAGATTACAATGTGCATGGGGTTTTCGACGTTCTTATGTGCGCGAAACTCGCTTTTGATATACTCGTCCCCAAGAATTCGCATTTCCTTTGGTAGATACTTTCTGTGCGTTCGGAGCAATCGTCTGTACAGTGGAATTGGAGGCAGTAAAGCCATTGGAGCTGGTTTGAGACCTTTCGTCGATCCGACCGCCGTAGGCGTAGCCATCAGCCGCAGAGACACCCTCATTTCCCTATTTACTTCGAATTATAAGTGGTGTTTATTGTCGAAGAAGACTGCGCAATTTAGAAAACTGATCAATTGATGCTGATGCACTAATCACGAGAATGCATCTTGAATACTGACATCATTGGTGGATTCCGGGTATTCTAGGGGATCGAAAGTAGCGTCGCAGCCAATATATGAACCCTGCGTGCCTGCGTGCCTGTGTTTGAAATCTGCTGCGTTTACTCTATATTTGTCCTTTTATGGCAAGTTTAGTAGGACGAAGTGATGCTACCAACCCCTTCCACCTCTCATGTGGATTCGGATCGCATATATGAGCCAGCAGAAGACTCCTTTCTTTTCCTGGACACCCTCTCTTCTGCTGCTGAAACCGACTTTCTCAAGCAACGCTTTACATCTCAAGTAGGTGAACAGCAGTCACCTTCACCTCTAATACTTGAAATCGGCACTGGCTCCGGCGTTGTGCTTGCTTTCGTTACAGCTCACGCAAGAGTAATATTTGGGAGGGCAGATGTATTGACCTTAGGAGTCGATATAAATCGAATTGCGTGTGAAGCAACAAAGCATACCGTGGTTCAAGCTTGTGAAGAAGCTTCTGGTGGTACTGACGGACTGAAAAAGCTATCCGATTCTGCTGTTCTCTTGGCTTCTCTGAATGCAGACTTGACTACCTCAATTCGTCCGGGAACGGTGGATGTGCTCATATTCAACCCGCCTTATGTGCCTACGTCTGAACTCCCCAGGCATTCCATTGCAGGCATTGGAGGTGAGGCACAAACTTCCGAGGTTGGAGGCAATGGTTTCGAAAATGACTCTCATCTACTCTCTCTTTCTTACGCCGGAGGCATTAATGGAATGGAAGTCATAGACAAGCTTTTGGTTCAATTGCCAAGCCTTCTGAGTTCTGCCCGAGGCGTGGCGTACATTTTATTATGCAAGCAAAACAAACCTGAACAGGTCTTACAGCGGGTTCGAGACTGGGGTCCAAAGTGGACCGTTGAAGTCGTCAGTCACTCAGGCAGAAAGGGGGGATGGGAGAAATTGCAGATTATCAGACTTTGTCGGGTATAGATATTGTACTTTGCATAGTAGTACTGACCAGTGTGACCTATTCCTCCATGAAATACGAATACCACGAATTTTCGAGGTCATAAGGGGACTCCCTTCGACCCCAAATAAATCCTGAGATTCTGACAACTGGTAGACCACATGACCAAAGGAACTCTATCCCTCCAGATCATACCTCGTGATCATTTCGCGAACTTCATTGCACTTTTGGAATGAGTGATCTCCATGTTCGCAGTAGATAACATCGTTTCATTGGACCTTTTTTCCTCACTGCTGCCTCTTCAACACTAAAAGCCCCTTCCTCCGCCTCTGCCCCTTCCACCTCTGAATCCTCCACCTCCACCTCCACCACCCCGCCCTCTACCCCTTGGTCCTCCCCTCCCTCCTCTTGCCCCTCGATCCGCTACCTCTTTCCTAGCCTTATTCTTGGGCTTTGGCGCGTCGTCAATCAAAAGTGTATCTAAAGGTAGGGAGTCGGGCAGGATGTAGTAGCGAATAGTCGAACCGCGAATATTTATCGTATCGAGAGATATCGGATCCCGGCCTTTGGGCGTCATCTTGACAGTACGGAGGGCGGTGTTCATTTGTGGGGAGACGGAAGTTATGGTGCCGTGCAGGATTGTGCCTAGTAATGGGCGTTAGACAAGAGGGAAAAGACGGAGGACGCTATTGGCGCTGGAGATCTTCTACCATTTTTGAGCTCAATCGTGACTGTTTCGTTTGCGCATTTCATAAGAAACCTACATCCAAGTCGAGCTGTCAGCCAGGTCTGTCGAGGGCGAGCCTTGAGTATTGGAGCTCAGCTTAGGAATCGCTGTAGAGGAGGATGGGGTATGCTGCTTACCTGACAAGTTTCATCGTGACGGTTCAAAGTTCAAACTTCCTCTAGGTTGGGGAGCACTTTGAGGCAAGTCTGGTGTTGAGTGCGAATTGGAGAGTCGTAACAAGCTCGACACAGGCGCACAAAACAGACCTCGCTAGCTTCTTTGAATGTAGCGCCTAACGCAAAGTTTATGGAAGAATCTTACAGTGATTTCATCAGATACGTAGACGACATTGAGTGATGGCGCTGCTCATGCAAAAACCAAGGTCTGATCTGATGCAATAATGTGAACGGTATTGAATAAAGGCTTCATTATCTGTATACGTTATAGGACGCCATTGGACTTCTAGATAAACATAGTCTATGCCTTTACTCGAGCATATCTAACACCCGATAATAATAACACATGAGTCGACGACCCCAGCCATTATCTATCTATCCATATCCCCTACTTCGTCAACCTTGTCCCACTCGCTATCCGTACTTAGTTCACCAGCAGATGCTTCCCCAAGGCTCCTTCGCTTCCGTAAAACTCCTTCAGCAGTATCCGGTGCTATCCTCCCTTCAGTCCTGGTCCCCGCGTTCGCACTCTTACTCCGGCCATCTGTTCCTTCCGTCTCGGTTCCGCTGTCGTCTGCTCCTGCATGATCCCGCTCGTCTCTAAGCTCTTTCAAGCGTTGCGCTTCCTTCTCCTTGGTGGTGGCTGCTTGTAGCTCTGTGACAAACCAGTTGATGGCCCACCATAATCCTGCGCTCAAGAAAGAGAGGATAACGAAGTGTACGCTGTATGTTGCGATAAGAAGGACGAGGAGGACGCATTGTAAAGCGGCGAAGGAGACATTTGTCGCAACGATTAAGGAGGGTGTTGGACCTGGTGTAAATATAGAATTGATAAGGTTGGTCAGAAAGGTTGCCATCGCAGATGTTGCCGCGAACCCCCACTTGAGGAGAGAACTGATCACGGACGTGGTGCCCTGTTTTGGTCTGATTGCTCTAGATGCCGGAGTAATATTGACAAACGTCGGAGTGGATGTATGGCCCTGAGAGAAAGCAATAGCCCAAGCTCACTAGATCAAAAAATAGTTGCTCGTAAGGGCACTTTAGGTATGCTGATACCTGAATTTATCAGAGATCGACTCAGTGGAAAGTCTGAGTACACGATATCAATCAAAGAGTATACGTAGTAGATTGGGGCCTGGAATAGGGTTGACTTGGAGGGGCTACCTAAGTATCGAAATGGGAGGCACTGACTCAGCCCTACTCACCTGATCCCATGGCGACAACGGCAGACCCCGTCAGGTGCTTTGAGCTTCGCAACCACGGGAGCAGAGCAAATGAGAGGACATCATTCGAATCCTCCTGAACCTGAACTGAGAGAGGAGCCATGAAGCAGTGTCAGGGAAATCAGGTAATCATGACATGGCATTTCGATTTGACATTTGGTGCTACCATGGGCGGGGATCACAAGTCGCATGACCTATCATGTGCATTTAGAACGTTTGATAGGTTAAGGTATTGAAAATTCTCAATTTCTCTTCAACCTATTCACCAGGCCCCATTTTCTCGATCATGGCTCTCAATGTTGACAAAGCAGAAGGAAATGATCTTCTAGCGAACAATGGCAATGTCTCTGTCCAGCATACAGAAGCTATATGGGGAGATCGAGAATCATATGGCCCTTCGGGTTTCAAAGGGCTATTTGCGAATTACTACATCTCATTGTGTGCAGCTTTTGCCGCGGTAAGTGAATCTTCAGATACCATGAACCCCCATCTAGGTAGAGATATAAGCCTTGGGATATGTTTTAGAAGTGGTTATCTGCAAACATGTTCCATGGCTTCTTGAAAGTGTGATGCTAACTCCGAACTTCCTCAAAGATAGGGGGAATGGTCTTTGGGTAGGTCTGCAGCTTCAAATTGACCGTGTGGTTCAATCAGACTATTATAGACGAACCATCCTATGCTTGCAGGACAATGATACACTTGATGCAGTCGCTAAACCAATGTCACAGATATGATCAAGGTGTTGTATCGATAGTTCTCGTCATGCCTCAATTTCTTGCACGCTTCACGAGGGTCTCGGAAACGGCATCTGGGGCAGGCTTCTGGAAAGGACTATTGACTGCTATGATCGAGCTGGGTGCATTTATCGGGGCTTTGAACCAAGGTTGGGTTGCGGATAAGATCTCAAGGAAGTACTCAATTGTTGTGGCGGTGATCGTCTTCACAGTTGGTTCTGTGTTGCAGACTGCAGCAGTAGACTACTCGATGCTGGTGGTCGCGAGACTGATTGGGGGAATTGGCATCGGCATGCTCAGTATGGTAGCGCCGTTGTACATCTCCGAGATTTCTCCTGTATGTTGCCCTCCTGTATTATTCACTCTGATAACGTGGCAAAATAGGGATGTTGCTGACACCACAATCAATAAAGCCAGAAGTTCGTGGTAGTTTGCTGGTATTAGAAGAATTCAGTATCGTCTTCGGAATAGTCGTTGCATTCGTATGAACCTACGACTACCGAAAGAGAACATTCTGGACTAATATCTGTCAGTGGATTACCTATGGCACTCAGTACATTGCCGGAGAATGGGCTTGGCGGCTTCCGTTTTTACTCCAGTTGATTCCTGGACTTGTGCTTGGATTAGGCATATTGTTCCTTCCATTTTCACCTCGATGGCTTGTATCGAAAGGTCGTAATTCCGAAGCATTGCAAACTCTCAGCAGACTACGCCAACTCCGCACGACGGATCCGCGCGTCCAGCAGGAGTGGTACGAAATTCGAGCCGAGGTTGCCTTCCACCAAGAGATTAGTGTCTTGAGACATCCCAATCTACAAGACAGGACTGTGTTAAGCCGCATCAAGCTTGAAATTGCCTCCTGGACTGACTGTTTCAAGCGAGGCTGCTGGCAGAGGACCCATATTGGAATACTTTTGATGTTCTTCCAGGTAAAGCTCCGGCACTTGCCACCCCCATGTAAACGTCCTGACTTATGGTGAAGCAATTCGTAGGCATCAACGCACTCGTGAGTCCTGCTTGCAAGAGCTGATGCCATGCAATGCCCAGAAGACTAATCGTTCCGTAGATTTATTATTCACCAACGCTGTTTCAGACCCTTGGGTTGAACCATAGTATGCAGCTCATCATGTCAGGGGTTCTAAACGTCACTCAGGTATGATGATAGGGTTTCTATCCATCCATCCAACTAATTAAAACCAGCTTGTTGGTGTACTCACGTCGATTTGGACAATCGATGGGATTGGACGACGACCAGTTCTTCTTTGGGGAAGTTTTTCCATGACGATTGCTCACCTGATAATTGCAGTACTGGTCGGCAAATTCTCACGTGATTGGCCTGCTCATCGCACAGCGGGGTGGGTCGGTGTTGCATTCGTAAGCATTGTCGAGTAGCAATGTCGAAGGCTTCTTCTCTGATGGCTATGCAGCTGCTGTTTTACATGCTTAGTTTCGGTGCGAGTTGGGGCCCGATACCGTGGGCAATGCCCAGCGAGATGTGAGAACCCTATGGATGTACTTGTTTCGAAATCTAAATTTGACATCGCCAGTTTTCCTTCATCACTGCGGGCCAAATTTCAACGTGTTCAAATTGGCTCAATAACTTTATCATCGTGAGTTAAGGATCTCTCCACTGCGCAAACCGTATACTAATCACTTCGGTAAGGGACTGATCACTCCGCCACTTATCCAAAATACTAAATTTGGAGCTTATGCCTTTTTCGCCATCTTCTGCCTCTTGTCCTTTGTTTGGACATATCTTTTCGTACCAGAGACCCGTGGAAAGACGCTGGAGGAGATGGATAGTGTCTTCCGAGATGTTGCTAATGAAGAAGAAGAGGCAAGGAGAAAGGCAATTGAACGCGGCATGATTGCCAGCGCTGGCCAAACAAGTAGTGGTGAAAACATCATGGTTATGACTTCGGCAAAGCATTGAGTAGCCACGTGTGATAGGATAAAGAATGCGTTTCGTCATGGCGTGAAACGATGGGCAATCAGTAAGTACCGGATCAGTGGCAATGAGCCACGACTGGCAGATTAGAAAGCAGAGCAGGATGCAATCAGTATTGTCCAAGTTTCAAATCTGCTTTTTGCGGTCGTGTTCGAGTCCGACTAGCGTATAAGCGATAATTTCGATGACTGAACGAGGACGCATTTACGCAAATCCGTAGGGAGTGGCGATATTGAAATCAGTCGGCTTGTCGAAATCTACTATTGTTATTTCTTGTTTTGATAGGCTTTACATTTACTTGTCTGAGTTACGGTATGAAGAGATGTACAATAAGAAGAAGAACTTCAAAAGGAATGATAGGAAAAGGAACAAGCTCAACAAAGTTGCCAGTGATTTCATCAGCAGCCTGATAGTGATCTCGGAATAAGAGCCATAGCGCCTTGTTTTGCTTTACGGATGGCAGTTGTTTGACCCTGAGATATTCTCGTCGATCAGCCGTCAGCTGGTTTAGATGATAAGACAGGGCTGCATCAGCCCTAATCCTTCCGGCAGTCCTTTCACACCGTTCAGGATTGCTCTCGGAAGGACTGGCTCTGCTGCATTTGCAATTGGGAACCTCAAACAAGCGGTCAAGGATCTCTGCCTTCATAAGTACATCTGAGTTTTCAGCTCCGAAGCAGTGCTGCAGCTCAGAACATGTACTCGATCGCTGTTCAACCGCTCAAAGTGGACGGTACATGCGTGAATTCCAGCGATTTCAGGCAACCAAGCAGTGAGAATAGGGTTTCAGCCAACTAATAGAGTAGTTATGATACTAAGGAGTTCCAAGCGATCCGGATCCTCCCACGGTGCTAGGACTTAAGAGTTGTCCTACTACTCATGAGACAGGTGTAGTCACGTACCTAAGGTAGTGACCAGCCAGCAGGACCCGCAGCCTCGAAGGATTCAGGATCCCTTGGCGCGGGATGGTTCCGTCTGCCACCAACCTGCATTTGTGGGTGGGTAGAGTATCGGTGACTCAAGACGTGCGCATATGGGTGAGAGTCATGTTATCTGCTTAAGTTAGGAACGGAATGGTGGCTAAGATTGACGAGCAGAAGGGGAGGATATACCTATAGGTAGGCTACAGTACGAGTCAGATTGACGCTGGCTGCGACGAGTTCTCGTTGGCGGCGGCGGCGGCCAAAATTAGAATGTTCTAACGCTGGCGAGAGGCGTGAAGGCGTCTGAGCCTCTTGTAAGTTGAAACTTCACCGCCCACTTTCTCCCTCCTCCACACGTTATTTCCCAAGATACCTTACCCCCTCGTACCTGGATCTTGTACTGGGAGTAGTCTGGGGACCAAGTTACGCACGAGAAGCACATTTAGCATCTCGGCGATCGACCATCAGCTTTTCCATGCTAATGCTGTAGATCGTGTCAGCGAGGAAGAATGCCTTGGGCAGAGCGGGTCTCCCGGTCTACTGCTGCTGCTGAATGGATCAGGTATAGTGCCATCTCTAGGTACGAGTACCGATCACCTTCGTTAATTCCAACCACATCTCAAAACATCTCCCGCAGGAGTTCCCTATTGCGTATTGTTGTTGCGAGTACTAGCTACGTAGTCTACAGTACTCGGCTCTCCCCCTCGGTATCGCTACGGCAGCTACTCGTACCTTATGATATTATCATCCTGGACCACGCACGACGGTTCCAGTAGTGGCAGAGGTCTGGCTTTAAACCCAGGCCCTCCTTGAACGGATACTCTACTATTCGCAGATCAGAAGGCGAGCGCTCCAGTAATGTTTCATGGTCCGGAATCCAGTGCGCCTCAAGAATTTCAAGATGAGGCGTAAATCACAGAATCACAGCATCACAGTACCTTAGTGCCCTAGGGAAATGATGCAGCCAATGGCCTATTGATGTTAAGCAGTCTTCTAGTGTGGGAACAACGTGCGCGCTTCCGAAGGCCGCCAGTACAGTATCACAACGCACGACTTCATTTCAGCCGCAGATCGGCTCTAAAGGTAACTAGAGAGATAACTACTACCTTACTTTAGTGACTACCTTGTTAGAACACATCGCGGCCTTGTGGAAACAACTAACAACTGGTTAGCCCCCGTCTCCAGTCTCCAGTCTCCAGTCTCCAGTCTGTGTCCGTCCATCTGCCAGGGCTGTGACAGTCGACGGTGGGATCTGAAACAGTCTAGATATAACAGAACGCTGCGGACAGACTGCTTTACTAGTGGGGAAGATGCCTCCAGCTTGCCTTGCGGCTACTGTACGGCCGTAGCACCTACAGTACTCCCTACCTCCTGTCCTTTCCCCTCATGGGAGCAGTCCTATCCGAACTACTAGTGTATTGATACTCACGGAGATTGGTTCTGCTGTCTGCTGCGTGTAACGCATTACATGCCACATGCCTGATTCCAACCTGCGTTCAATTCATATTATTAGTCATTCCCATGTGTTCATCACTCCAAACGGTAGCATGCACGCAGCACGAGTGTTGTCTTCCTGAAGAAGAAATGCATCCGAAGCTTACGACTCCGTCATACCCAGGCGCGGTCGAGGCACGTTGGTTCTATGCCATACTCTTCTTGCTCAGCCTTGTATTCCGTGTGCTGGGGAGTTTGCTCCGTGCACGGCGTGTCTACCTCGTCAAAAGCATAGACTGGGAAAAGCCGTCTCCAGCTGCCCACTTTGTTGGATGGCAGCCTACTTGACCATGGTTTCCTTGTGGCTGGCAAGGATTAGAATCCTTCGAAGGATGAGCTAAGGATCAAAGGGCTGACCAATAAGATGGGGCAGGACAAGAGAATCCTCCAGGTATTTCAACTATTGCTCCTGCCCCGTGGCGAAGAAGATATCGAAACATGTTTATTGAACCCTGAGGGAGAATCGAAAATAAAACAACCTCTTTTTCACGAGAGTATATAGTTTCTTTGCATCCGAATCGAGGTGGAAGGGAGAAAGGGACAGGCAATAGTTGTTTGTATTTCCATCTCATCGATCTTTTCACGTTGACCATGTCTCGTTCTCATTCTTACTCTCATGACTCAGGCCATTCTCGCGGAAGCAGACGTCGTGGATCCAGCATCCTTGCTGTGACCGAAGCTAGTTTTCAAGGCCTTCAACTTAACGAGACTGCTGGGACTCACCACACTCCATCATACACCGCCTCGGATCCGACCTATCCCCGGTCTTTATCATCGCACAGAGGTGAGTTGACCGCAAGTTATCTGCAACCAGGCTTCGACACTGGCAATTTTACCCCGGCTCCTCCATCTGAGACTTTCGTCGATCCTCAGCGCGTCTTTGGCGATTATAAATCGTCTGATGCGCAACGACTGGACTTCCTCGATCCCGAGACAGTGGGTTTAGGCATCCAACAGGCCTCAGTGGGGAGTAGTGTTTTCCCTAGCAGAAACATGAGGTACGTCTGTCGAACCCGGAAGCTGACTTTGTGCCTGATAAGCTCTGAAGTACCTACTCTTATCCTACCGACCCGACTTCAAGTCACTATCAAGCTCAAAGCTCTTACAGCGTCTCGAGGTCATCGTCCATGCAGAGTGAGACCGTTTCTATCCTTCCACTGATGGACAACTAATTGAAGTTTTAGATTCTCCATATTCGGGAGGTGAACCACCACGTCGAAGTATGTCTAGTGTCACTGGCCTTCTTACCTTGCCAAGCTCGACCTTGAGCGGACTGAGTACTCAAGAGCGTGTCATTGCTCGACAGCGGCGGCGTGGCTTGCAAGAACCTCGACGCGAGGCCAAAGTCCGTTTGCGAAGGGCAATCTTGCCAAGTACCTCAGACGCTGGGTCGAGCAGGGCACACACAGGGAGCCACTCGACTGACTTTCTTGCAGCTCCATCTTCCGCATCTTCGTACGACGTCAATGCTTCCTCCGGACCTCTTCCGTACGGTGGCCGAGCCTCTTCTGCTACTTCCACTCGGGGACAATATGTGTCATGGTATTATGATTGCCAGAGTTTCAGACAATCTCTCCTCATTGACTTGTTACAGTTCACCAAATCCATACGAAGCCGGCAGCTACCAGGCCGGCTATTCCATGCCTAATGTAAGCCAGTCGCTACACCCGCCGTATGTTATTTGAGTTCTAGTTGCAATTTTTCAATGCTGACACAGCGAAGCTCGTACACACCTGTTGTCCCGTCATCGATGCCGGACCGCTACGGGCTGAGTAGACGACCTTCTTCTACTTCCGTGGGCCCTCCACACCCCAATGAACCAATCAGGATCGTGGAACAGCCATCCAGACCTCAGTGTTGGGACCACGGCTGCAACGGGCGTCCCTTCTCGACGTTTAGCAATCTACTCCGGCACCAGCGCGAAAAGTCGGGCACGGCGACGAAGTCTACTTGCCCACGTTGTGGGGCAGAGTTTACACGGACTACAGCACGCAACGGTCACATGCAGCACGAGAAATGCAAGCCGCGGTCTGGCTAAGGATTTACAGCGAATCAGGTTTGATGATTTGAATGTGGGCGTAGGAGCAAGCATGCATGCATTTGGTGCGTTTTGGCAACGGAAGGGCATAGCGCGGATTCCGGATTTAGCGAACAATAGAAAAAGGATGGAGCATGGGTCATACATGGGCTTGGGCATTTTACACTGGGGACTGGGCGGTGCATTGAAGAGATACGCATTTTGGATGGGGGTTACTGGAGCGCATTCACTTGGGCGTTTTGACGATTTGATTACCGCAACGGCGGCGGATCTTGTCCCTAGACCAAACGTTGACTCTCTCTTTGCAGTTATGGTCCGGAGGCTGAATGGGAAGAACGCCTGGAGCGTTCTAAGCTAGTTCGGATCAAATTAGCAGTCGGCAGAGTTGGTACTGGTGCTGTGTTGCGGTGTTTCAGCTGAACTTCGGTTCAACTCTGTCCATACCGCAGCTTCTACATAGAAACAGATGTCATCGCATTCATCGTTCATTTAACCATAAGTCCTCGTGGGGGTGTTTCGTGTATTATTGGTACCTATTTCTCCGCTGTTCTCGCCGGCTGTGTAAAACATAACAGTTGGAACTGAGCCGCCGTCGCGGAAATCGGGGCGACTTGGGACTGGGGGTGGATGATCGACCAAGGGCGGACACTACTACTCTAGCTCGTGTTGGATTTCGTGGCGGATGCTTTCCTTGCTCTCTCCTCGGACCTTCGAGTCATACAATGCTTTCATCTTCACTACAGATTCGGTTCATGATACACTTATACATTGCTACTGACAGCGCAATCATCATCTACACAGAGCGGTATCAAGCTGTGAACGAGAAGAAGTAGCAGCTAGTAAATCTGTATCGTACGGTTCTGGAAAAATGTCTGTCTCCGGGGTATTCCAGACATAGTCAACCCTATCATCAACCTCAGGGCTTCCAAGTCACCAATATACGTTTGCACGCACGCTACCTGCCAAGATGCTTCCCTCACTATCGCAGCTGTTCCGAATCCACCACTCTCACACAAACACAAGGTCTTTAGCAACCCCACATCATTCTCCGATAATACGGCGGCATAGGCACTGTATACCGAAATAGTATTGATCAAGCCCTGCATCACACCGTAATAGAGGCAAAGAAGTAATTTCTGGGCCGCCAACATACTGCACCCTGGATATGGCTTCTATCTTCACCTTTGACCCGGATCCTCCGAGGGTGTCATCTCCATGGCTTACACCACCCATATCCGTGCCAAAATCCCCTTCTAAATATGGACTGTCAGCTCTTCATGATGTTGGACCTCCACCCGCAGCACTTTTGGTTGACTATGGGATCACTAAGCTCGAAACTGAGCCACAGGAGGGCCCGACAGAGTACAAGTTGCACTTGTTGCTAAGGCCCCGGCGAAGTTTCTCAGCCTCGACAACGGTGCAGCATGTATCCGGATCATACCAGTCGAAAGCTCATATACCACGCTCGGAGGCCGAGTTGAAGGTCGCCAAGGCAAAGCTGTCCCCTGCCTCCACTCCAACTAATCAGTCGAGGCAAAATAGGTTACAACATCTAACAACGCAGCTCCTATGGCGTCTGCAGCAGTCTTCGCCTTATCATTCCTCTTCTAAGGCAGATCTGGTTGTGCCTCTACTGCCTGAATCAATACTCGAGCCTTCTGCTCCTGCACCAGATGATCATTGTAGGCCATTACCAGGAATAGAGGGCAGCCAAGGTGCGCTGTACGAAATTGGCGTGTCTGATGATGGGACATTTGTGGGGCTCACAAAGGGTGAGCTTGACGAGAGTTTACAAAATCTTCGTGCGATGGCATCAAGTCTTGGCTGCAAAGTCAAAGTGTTACGCATGGTAATCGTTGGAACTTGCCAGTGGATCGAAGAATCTCAGCCAAACGACAGCCCAGGGGATAGATTGCAAGAAGAAAGATTATGGGTTGCAGAGGCTCTGGTAGTCCCTAATCTGGAGTTACGAGTAAAAACTACGACTTCGGCTTCTGTGGAGTTCAGTTCACCCGGTCATCCAGTAGATGAGTCCGACTTCTCCAGTGTTGACTGGAAAGAAGCGATGTCTAAGACTGAACAGCTCCGCGTTTCTCTGACAGGAAGCACAACGTCGGGCAAATCGTCATTACTGGGCACCTTATCAACTTCTACTCTCGATAATGGTCGAGGAAAAAGCAGGTTGAGCCTTCTGAAGCACCGGCATGAGATATCGACTGGTGCCACTAGCTCCGTGACACCTGAGCTGATTGGTTATCAGGATGTAAGTTCAGATGACAGTGCCCTGGGCTCCCGTACCGATGTTGTAAATTATGCCTCTGGTAACGTTTCTTCTTGGAATGATATCCACAGCACTGCAGAACCTGGTCGTCTTGTGTTTTTGACTGATTCTGCTGGACATCCGAGATATCGTCGAACTACCGTTCGTGGCCTTGTTTCGTGGGCTCCTCATTGGACTATATGTTGCATCGCGGCCGATGACGATGAGGATGCAACGGGTAAGACAGGAGCAACTGCCTCCGCTCGCGATATACTTGGCTCTGCCGGCGTTGGAGTGGATTTGTCAAGAGCGCATCTAGAGCTCTGTCTCGATTTGGGCCTTCCATTGGTCATAGTTATTACAAAGCTGGATCTGGCATCCAAGACTGGTCTACGACAAACACTTGCTAAAGTCTTGTCGATAATAAAAATGGCAGGGCGTCAACCCGCCATCATGTCTACGTCGTCTAGCAACGATCAGAATCCACAGCTCCAATCTTTGGCTAAACCTGAAGAGCATGAGGTCAAGAAGATACTCACTAGACTGGAAAATAGCGATGCTCATTCAATAGTACCCATCATACTCACAAGTGCTGTTACTGGGAGCGGTATTGGGAAAATTCATGCTCTGCTTCGCCATCTTCCTATACCACACCTCGGCAATTTTTCGGCGTTATCTTCCCATAATACACAGATTGGCAGTCCAGACACGAGAACTCTTTTTCAGATTGACGAGGTCTTTGCGATGCCTGATGCTCAAGTAATGTCTATCTCCAGCGGTCGACAAGCCAGCCATGGATCCATACTCAGTGGACATCTACGGCATGGGGTGCTTTCAGTTGGAGAACAGCTAATGATTGGTCCTTTCGCCTTAGAGAGTACAGATGATGGTCACGATTTAAGTGAGAACGACCGGGCAAGCTCCTTCCCAGGTCAGAAAGGAATCTACACGAAGGCAGCTGTTTTCACAAGTACTTCTCAACGACCGTCATCTGATGATTTTACTCTCGGTATATCTCAAGGTAGAGACACCTCTTACGGGTTTCCAGAATGGCAGAAAGTACACATTGTTAGCCTCCGTAATCTACGGCTTCCAGTCCGAAAGCTCCTCCATGATCAGGTTGGGACTGTTGGCGTCGTGTTCCACAGACTTGGTTCTGTGGCAACCCACTCCGTTCCCCTTAATGCTTCTCGCATACGCAAAGGAATGGTCCTGATGAACGCTCCAAAGGACTTCGAGTCTGGGTCACTGCATTCGTATCGCGGATTTGTCGCGATTTTCAATGAGAGCAAAGCCTTTTCGTTATTCCCAGGGAGTCTTGTTATCACGTATATCGCAAGTATCCGAGCATCAGCGAAGGTTGTCACTGTCAACCGCTTAGCGGTCCACGCTCCTAGCGAAGAACTGTTCTCTTTTGATGAAAGCGAGAGTGATATTAGCGGAGCTGAGCTACCACGAGACCTGAGCGGACCAAAGCAAATAGAAATCAATATCCAACTCATAAGTTCTAGAGAGTGGATCGAGCTTGGGAGCCGAGTTTTGGTCATGCACGGTGGCGGGCCAAGCTCATCCACCCAACTCGAGCGAGGAGACAAAGGCAACGTTGGGCTAGACGGCCTTGTTGGTACGATCAGCCAGGTTTTGCTATAGATGCCTACCACGCTTCCATGGGAATCTTTTCGAGCGTTCCTATATTGCAGCAAACCTCGAGCACGGAACAGACAAGTATCAGATATCCACCTCACCTAACACGTAAAGTACGTTCTCCAAAATCATTCAAAGCTAACCTTGCTTGTTACCGTTACGCACTGACTAACGATCTTCCTATCAGAATTTTGGTGAGGGCGGGTTCCCCGCAGTCCGAAAGACTGAGACATCTCTGACATTGCGCCATGAATTGCGCCATCGGCAGATCGACGACCTTTGTACGCTTTTGTGTATAGGGCCGAGTGGCTGTTCTACTGCTCATGAAGGACATATACAACACATGTCCTGGTACAATTGTATTAGTAGTGTCTTATCGCAAGTGGGCGTTGGTTGCTTATCTCCTGTTTCCGACGTGTTCAGCTCATCCGTTACAATCGTATATAATTGACACATCTTATCACAAACGTCAGCTCCTAAATACCCATCATTTATGTTGGCTTGTTGTTGTGTCCAGTATGGCCCCAGGCTTGACTGACGTACAGGCAAGCGTTTCTCCGACGCTTGACCGCCGGTCATTGAAAGAGACATTTCCAGATGGCATCAAGACCTCTGGTCAGCAAAGCCCAGTCTATGACGAACTCCGATTGTATGACGATTTTCCAGACGAGATAACCGGCCCTACGATTTGGAAGGCAGAAGACTACAGCAATAATCCGGAACGATGGACCCACTACTTCACAGAGGAGGAGGTTGCAGAGATGAGTGAGGCCGCTGACAAGTTTAAAGCCGCTGCGCTACCACTGACAGGTATATCCAAGGTCAGATGCCCCAAGTCTGCGAATAAACAATAAACTAAGATTGTAAGCAGGAGCAATTCCCACTTCCGAAGCTGTCAGAACTGCTGAAATCCATACGCTCCGAACTTCTCAACGGCAAAGGTTTCGTGCTCTTCAAAGGCTTCCCAGTCGAGGAGTGGGGCAACCACAAGTCTGCAATTGCATACATGGGGCTTGGGACCTATCTGGGATACTTCGTTAGCCAGAATGGAAGAGGTCATGTCCTCGGGCATGTAAAGGACCTGGGAGATGATGCGAGGCAAATAGACAAAGTCAGGATCTACAGGACAAATGCACGGTAAGCTCAACAAACCTTACATCGTTGATATTGTTTATGTCCTACTAGGCAGTTCTTTCATTCGGACGACTCCGATATCGTAGGCTTGTTATGCATCGCCCGCGCCCTCGAAGGCGGCGAGTCAGACATCGTGTCTTCACATCATGTTTATAATGCGCTGAGGGAGGAGCGACCGGACGTACTAAAAACGCTGACAGAGCCAGAATGGTACTTTGATCGCAAAGGCGAGGTCAGTTACGGTGAAGAACCGTACATCCGGACAAGCGTCTTCTACATCGAATCAGGTGGGCAGGAGCGGGTCTACTCGAAGTACGCTCACCATGTGTTGTGATCAAATTATCATCACTAACATTATGCTTGCAAGATGGGACCCGTACTACATCCGCTCCCTCACCCGCTTCTCTGACAAAGGCATAATCCCACCCCTCTCGCCCGCTCAGCTCGAAGCCGCCGAAGTTCTCGAGCAAACATGCCAGCGTCTTGCGCTACACATGGTCCTCGAAGTTGGCGACATCCAATTCCTGTCCAACGAACACGTTTTTCACGCAAGGACGGAGTACACGGACAATGCGCCTCCGGCGCCGAGGAGGCATTTGATGAGGCTGTGGCTGGCCACACCGCAGGACGAGGGGGGCTGGAGTTTACCGTTTGCTGACAACTATGACAAGAAGAGAGGGGGGATTCAGGTGGACGATACGCCGCCCGTTGCGCCGTTGGATGCAGCGTAGTTCGATGGGCAGTCGATGAGATAGGGCCGACTACAAACACAACTCGTCGATGGTGTTTGATCATCTCCAAAATTGGCTCTTTGACGATGAGACGATTTGGATTGTAAGACACAATGACATTGGGGTTTTCATTGGTCGATAGCTTAGCAATCGGTGAACTTCAAACGCTTTTTCATGAATCCAGCGCGTAAGCCGTGCAACTATTAGATACGCGTAGTACATTGTTGCTCTATCGGTATTACAAGTATCGATAAAGATCGGGGATAGGTAGATGATACGACACTTTCTGGCTTGCCAAGCTTGGACACCAGGGGCAGCTTTTATTCAAAGGTACCTACTGTAGTCGTAATCAATTATAAGTAAGGTTGATGCAAAATGCATTGACAAACGAACTTTATATGGCCATTTTGTGCTCCATTTGGTCTCTTGGATGAAAAGACTGATCCAATCAGGAGATACGTCATGCAGAGCTCGGTAAGCGATCTCGGTGTTGGAAAACGCCGTCTCCCACATCATTCCTACTACGGAAGACCGGCAACATGGTATCTCGAAATTTTAAGAGCGGTATGGCTTCGTCGTGCAAGACTCAGCTTGCCTTTAATCTTAACAGACGCAAGAGAGGTCTGTCTCGAAAAACACAGCGTTGCTTTCAATCCCTTGATATGCTTTTTGGAGGTGCTCTGCTCCCAACTTCGCCGTGTCCGACAGCTACTCCATGACGTACTGAGATTTGCCCCAGCACCAATTTCCAAAGTCAGTCAGCTCCATCTTGAATGTCTAGGAGCATGCTAATCGTCTTGCCCAGAGATCTGACGCGCGTGGTTCCTTGGCTCTCCTATAGCAAAAGCCAAGCCGAACACTTCACCATGGATTCCAGACGTTCGGATTCCACCTTCGGAGGCTCTCTCAGTTCCTCTCGCAGCTTACCCAACATTGGCAAGACAGCGCTCGAACCCCCTGAAAAATACGCACCCGAGACAGATTCGTCGGTGAACCACGAGTCCAGCGCGAGTGGTGAAGCAGCCCTTGACCCCACCGGTCTTGGCTTCAACTTTAGTCAAAAGGAAGGCAGGGTCCCGAAAAGCTCGCGAACGTTCGGCGATGGATACGGCTTCAGATATTTCGGCGATGATGAAAGGCACTCTGATGAGTTTGATCGAAAGCCGAAAACGGAATATGACGTGGATTGGGATGGAGAGAACGACCCGATGCATCCGCGAAGCATGAGCAAGGCGAGGAAATGGCTGGTCGTCTGGATTGTGTCTTTCAGCTCGGCCTGCGTGTATGATGGGAACCATCTGTTTTCTTCTTTCAACATCACCAACTGATGTTCCACAGGACTTGCACCTCGTCAATGTACACGTCGACATATCAGCAAATCACCGTAGAATTCCACTGTTCATCCCTCATTGCTACATTGGGATTAAGCCTTTTCGTCATGGGACTTGGTATTGGCCCTATGGTCTTGGGGCCACTGTCAGAGGTTAGCCAGCAAAGAAAACTTGGTTGATATTCGCCGGAGCGCTGACTGTTCTAGTTCTACGGGCGCCGGCCTATCTATCTTGTGTCTTTAGCATTCTTCATCATTTGGTTAGTCCCCTGCGCCGTGGCACCGAATATTCAAACCATGCTTGTAGCTCGTTTCTTCGACGGTGTTGCTGGCAGTGCGTTCCTTAGCGTTGCTGGAGGTACCGTTGGTGATATGTTTGCACGGCACGAACTGCAAGCACCCATGATGATCTTCACTGGTAAGAGAATGCTTGGATGATCGTTATCAAGCATTAGTGTGATTTTGCTGATGCACTGTTTGCTACAGCGAGCCCTTTCGTTGGTCCACCAATTGGTCCCATTGTTGGGGGTTTTATCAATTACTTTACTAATTGGTAAGAGGAAAATCTTTGTGCTCGTCCTCGAAGAGATTCCTCGTTTATGCTGACCAATTAGGCGGTGGACATTCTATGTTCTCATTATCTGGTCAGCGGCTATGTTGGCATTGATTGCAGCCTTCGTCCCAGAGACATATCATCCAGTTGTACTACGCTACAAAGCAGCTAAAATGAGGAAGGAGACTGTAAATGAGAATTGGAAAGCGCCGATCGAGCGACTGGATAGGTCAATTCCGAAAACTATTATGCGGTCATGTTATCGGCCCTTCTTGCTCTTGACGCTAGAGCCCATGTGTTTGAGCCTCTGTGTCTTCTCTGCCATACTCCTGGGAGTGCTCTACCTATTCTTCGGAGCATTTGAACTTGTTTTCGAAAACAATCATCACTTCAACTTGTGGCAGACCGGACTGTCGTTTACCGGCTTGTTCGTTGGCATGTAGATCTCCCCCACCCCCTGGTTCGTCCGATCAACGCACTGATCATCTTTTGACGCAGATGTGCTGCAATCGCGACGCTACCACTGTGGCACCGCAACTATGTCCGGCTGGTACAGAATCGGCAGAAGAACGGAGGCGAAGCAGGAGGCGCAGAGCCTGAATACCGCCTACCACCTGCTATCGCTGGAGCGATCATCTGTCCAATCGGGCTTTTCTGGTAAATATATCAATCTCCCAACGTCAGAATAAACTCAAATATCTAACTTTCGGACCAGGTTTGGGTGGACCACCTATTCGGCGGTCTTTTGGCTGGTTCCTGTTATTGGGAGTGCCATATTTGGCTGCGGGTGAGTTTCCTAGCTAGATCTGAACCGGAGTTTTATTGTGGGTATCTTGCTGATAAGATGATGCACAGCATGTTACTCGTCTTTGCTGGAGTCTTCACGTTCCTGGTCGATGCATATCCACTGTATGCCGCTTCGGCGCTAGCGGCGAACAGCTTTGCCCGAAGCAGCTTTGCAGCAGCCTTTCCCATGTTTGGCAACCAGAGTAAGTTCATGACTCCTTTCCATTGCACAACCATTATGCACCTCGTGCAGATGACAGCTGCTTACGGGTAACGGCAGTGTACACCAAGTTAGGTAGGCCTGTCGATTGAACAAACCCACATGTGATGTTGTCCGTGGTAAGCCTAACCGCGTGCAGGATATCCATGGGCGACGACCCTTCTTGCGTTTCTCACCTTGGCCATGGCGCCCTTCCCGTAAGCTGCAGACTCTTCCCAGGATCCCTTTACCCCATTCCGACGACGATGCTAATTGGTGGCATTTTAGGTACTTATTCTTCCTGTACGGCAAAAGAATACGGGGCATGAGCAAGTTCGCAGCAGGGCGATAGACGTAGGTACCGCATGCATTGGTCGTGAAAGATTACCGCACTCGACGACCCAGCACAACGGTAGAGTGATTGATAGGGCGCATGTAAGAAGTCATGCATACAACTTAGATAGAACTAATGATGAGGTGTTGCTGCACAACTTTCGATGACCTCCGTCAGGGCTGGAAAAGGCAGTTAATTCGTCAGAAGGTACATTAGCAGTACAGTGTGTGTGCGGTAGGTACATGATAGCGCGTTGGTGCACTTGGGCTTGCATGGCGCGTCGTACGAGATGCGTCGTTAGTATATTCCCCCGCCTGCAGCCTCGATGCTGAGTTGCTGAGAGAGTGCTTGTGAGCCACAGCCCTCGGACGATCTAGGTGGAAATGAGGATACACAAAACCGAGTGGAAATCATGGCCCAAGTGGTGCAAGAGGTTGTTGAAGCATGTCAAAGCAACCTCGACTACTAAGTAAGGTACGGGACGCTATAGACGTATAGATGTATCGATGATGTATTCGATGTATTCGATGTATTCGATGCTCTCCAATCCCAATCTCAATGCAGCAGAGAGAGAGTATCACTATATCTAGGATACCTTACTTCCACTTCAAGTAGTGCCGTATTTTAATGCAAGTCATACTTTTGTCTAACGGTACCGTACTCCACCACCGGTCCGGGCCCTTTCGACAGTCACCCTAGACCTAAAGTACCACAGCCATCGAGTGCATCCAGCAGGTTGGAAGCAATTCGAATTCGAATCTTACATGGATTCAAGCCACTAGGACCGCGTACCATGTTACGGCCCAGATCGTCATGTATGATGTATCTATTCGGACCTTGCGCTCGTATTGTTTGGATACCTGTGTGTGTGTGTGTGGGTGGAGTACGGAATACTCCACCTTAAGCTATGAGGGGTAGGTACGGAGTATCTGAGACCCGTTCCAGCTTGCTTGGCGAATCAACCGCTTTTTGCCCACATCCTTCGCTTCACTGACGAGAAAGTATCATCCCTTTTCAGCACGCAGCTATTCAAGCGGCCTTACCGGTGCTCTGGTACCCATCCGAGAGGTCGCCTCCAGCTCAGCTGGCAATACTCCGTAATGCGACACCATCCAGCCCAGAACCAATAGTCCTGCAGGGAGTGACCAAACCCACCACCCCTTCTCCACCAACCACTCCCTCAGTTCTTTCAACACGACCAGGAACACCCTTCGAAGCCAGCCCTGGTCTGTCCTGTTCTGCAAACAAACACTGATACTAAGGAAAGGGAAAGAATTCTATTCATATTCCCTTACTTTGGCTAGATTCAACTGGAAACTGTCGCAGAGAGAGTTCTCTTTACGAAGCCCGTCCATCCACTTGTCTGTACCCAGGCGAAACGTTCCACGGCGTCACCCTCAGCGCCTGCACTAACGCGTGGTCGAATCCTGCGAACTCCTCACGCCAAGTTCCACTTTACTTTTTACTTGGGACCGTTGCTTGCTTGGGACTGGACGAAACAACGGTGATCCTTGCCAATATTGGTCCCCTCGAGGGTCTCTTGGGAAGTTTTGGTGGCTATCAACGGGGAGCTGCAGTATAGGAACGTGGGTGGCTCGGCAACGGCAGTTTAACGGATACGGGCTTGTGTGCCCTCGAGGGACCGACTGAGACTTGACATATAACATGACCGTGGGCACTGGCGACGATGAAGCTCCGCAATCCCCGTCGCAATCGCCCGAGGACAGCGGTGATCAGCGTTCAGGCGACATGGCGGACCGTCCGGAGCCAAACGGGAAGCCCGTGGGGCAGACAAATGCAGGTACGAATACCGGCCAAACGAAATCGGCCTCGAACGCAAAGGACCCGTTGCGGCCTCGGAGGAAGAAAGCAAGACGGGCCTGCTATGCCTGCCAGCGTGCTCACCTTACTTGCGGTCAGTCTTTTGCTACACCCTGAGAATCGAGGCGCGCTTTGTCCTGATAGGTGGGGCTGATGACTCGTCCTACAGGTGACGAGCGACCTTGTCAGCGGTGTATCAAGCGGGGTCTGCAAGATGCCTGTCATGATGGTGTGCGGAAGAAGGCCAAGTACTTGCATGATGCACCGAGTGATGCTTTGATGCCAGGAGTGGGACTCAGAAGTGTCGGCGACAATCAGTTTCAGTTTGTGACCAACCTTGCCAGAGGACAGCATCTCCCACCGAACCAGGGGTTTTCAGGGTCATCGCCAAATGAGGTATACGTTCATCAGCAAGGAGCGCCGATACCGTTCGGCGTCTACCCCTCGAGCGGACCGCAAGGCCAGATGCCGCCTCCGTTATCAGAGAACATGATGAACACGCAGCCCTTCAGCAGCCAGCAGTCACCCATCTCTCAGCAATTCAGCGTTGGCCCCAGCCCTATACAGAACATGGCAAACCCGCTTCAGCAAACAAGCCAAGCTGTTCCAAGTCCGTTGCCGGACAGTTTCGGAGGCAACCCCTTTGATCCAAGCGATCCGTTGCAATATAGCTTTGATCCTGCCAGCTTCAACTTTGGTAATCACTATGGCGCTCTAGAGTTTGGTATGCTTGGACATATGTCTTCTGGCGCGGCCGAGACTCCTCCCAGTGACAGTACCGTACAGCTTAACCAAAGTAACACTGCTAGTTACACACCAGGTACAACCATCTCTACCGCCTACAGTGGGAGCCCCGTGAATGGGACCTCATACGTCTTCCCCCAAGACCACGGTCTCGGCGAATGGCGAAGTGAGACTCCAACGAATATCCGACCTGGCAGCGGACCTAACGTTTACAATGCCACTGGCCGAGGTCCGGATCCGAATAGCTTTGTAAAGCAGGAGGGGCCTCATGCCTACGCCATCGGAACGGCGACGAGTACCTTCACCAGTCCCAGCTCCACGCAAAGCTCTCAGGATATCCGAACCGGCTTTAATGACGGTCCGACTACATCGAATTTGTATACTGCTTCACGTCAGGGTATGCAAGAACGTCCTACCCAGCAGCGGCAGGGGCCATCGATGATCTCCTCGTCGAATCTGCAAAGTCAAGTTCTGACTGCTGCTCGTCGATCTAGGGATCCGTCTACAATCTACGAGAGCGTGAAACAACCTTATCCGTATACGAGCGCCTTCCACGGCTTAACGGCCTTCTTGCAAAAGCGTTTTTCGCCGCAGAAGACACTGCGCATCGCAAAGGCACTTGCATCTATCCGACCCTCCTTCATCTCATCCACTAAAGACTTGAATCGCGAAGATCTAATCTTCATGGAAAAGTGCTTTCAACGTACTTTATGGGAATATGAGGACTTCATCAATGCATGTGGTACGCCTACTATCGTATGTCGACGGACCGGAGAAGTGGCCGCAGCTGGGAAAGAGTTCAGCATCCTCACCGGATGGAAGAAAGACACCCTTCTCGGTAAGGAACCCAACCTCAACGTTAACAAAGGCGGAACGTCTGGCAATCCAGGTACAGGAGCTTCGTCGAGAGGCGGCTTCAACACCCCACGCATCCCCGAAGGCGACAAGTCCGAATTCACCCACGGTTCCCGACCTCAGCCCGTTTACCTCGCCGAACTACTCGACGACGAAAGCGCGGTTGAGTTTTATGAAGACTTCGCCCGGCTTGCTTTTGGAGACTCGAGGGGCAGCGTCACGACACGATGCAAGCTGCTAAAGTACAGAACTGCGAACCAACCGTCATTCGCTGCCGCTGAAGTAGACGAGAATTTCGACACTGAAATCGGTTCGAGACTTAAGCACAAGCGCCAGGGACATAAGAACGGCAGGGCTAGTATTGGTGGCGAGAGTGGCATGTTCCAATTAGGTGAGAAAGATGGCATGGTCGAGTGTAGTTATTGCTGGACGGTGAAGAGGGATGTCTTTGATATACCCATGTTGATTGTTATGAACGTGGGTCATTCTGTCGATGATTTTTGCTTGACGGTTCTTTACTGACTGTCACAGTTCTTACCTTGTATATGATAATCGTGAACATCTACATACTTGCGGGCTGCATAGCGTGGTATTCAAGGGTCTTGGAAAGGCGTTCATGCGGATCATGCATTTGGAACCTTGGGCGTGCTTCGGGAGAATGACTTTCGTGTCGATAAAAGCTATAGATACTGCATATTCTCTTTATCCCTTTCTATCATCGATTGTCTATGCTCTATGTTACCCATCAAACACCCCAAAACAATCCCAACGCCAGCGCTTCGCATCGAACAACCCGCCCAACCCGCTCCTCCTCAAATACAAATCAACTCGCCACCTCGTTATCATGCCCCTTCCCGCCAAACTCCACCAAATACCCATCGTTCTTGAATTTCGCATACGCCTCTCTCTCCAGGCTCCTCCGCGCCACCTCGATATCCACCCGGATGTCCTCGATCAAGCTCTCCTTACTCACGTAGTCGTATTCCGGCCGAATAAAGCCGAGGATGAGCAGGTTCATGCGCGCGCCGTAGAAGTCTTGGGGGAAGGTGTGGAGGATGTGGACTTCCTGGTGGTGGGGGGTCCGGGGGGTTAGCGTGCTGTGCGTTGCTGGTTTTGATATCCGTGTTCTGGAGGTCTTACGTACAGGGAAATTCATGTCGAAAGAAGATGTTGACAGTAGGGCGCAGGGGGGAAAGGACTCACCACACTCCGAACCGTATTCCCGTAAAACGGATTCCACCCAATACTCATCACCATCGGCCAAACGCCCCCCATTTCCTCCTCCTCCTCTCTTCCTTTCCCCTCTTCCCCCTCCCCATTCAAACCCCCCTCAACCCCCACCCCCGCCCACCCAAAATAAACCCCACTCTCCACACCCTCATGCCCGCCCACGCTCAGTCCTGCCAAAGGGATGTTTGCTGTTGGGATACCGAGGTCTTTGCTGCCGCGGCCGAAGCCTTTTACGACGGGGCCGGAGAGGGGGATGGGGAAGGGGGGGGTGGGGCCGGTGGGGGGGCCGGCGGTGAGGGGGCGGGGGTGGGAGGGGCGCATTTGTGTTGGTGGGGTGTGGTATGGTGGGTGGTGTATGGGGTTATGTATGGTGGTGGGTGGGTCGGTGGGGGAGGGAGATGGAGGCGTGAAGAGAAGTGGGTGGAAGGATTGGTGGAAGGGGGGGGGTGGAAGCGGCGATGGTTTTGCCGAGGGATAGCCGACGGAAACCCTATCGCCGTATGCAAAAACCTACAGTAGCACAGTAGGTAATAATGTCACATTTCACAAGTTTACGTAGAGCACTTACAAAGCGTTTTATGGCTTGAAGATTATTTGGAAGACGCGACGAGATTGATATTGCTTGATTTCTAGAAACTTTCCATGACACTGAATCAACTTTTGAAATGATTTTCCCTAATTTTCGCTAGAAAAAATCTACCTCTACAGTTCCACTTAACACGACAATCACAGGTACAGTAGACTTCGAATTCAAAAGACATGGTGGAGAAGGCACACCACCGGTCTGTTCATAATGCTACGTTGCAAAAGAAAATCCCAAGTTCTGTAGAGAAGACATTGTTATCAAAGAAATCAGATACCTCCACGCAGGGCAAGAAAAGAAAAAGAGAACATAGCAATGGGATCACGCAGAACGGTCATCCTCCAATATCCGGCGTATCCGCAGAACTGTCACAAAAGCCCCTGGTAAAAAGTTCGGAGAAGCGAGTGAACGGTGATGCTTGCTCCAAACCTGGTCAATTTGGAAAAAAACATGCATCAAGGGAAAATCTAAGAGGATCATCAGGTCCTAAGAAGAAAACGGAGGATTCCAAGGGAAACCACACTCAAATTCCTACGCCTACAACAACCCATGGAAACCTGAAAAAGAAAGCCGATTCCCTATGGTCCCTCCGCAAAACCCTCCCCATCTGGTCGCACGCTTCCGAAATCCGCCAAGGCCTCCGTGAAAAGGATGTCATGCTCCTAGTCGGTGAGACTGGCAGCGGAAAAAGTACTCAAGTCCCCCAACTTCTCGTCAACGAACCATGGAGTAAACCACAATCCGTCACCACCACAATCGATAATATTTCGAAAACGGTCAAAGTAGGCGGCTGCATCGCCATCACAGAACCTCGTCGTGTAGCAGCCATCTCTCTCGCCCGCCGAGTTGCAGAGGAAATGGGCACTCCCCTCGGCTCATCTTCGCCGGCAAGTAAGGTCGGCTATTCGGTGCGTTTTGATAATTCAACGTCACCGAGTACGAAGATTAAGTATTTGACAGAAGGAATGTTATTGCAGGAGATGCTGAGGGATCCGTGGCTGAAGCATTATAGCGCTGTCATTGTGGACGAGGTGCATGAGAGGGGGGTCAATGTAGATTTGGTGTTGGGCTTCCTCAGAGGTATGAACGCAGGACCGAAAGAGGGAAGGGGTGGGGTGGGAATGAAGGTGGTGGTTATGAGTGCTACAGCAGATACGGAGGAGTTGTTCAAATTCTTCGAGGAAGGTTACAAAAAGCCGCAATCGAACGGAAAACTGCATCCGAATGATAGTATTCACGAGCATGTCAATGCCGACGTTAATGGGTTCGAAGATGAGTCGGAGTGGTCAGGTATATCCTCTTGTGATGAAGACGATGGCAAGACGAAGCCTATGCAGAGCAATGGCTATCACCCAAGAAAAGATACAAGGCAAGAAGTCAAGAAACCTCCAGCCAAAGGTCAAGAAACCACACCTTCCAAAAATGGGTCGGTACCAAATGGATTGTTACATGCCGCTTCAGACAATAGCAGCGAGCCATCCGGAGTACATGATTCCCCTTACATCTCCACCTGCTACATTTCAGGCCGCCAGCACCCGGTCGAAATTCTCTATTCACCTTCTCCAGTCCAGGATTTCATCGACGCGGCCTTGCGAACCCTCTTCCAAATTCATTACAAAGAGCCCATGCCCGGCGACATCCTAGTCTTCCTCACCGGCCAAGAAACCGTCGAATCACTCGAAAAACTCATCAACGAATACGCCCTTGGAATGTCCGCCGACGTCCCCAAGATCCTTGTACTACCCCTTTTCGCCGCCCTGCCGCAAGCTGCTCAACAAAGGGTCTTTCTCCCTGCTCCCCCCAAGACGAGGAAAGTGATTCTGGCTACGAATATTGCCGAGACTTCTGTTACTATTTCAGGGGTCCGATTTGTGATAGATTGCGGTAAAGCGAAAATAAAACAATTCCGCTCGCGCATAGGTCTCGATTCCCTCCTCGTAAAACCCATCTCCAGATCCGCCGCTATACAGCGTAAAGGTCGTGCTGGCCGCGAAGCTCCAGGGCAATGCTATCGTCTTTACACAGAGCAAGATTATCTGCGTTTACAACCAGCCAATACCCCCGAAATCCTCCGCTGTGATCTTAGCCAGGCAATACTGACGATGAAAGCCCGCGGCGTGCAAGACATTACTACGTTTCCTTTTCTGTCCCCCCCTCCTAGGGAATCACTAGCACAAGCCCTCACCACCCTCTTCATACTCGGCGCCCTCACGCCCACCAGCGCCATTAGTCCCTTGGGGCACAAAATGGCACATCTTCCTCTCTCTGCATCGCTAGCACGCACTCTCCTTGCCGCTGCAACACCAGAACTCGACTGTGTGAGCGAAGTTATCGATGTTATTGCTTGCCTGAGCGTCGAGAACGTATTCTTGAACCTAACGAGCGAGGAGAAAAAAGAAGCGGCTGAGACGGCGCGACGAGAATTATACAGGCGGGAGGGCGATCACCTCACCCTCCTCGCCACCGTACAAGCATACGCCGCCGAACACGCCGACAGGAAGGCCTGGGCCGAAAAGCATTTCGTCAGCCACCGAGCCATGCAATCCGTCATGGACATCCGGAAACAACTCCTTACCCACTCAGCCTCCCTCTCCCCCTCAAAACCCCAATCCCCTCACACCGCCTCTCCCGCCGCAATCCTCAAAGCCTTCCTCCAAGGTTTCCCAACGCAAATCGCGCGCCTGATTCCGGACGGAAGCTACAGGACCCTCGTCGGCAATCAAACCGTGGCTATTCATCCGAGTAGCGTGCTCTATAGGAGGAAGATGGAGGCGATTCTGTACACGGAGTTTATTTTTACGCAGCGGAGTTATGCGAGGGGGGTTAGTGGGGTGCAGATGGATTGGATTGAGGAGGTTGTTGGGGGTGGGGAGGGGGTGTGAGGGATGTGAGGTTGTGGTGATTGGAGCTGGTAGGGGATCAGGTGCGGAAGAGTGGTATGAAGACGGTAGTCCTTGTTAATCCTTTGACTGCTGTTGTCCACCTAGAGCCTACAAGTCAGATAGAGCCATGTACACTCGGGTTTTCCGAAACAAACCAGAATCCGTTAGAACGTAGATATAAGTATATATATATATATATAAATCAGTATTTCATCCGAAAAGTCTTAAACGAAGCCCGAATTCACTCGTAACAGTCGTAGCTCAAGCTCTTTGAGAACTGCATACGATAATCTCGCCACACAGTGCAATTCAATCTATTATCTCTAAACAAGAGTTTCCTTAAACGCTTGCCTGCAAAAAAGCGGTGGGCAGCGGTTGAAAGAAGATGAATAAAAATATGGCTGTATATAGAAAAAACAGAGTTACATAACGCACCAAATGCCGTCGTAATCTGCTCTCAATCCAAAAAAAAGACGGATTTGGCTATACCGATCAGAAGACTCCCCCGAGCTCTCATGCTTTTTCCATCCCCTTGAAACGATCCCCCCTACAGACCTCAATCCTCCTCTCCCTTCCATTGCCCCTCCCTTTACTACCCTAGGCAAGCATATTACCCTCATCAACCTTGAATCCCATTTCTTAGTGTCATAGGAGCCTTTTTTATGACTCAGTCGATTAGAAAAGAGCGTGCTCGCAGGAGTTGAGGATCCGGCCTGCAGATGTCGGAATGAAGATGGGAGGGGGAGGGTAAGGGGAGTGGGGGCGAAAGTGAAAGGAGTGAGAGAGGGAGTTGGAGATATGGGAGAGCGAGTGGGAGTAGGAATGAGAGCGCAAGGTGTGACAGCGGGAGAGCGTGTGGGAGTGGAAGTGGGAGTAGGAGTAGGAGAGCGAGGTGTGGGAATGGGAGTTCGAGTTCGAGTAGGAGTGGGAGAGCGATGTGAGCGTGGACTTCGAGTTCGAGCGCGAGGTGAAAGCAAGGTGCGAGAGGGCCAGGTATGGGACTGGTAGTGACACTGAAGCGGGGAGTGCGAGTGCGAGTGCGAGTGAAAGAAATGAAGTAAAAAAGAAAAATGGCAAGATTAACCGTACAGAAACTGCAGCAATGGCCAGTATTTAAATCAATCAGAAACAGGCAAAAAAGCACATAAATGAGAAGAATTTTTAAAAAGTGCAAACGAAAAGAACGAGCGCACGGAAAATGCTATCCGTACCCCGCACTTTCACTCATCCTTCGCTTAGTACTAGTCAGCCATGTAACCCGACCAGCCATACAACCCGAAAATTCATATATCTTCTACATCCATATATATAGTGAGCAATTCGCCCATTACACGCTTCCAACGCTTCCGCATAGCTTCGCGCTGCTTTAGAAGCTTCATTCTATGAGGTTTAGTAGCCTTGTAGACCTTCTTTAGATCATTGATATAGCGTTTATCTCCACGCTCGTCGCGAGTCCGTTGCCTTGATTCTTCTACTTGTATTCTATCTTGAGTCATAGTTCGAGCATCTTTGACATAAAGTAGATCTTCTGTTTGAAGAACCTTATCAGACTGCTTTTTGCGTGCATTTCGAGCATTCTGAGCCGACTGTGTTCGACCTAGCTTATTCTTCAGTAGCTCAATTCTACGAGTCATCGCATTGACTTCTTTCGTATATTTGAATAGCTTCTGATGAAGCTTGAATTCATAGTCGACGCAAAGTAGATTGACTTGTTGTCTTCTCAGCTGTAATCTAGTAGTAGAGATAGTCTTTCAGACATCGAGTGATTTCGTCGTAGATGATGTAATAGAACGAGCTGAGAATCGAGTTTCTTGCATCTTATTCAGAATCGCATTAGAATCGAAGAAAATTAGATCAGTTTGCTTTCAAGTCGAACGTATAGTAGTTTTCTTGAAGGCTTTACTTCTGAACCCGTTGAAAGTAGTCAGAAATTCGATTTTGGTGAAGATCTCGTCATTCATTTGAATCGCTTCGTTAACGACTTCCGAATGCCAGTGTTTCAGAGGCTGAAAAACACATACATTCAGCGACTGAAGCAAATGAGTAGTATGCGAAGATAAGTCGAAAGGTATGATCTTGTGATTCTCACAGTAGGATAGAAATTGTTACGATCTTGACTCTATTCTCGACCTATCCTCGAACCTATTCTCGACCTCGACTATCCCTAATTGAGTCTAGTGAGCATTCGAGCTAGAAGTGATGTCATCGAGTCCCTGCGTCATCTGTGTAAGACATCAACCCTTTCGGGCCATCGGCCATTTGGCGAAACCAGCTAAAACTGGCTACAAGCTCACCAAGCTAGCATCAGCCAAAAACATCTGTTTAGCCGAGCTCCTAGCTCACAAGCTCTAATAGCCACTCACCAACAACTAATAGCTAGCTACAAGCGCTTGTATCTTTTGGTGACAGTCATTTGCTCAAAAGACATCAATTGCTCAAAAGATATAATGCGCAATACATGTTCGCTTTTCGTACGTTTCTACATTCAAGGTTCGTATGTAATCAAATAAATCATTTGATGAATTGATTATTTAAGTAGCTATTTAACCATCTATTTAAACATGAAGGGTGCTTGGTAGGGTGCTTGGTAGGGAAACATGGAGGGTGCTTGGTAGGGTGCTTGGTAGGAAAACATGAAGGGTGCTTGATAGGGAAACATGGAGGGCGCTTGATAGGGAAACATGGAGGGTGCTTGGTAGGGAAACATGGAGGGTGCTTGGTAGGGAAACATGGAGGGTGCTTGGTAGGGAAACATGGAGGGCGCTTGATAGGGAAACATGGAGGGTGCTTGGTAGGGAAACATGGAGGGTGCTTGGTAGGGAAACATGGAGGGTGCTTGGTAG
>JAABUW010001320.1_pt1 | contig 42221 bp, 45 predicted proteins | sample 5560081 | NCBI WGS metagenome assembly JAABUW01 (sample SAMN10711882, study PRJNA513363) | rock metagenome | isolation source: Antarctica rocks | place: Antarctica: Victoria Land, Knobhead sud | reverse complement strand
TGAAGGCATCAACATTGTTTTTCTCCTTCAGTCCCTGTCTTACGCGCGTGCCGCCGCCGGCTCGTCTTCCATGATGGACATCGCAGTGGGCGCGGTGAGGACATCACCCTTGTAGATCCATACTTTGACGCCAATCACGCCATAGGTGGTATGCGCCTCCGCGGTACCGTATTCCACATCGGCACGCAGGGTCTGCAATGGTACCCGACCACGACGATCGGTCTCACGGCGAGACATCTCGGCGCCGCCCAGCCGGCCCGCCACGGTAACCTTGATACCCTTCGCTCCGCGATCCATGGCCCGTTGCACCGCCTGCTTCAGCGCCCGGCGGAATGAAACGCGCTTTTCCAGCTGATCGGCAATGTTTCTGGCTACCAGGGTTGCGTTCACGTCCGGTTGACGAACCTCGATAATGTTAACCTTGACTTTTTTGCCCGTGCCTTGCTCGAGTACCTGTCGAAGTTGCTCGACGTTCTGGCCGCTCTTCCCAATCAGGATTCCGGGCCGTGCAGTCTGAATCGTGACCGTCACGTTATTGGCGGATCGATCGATATCGACGTTGGCCACGCCGGCATTGGCGTGGCGAGTCGCGATAATCTTGCGAACCGCCAGGTCCTCGTGCACCAACGTTTTGTAGTTCTTGTCCTCAAACCAGCGAGCACTCCATGGACGGATGACTCCCAGGCGGAAACCGTTCGGATTGACTTTTTGCCCCACTTATTGGGCTCCTCTCTCTGACACTATCGCTGTAATGTGAGACGCTCGCTTCAAACGCGGCGCCGCTCGGCCATGCGACCGTGCCTTGTAGCGCTTCAAGGTGGCGCCTTCGTCGACGAAGATGCGATGCACATAGAGCTCGTTCATGTCGAGCTCGAAATTACTCTCGGCGTTGGAAGCCGCCGACTTGACGACCTTGTATACATCCCGTGCCGCTCCCTGGGGCGACAGACTCAGGATGGCAAGCGCCTCACGAACCGAGCGACCGCGTACGTTATCGGCCACCAGGCGAACCTTCTGAGGCGAACGCCGTATATTTTTGGCGACGGCTCGAACTTCCATGTCGCGCGCCTACCGAACCGAACCGGAGCGTTCGCCGCGAATGTGGCCGCGGAAGTGCCGAGTTGGCGCAAACTCGCCGAGCTTATGGCCAACCATGTTTTCACTGATGAAAATGGGCACATGGCGTCGACCGTCATGCACCGCTATGGTCAGTCCCACCATGTCTGGAATGATCGTCGAGGCGCGCGACCACGTCTTGATGATCCGCTTTTCCGAGGTGCGGGTCGCGGCCGAGATCTTCTTGGCCAGCGATGCCTCGATGTATGGGCCCTTCTTTACAGACCTTGACATTGCTCTCTTCTCCTAGCGGCCGGACTTGCGCCGTCGGACGATAAATTTGTCGGAGGGTTTGGAGCGCCGAGTTCTATAACCCAGCGTTGGTTTGCCCCACGGGGTCTGCGGCTGCCCGCCGATTGGCGCACGCCCTTCTCCTCCGCCGTGCGGGTGGTCCACAGGATTCATGACCGATCCCCGGACCGAGGGACGCCGGCCCATGTGGCGCGCGCGACCTGCCTTGCCCAGGGTGATGAGTGAGTGCTCGACGTTGCCAACCTGGCCCAGGGTGGCCATACATTTGACGTGGACCATTCTCATTTCACCGGAGGGCATGCGAATGGACCCGTAATCCCCTTCCTTCGCCACCAATTGAGCCTGCACCCCGGCAGAGCGGACCAGCACTCCACCACGGCCTGCTTGCAACTCAACGTTGTGGATAACACTGCCCACAGGAATATTGGCAATTGGCAGGGCATTCCCCACCCGAATATCTGCTTCCGGCCCCGCCATGATCGGATCGCCAACCTTTAGGCCGTTGGGAGCAAGCATGTACCGCTTCTCTCCGTCCGCGTAGTGCAAGAGGGCGATCCGGGCAGACCGGTTTGGGTCGTATTCGATGGTTGCAACCTTGGCCGGCACACCTATTTTGTTCCGTTTGAAGTCGATCAGACGGTATTGGCGCTTGTGACCCCCGCCCTGGTGGCGGGTGGTAATGCGCCCCTGGTTGTTGCGGCCGGCTCGCTTTTTGAGCGGGCGCGTCAGCGACTTCTGCGGCTTGCTGGCAGTGAGTTCGTCAAAGCTTGAGACAGACATGTCCCGCCTGCCAGGGGACGTTGGCTTGTATTTTTTTACAGGCACGGGAATGCTCCGTTCGTGTATCGGCGGTGATCGTGCAGGGTTCGGAAAAAACCGTTAAACGGCACCAAAGAAGTCCTCAATTCGTTCACCCCGTGCCAGCGTTACAACGGCTTTCTTCCAGGGGCTTCGTAAACCTCGCCGTCGCTTATTAATGCCGACAAATCCCGAGCCCTTTTCCTTGGCAGGCATAGTGATCGTTCGCACGTTATCCACCCGAACTCTATAGCGGTCTTCAACCGCGAGACGGATCTGGATCTTGTTGGACTTCGGGTGGACGGCGAAGGTGTATTTGTTGTCGGACGCCAATTCGGTGCTCTTCTCACTTACCACCGGCCGCAGCAGAACTTCATACGTCTCCATCGGTCAGTATCCTTTCCAACTGCCTGATGCCGTCGACAGAAAAGAGCAGAACATCGTTGTCAAGAACATCGATGATGTTTATCACGGAAGCCGGTTTGAACGTGACGCCCGGAATGTTTCGGGCCGATCGCGTTGTATCTTCTTGAAGGCGCTCATCGATCAGTAGCACTTTCCCGGCGACGTCGATATTCCCAAGCGCCGCAATCATGGACTTGGTTCGCGGCTGCTCCGGTTGCAGTGACGACACCACCACGATACCGTTGTCGGTAATCCGGGAGGATAGCGCTGAACGCGTCGCTTGACGCCGCATCTTTTTTGGCATCTTGGTTACGTAGCTGCGCGGACTGGGAGCAAAAACTACTCCACCGCCTTTAGCCAGGGGCGACTTTCGGCTTCCCTGTCGAGCTCGGCCGGTCCCCTTCTGCCGGTACGGCTTAGCAGTGGTGCCGTGCACCTCGCCGCGCGTCTTGGCCTTCTGCGTGCCAAGACGACGATCGGCCAAGAGCCGTGTTGCTGCCTGGTGAATCAGAGGACCGTTTAACGCGGCGCCAAATACCCGATCACTCAAGGTGATCGTATCGAGCTGTTCACCGCTCAAACTTCTCACGGCAATGTCAGGCATGATTAGCTCTTCCTTTTTCTGGCCTTGATGGCCTTGCGGAGAACAATGATCCCGTTCTTCGCGCCCGGAACGCCACCGCGAACCAGAACCAGGTTTCGTTCTGGGAGTACATCGACGACCGTCAGGTTTAATACGGTGCGGCGCTTGTTGCCCATCTGACCGGGCATTCGCATTCCTTTTAAGACGTGCCCAGGAGTCGAGCCGGCTCCGATTGACCCCGGTGCTCGATGCCGGTCCGATTGGCCGTGTGTCTTTGGTCCGCCGGCAAAGCCATGTCGCTTCACCACGCCGGCGAATCCCTTCCCTTTGCTCCCCATGGTTCCGGCCACGGCGCCCACGGTGACATCCACTTTCTCACCCGGCACAAATATATCCACCCCGACGCGATCGCCAACTTTCATGTCTGTCCCGTCGCCGGTAACCTCATGCAGATGACGCAGGCCCTGGACTGGAACGTTCTTCACATGCCCCCTCTCGGGCTTGTTCAGCTTCTTGGTCTCACCATGCCCAATCTGTACGGCTGCATACCCGTCGCGATCCGCCGTCTTGATCTGGGTCACAAAGTTCGGACCGATCTCAAGCACGGTGACCGGGATCGCTTCTCCGGTCTCGCTGAAGACCTGAGTCATGCCGATCTTTCGTCCCATTAGGGTGTCAATCATGGCCGTGCTCCGTCCTACAGCTTTATCTCGATGTTCACGCCGGCGGGCAGATTGAGGCGCATAAGCGCATCGACCGTCTTGGGCGTGGGCTCGAGTACATCGATTAGCCGCTTATGAGTTCGGATTTCGAACTGCTCACGCGAATCCTTGTCGATAAATGGACCTCGGATTACCGTGTATCGGTTGATTTCAGTGGGCAGCGGAACGGGACCGGAGACATTTGCTCCGGTCCGCTGCGCTGTGTCCACAATCTGATTGGCAGATTGATCCAGAATCTTATGGTCGTACGCCATGAGGCGTATTCGGATGCGTTGTTTGGCCAGTGTGCGTCCCATACCTACTCCTTGATACTGGTGACAGCGCCCGAGCCAACCGTCCGGCCACCCTCACGGATGGCAAACCGCAGACCCGGCTCGATCGCAATCGGCGCGATCAGCTTGACCTGCATCTCCACGTTATCCCCCGGCATCACCATCTCCACCCCTTCGGGCAGTTGGATCTCCCCGGTTACATCGGTGGTTCGCAGGTAGAACTGGGGCCGGTAGCCGTTGAAGAAGGGGGTGTGCCGCCCCCCCTCGTCCTTGGCCAGCACGTACACCTGCGCCGCAAAGTCGGTGTGCGGCTTGATGCTGCCCGGCTTGGCCAGCACCATCCCCCGCTCCACATCGGTCCGCTCGATCCCGCGCAACAGGGTCCCGACGTTATCCCCCGCCTGCCCCTGATCGAGCAGCTTCTTGAACATCTCGACCCCGGTACAGACGGTGCTGCGGGTCGGACGGATTCCCACGATCTCCACCGTCTCGCCCACCTTGACCACCCCACGCTCGATCCGTCCAGTGGTTACCGTGCCCCGTCCCTTGATCCCGAACACATCTTCAATCGGCATCAGGAAGGGCTGATCCACCGGGCGAGGGGGGGTGGGGATAAAGGTATCGACGGCATTCATCAGTTCCATGATGCTCTGCACCCCCGATGCGTCCCCTTCCAGCGCTTTGAGCGCCGATCCCCGGATCACCGGCACGTCGTCCCCCGGAAAGTCGTAGTTGCTCAGCAACTCCCGCACTTCGAGTTCCACCAGATCCAGCAGTTCCTCATCGTCGACCATGTCGACCTTATTCATGAAGACCACTAGACTCGGCACTTCCACCTGGCGGGCCAGCAGCACATGCTCGCGGGTCTGCGGCATGGGACCATCGGCGGCCGAGACCACTAGAATAGCACCATCCATCTGGGCCGCTCCGGTGATCATGTTCTTGATATAGTCGGCGTGGCCCGGACAGTCCACATGGGCGTAGTGCCGGTTCTCGGTCTGATACTCAACATGGGTAATCGCGATGGTGATCCCGCGTGCCCGCTCTTCCGGCGCATTGTCGATCGAGGCAAAGTCCCGCTTCTCGGCCAGTCCCTGGTCCGACAGCACTTTGGTGATGGCTGCCGTTAACGTGGTCTTGCCGTGGTCGATATGCCCAATGGTCCCCACGTTCACGTGCGGCTTGGTCCGCTCAAACTTCTGCTTCGCCATTCTTTCTCGTCCTCTTTCCTAACGCGACCACTTTAGGCCGCAAATGCGATTATCTTCGGCTGCCGGCCGCTTCGGGTTCTGCTCGGTTTTTCTTCTTAATCTCTTCCGCGATGCTGGCGGGGACCTGCTCGTAGTGCGAGGGTTCCATGCTGTAGGAAGCGCGTCCTTCCGACATGGACCGCACGGTGGTGGCGTAGCCGAACATCTCAGAGAGAGGAACCACAGCGCGCACCACGTGAACATTGCCCCGCTGCTCAGTTGCCTCAACACGGCCCCGCCGCTTGTTCAAGTCGCCAATTACCGAGCCCATAAAGTTTTCTGGGGTGGTCACTTCGACTCGCATGATTGGCTCCAACAGCGCCGGCCCCGCTTTTTCAGCCGCCGCCTTGAACGCCATGGAACCGGCAATTTTGAAGGCCATTTCTGAGGAGTCAACATCGTGGTACGAACCGTCGTACAGGATAGCCCGCACGTCGATGACCGGGTAGCCGGCAATGACGCCGCCCTCCATAGCCTCTTTGATGCCCGCCTCGGTCGGATTGATGTACTCGCGGGGTATCGAGCCGCCGACAATCTTATTGACGAATTCAAAGCCCGTTCCGGGTTCCGCCGGCTCCAGCTCGACCCATACATCGCCGAACTGACCTTTCCCGCCGGTCTGACGCACAAACCGACCTTCCGCCTTGGCATTGCGTGTAATCGTTTCCTTATACGCGACCTGCGGTCGTCCGACATTGGCTTGCACCTTGAACTCGCGCAGCATGCGGTCGACGATGATCTCCAGATGAAGCTCGCCCATCCCGGAGATAATCGTCTGTGCCGTGTCCTGATCGTTCCGCATGCGGAACGTCGGATCCTCTTCGGCTAGTTTTACCAACGCCTCGGACATCTTGTCCGTGTCCGCCTTGGTCTTGGGTTCGACCGCTACTGAAATAACCGGCTCGGGAAAGACGATGGACTCAAGCACAATAGGGTGGTCCGGGTCACAAACGGTATCGCCGGTGAAGGTGTTTTTCAACCCCACAATCGCCACGATATCGCCGGCCGAAGCCTCCGTAATGTCTTCGCGATGATTGGCGTGCATGCGCAGGAGGCGCCCTACGCGCTCGCGAATGTCCTTCTTCGAGTTATAGATGTAGGAGCCGGACGTCATCTTGCCCGAGTAGATCCGGCAGTAGGCCAATCGGCCTACGTATGGGTCTGAGACAATTTTGAAGGCCAGGCCGGCAAACGGCTCACTCGCGTCGGCCGCACGAGTTTCCTCGGCATCGGTCCGTGGATCGATTCCTGTCACCGGCGGGATGTCCAGCGGAGACGGCAGATACTCGATCACCGCGTCCAGCATCGACTGCACGCCTTTATTGCGCAACGAGGAGCCACACAACACGGGGACAGCCTTATTGGCAATGGTCGCCCGGCGGAGTGCCGCCCGGATCTGGTCGACAGTGATGTCCTCGCCGTCCATATGCGCGAGATAGGCCAGCTCGAACTCATCATCGACGAGAGAGAGCTGCTCGAACAGCTTCTCGCGCGCCTGGTCCGCGGCCGCTACCATGTCAGCCGGAATCTCCGTGTCATCCACCTGGGTGCCCAGATCATCCGCGTAGGTGATCCCGCGCATGTTGATCACGTCGACCATGCCGGCAAACTCGCTCTGGCTACCGATTGGAAGCTGGAGAACGATAGCATGTGCGCCCAGTCGATCCTCAATCATGTCGACGCAGCGTTCGAAATTAGCGCCGATGCGGTCCATCTTGTTGACAAAGACGAAACGCGGTACTTGATACTTATCAGCCTGCCGCCACACGGTCTCGGACTGCGGCTCGACGCCGGCCACGGCATCAAGAACCACAACGCCGCCATCGAGGACGCGCAGCGATCGTTCGACTTCCACGGTGAAGTCGACGTGTCCCGGCGTGTCGATGATGTTAATGGTGTGATCCTTCCAGAACGAGGTCGTGGCAGCGGAGGTAATCGTGATGCCGCGCTCCCGCTCCTGGGCCATCCAGTCCATGGTGGCGCCGCCCTCATGGACCTCGCCGACCTTGTGGATCTTTCGGGTATAGAAAAGAATGCGCTCCGTCGTCGTCGTCTTCCCGGCGTCGATGTGCGCGATAATGCCAATATTTCGGGTCTTTTCGAGAGAGTTGTTTTGTACCATAACGTGTGACGGCACGCCGCGGTGCCATGCATTCCAAAGGAACGCTGGGAGGCTAGAACCGGTAGTGTGCGAACGCCCGGTTGGCCTCGGCCATGCGGTGTGTGTCCTCCTTTTTCTTGATAGTTTGGCCGACGTTTTGAGAAGCGTCAAGCAATTCGTTAGCCAGCTTTTCAGCCATGGATTTTCCCGCCCGTCGACGGGCGGAGGTAATGAGCCATCTCATCGCGAGGGCTCGCCGACGGTCGCCCCGGATTTCAACTGGTACCTGGTAGGTCGAGCCACCCACCCGGCGAGGTTTGACCTCCAGCACCGGGGTTGCGTTCCTGAGAGCCAGTTCAAAGGCATCGATGGCGCCGCCTCGACCGCGCTCCTCGACAATGGACAGAGCGTCGTAGAACACCGATAGCGCGACGCTCTTCTTACCGTCGTGCATCAGGTTGTTGACAAATTTGGCAACAGTGCGGCTGCGGTACTTCGGATCAGGAGTGATAATCCGTCGCGATACCTTTGCTCGCCTTGGCACTTGTTTCTCCTCTGTTCGCTAGTCAGTACAGTGATTACTTGGTGAAGAGGGCCGACCCTCGCAGCCGGATCGGTCCGATATGTGGTTGACAAATGTTAAGGCACTGCCATAAGTATGTGCGACGCCTGGCAGTGCCTCAACGATGATTAACTTGTTGACCGCAAGCTATAGAGCCCGGGTATCAACTGCCTTTAGGACGCTTGGCCCCGTATTTAGATCGTCCCTGCCTCCGCTTGTCCACGCCGGAAGCATCGAGCGTGCCTCGAACGACATGATATTTAACGCTTGGCAGATCCTTAACGCGCCCCCCTCGAATCAGCACCACAGAGTGCTCTTGAAGGTTATGACCCTCGCCGGGTATGTACGCTGTTACCTCGCGGTTATTGCTCAGTCGCACCCTGCAGATTTTTCGAAGTGCCGAGTTCGGCTTCCTCGGGGTGATAGTACGCACCTGGGTGCATACTCCGCGCTTCTGCGGGGCGCCTTTGAGCCGCAACCGTCGCTGCTTGAGCGTGTTATAGGCATATTGCAGGTCGGGCGCCTTCGACTTCTTCTCGACCGGCACCCGCCCCTTGCGCACGAGCTGACTGATCGTCGGCAAATCCTTCTCCTCGATCACGAACTGAGCGCAGTTCCCCGATTGCGGGAACTGCGCTCTATCAGTATATCAATCTACGGTGATTTGGTCAACGCCCGCTCCGGCGGCGCCCACCTCAACCAGGTCTCCGTCCCCGTCGGCGGGTAGATCCATTCCGTCCGCGCCTGCAGTCGACAGCGTCAGATCTTCGGATGAGCCATTGAGGCCAAGCAGATCTTCCTCGCGTGCGAACAGCGCTTCTCGCTGTTGGGCGCGTGCCAGCAATCCCGTGCCGGCGGGGATCAGCTTGCCAATAATGACGTTCTCCTTCAGTCCAACCAGGCGATCGACCTGCCCCGCTATGGCGGCATCCGTCAGGATCTTGGTCGTGTCCTGGAAGGACGCTGCTGCCAGGAAGCTGTCGGTGGTCAAGCTTGCCTTGGTGACGCCGAGCAATACGGTCGTCGCTGTGGCGGGCTCGCCGCCCTGAGCCAGGACCGCGGCATTGATCCCCTCATACTTGAATCGGTCGACCAGCTCGCCGGGAAGCATCTCAGTGTCACCGGGAGTGTCGACGCGCACCTTGCGCAGCATCTGACGGACGATGACTTCGATGTGCTTATCGTTGATGTTCACACCCTGGGTGCGATACACCTTTTGCACTTCGTCTACCAGGAAAAGTTGCACCGGCTCGCGCCCCATAACACGCAGAATGTCTTGCGGATTCGACGCGCCATCGGTCAGCGGCGTGCCGGCCATGACATACTGTCCGTCCTGCACCTTGACTCGCGCTAGGGCTGGGACGGTATAGGTCCGCACCTCAAGCGGCTCTGGGGCGATGAGCAGTTGGCCGTCGCGCTCGCTCACCATGCCTGCGGTGGTGGCCACAATATCCTCGCCAACCTCCTGCTTCTTGGTGCGCTTCGCCTGACGAGCCAGCACCGTACCTGGCTGGACCAGCTCCCCGCTGGCAACTGCCAGGGCATAGCCGGCTTTTAAGGTATGTCGCTCGGTGGCTTCCTCCTCCGTGGAGGCGACTATGATGCGCTGCTCGTTGTCGTCCCGCTCGATTCGCACCATGCCGTCGATTTCCGAGATGGTCGAAACTTCCTTTGGCACCCGGGCTTCGAACAACTCTTCAACACGGGGCAAACCCTGGGTAATATCGGAACCAGCGACGCCTCCGGTATGGAAGGTACGCATGGTGAGCTGCGTCCCCGGCTCGCCAATCGACTGGGCGGCGATGATGCCCACTGCTTCACCCATCTCCACCAGCAATCCGGTCGCCAGGCTCCAACCATAGCAATGCTGACAAATGCCCATCTTGGCCACGCAGGTCAACGGCGATCGCACCAGGAGCGTGGTTTCCGGGCGCTTGGTCATGGCCGCCTCGATCTCGTTTGCGGTGCGCTGATCGATTGGGAGATTGGCGTCGATAACCAGGGTTCCAGTGTCCGGGTCGAAGAACGGCTCCGCCGTCCATCGTCCGATTGCACGCAGAGCCACCGGCTGCAAGATGCCGTCCGACTGCGACCGGTCGCGCAGCACAACGCCGGCCGTGGCGCCGCAGTCCTGCTCCCGGATGATGACATCCTGGGCCACATCGATCAGCCGGCGGGTCAGGTATCCAGACTCCGCCGTGCGGAGCGCGGTGTCTGCCAGTCCCTTGCGAGCGCCATGGGTCGAGATGAAATACTCGAGCACCGTGAGACCTTCACGGAAATTCGACAGAATCGGCAGATCGATGATCTTGCCGGATGGGTCGGCCATGAGGCCACGCATGCCGGCAATCTGACGGACCTGGGTAAATCCGCCCTTGGCCGCCCCAGACACCGACATCATGTAAATCGGGCCGAGCGGATCAAGCGAGGTGGTGACCGCTGCTTCAACTTCCTGGCTAGCCTGGGTCCAGACGTCCACCGCCTTGCGGTAGCGTTCGTCCTCCGTGATCAGCCCCTCTTCATACTGCTCCTGGACCCGGAGGACTTCCTCCCCGGCCAATTCAATGATGGCCGGCTTCTGCTTCGGAATGGTAATGTCGGCGATACTCATGGTGATGCCGGAGTGGGTGGCGTACTTGAAGCCGAGGCGCTTGATCTCGTCCGCCACCTCGGCCGTCTTGTCCTGGCCGTGTATCGCGTACACCTCGGCCACCACGTCGCGCAGCGTGCTCTTGTCCTGAATCTGATTCTTGTAGGGAATCGACCCTGGAAGCGCTTCGTTGAATATGACGCGACCAACGGTCGTCCGCAGGGCCCAGGCCTTGGTGCTGCCTGGCAGCAGTTGCAGGTCGTCCCGACTGACTATGCCGGCCGTGGTCTGAATCAGATCGCCGTTCAGTTGATGCTGCGGGATACCGACAAAGATCTTGGCATGCAGATCGATGCGGCCAAGTTCGAACGTTTGCAGTGCCTCGTCAAAGGACGAGAACACGGTCCCGCTGCCCTTACCATCCTCTTTCTCCGTCGTCAGGTAGTAACAGCCAAGCACCATGTCTTTGGTCGGGTTGACGATTGGTTCCCCGCTGGCCGGGGACAGCAGGTTATGCGAGCTCATCATGCGCTCGCGCGCCTCTTTTTGGGCCGCCTTTGAGAGTGGAACATGCACCGCCATCTGGTCGCCATCGAAGTCGGCGTTGAATGCCGTACACACCAAGGGATGGATCTGGATGGCGCTGCCCTCGACCAGTACCGCATCGAAGGCTTGAATGCCCAGCCTATGCAACGTGGGTGCACGGTTCAGCAGCACCGGGTGGTCTTTGATGACCTCTTCCAATACATCCCAAACCTCAGGGCGAACGCGCTCGACGATGCGTTTGGCGCTTTTGATGTTATGGGCAAAGTTCCGTTCAACCAGTTTGCGCATGACAAACGGCTTAAACAGTTCCAGCGCCATTTTCTTCGGCAGCCCGCACTGATTGAGCCGTAGGTCCGGGCCAACCACAATTACGGACCGCCCCGAGTAGTCAACGCGCTTGCCCAGCAGGTTCTGACGGAATCGCCCCTGCTTGCCTTTCAACATGTCCGAGAGGCTTTTGAGCTTATGATTGCCGGAACCGTTGACCGCTCGACCGCGACGGCCATTGTCGATCAACGCGTCGGTGGCTTCCTGTAACATTCGCTTTTCATTGCGAATGATGATCTCAGGAGCTCCCAACTCAATCAGCCGCTTCAGCCGGTTGTTTCGGTTAATAACGCGGCGATACAGGTCGTTGAGGTCGCTGGTGGCGAAACGGCCGCCGTCGAGTTGCACCATCGGACGGAGATTGGGTGGAATAACCGGCAGCACGGTGAGGATCATCCACTCCGGTTGCTGGCCGGACTTGCGGAAGGATTCCACGACGCGCAGGCGCTTGGTGGCCTTTTTGCGTCGCTGGCTCGACTGGCTGGAGTTACGAATTTCGTTGCGTAGCTCCACCGCTAGCTCGTCCAGGTCGCACTGCAGGATAATGTCGCGAATTGCTTCGGCGCCCATGCCTGCCTCGAAGAGATAGCCGTAGCGCTCCTTCAGGTCCCGATACTGCATCTCATTGAGGAGCGTCATGAACTTCAGCGACTCGACATCCTCAATTCGCTTCTGGGTGTCCTGTCGCACAGCGTCAATCTGATCAACGAGTCCGGTCGAGACCTGAGCCAGTTCGGCGTCTGCCACGCGCTGCTCGTTGTCGGCATCCTCACTGTGCCGGCCCTCAAGCGTCTGGCGTTCCTGCTCGTACTGAGCCTCGAGCTCTTCGACCCGAGCGTGTGCCGCCTGCAGGTCGATGCCACTTGCCATCACCTCATTGATTGCCTCGAGGCGATGTTGTTCCAGCGCGGCAATCGCCTGGACCCGCTGCATACCCGCCTCGTGCATCGAGACTGCCAGCTCTTCACCACGCACCGAGACACTGCTCTCAATTTCCTGGATGCGCTCGGCGTCGTCCGCTCGAATCTTGTCGATCGCCCGGCGCTTTTCGTCCTCATGCACGCGCGTAACGATGTACAGAGCAAAGTATAGGATCCGTTCCAGGTTGCGCGGAGAAACATCGAGCAGTAAACCTAACCGGCTTGGAGTGCCTTTGAAATACCAGATGTGGCTTACCGGAGAGGCCAACTCGATATGGCCCATTCGCTCGCGGCGGACTTTCTCGCGAGCCACTTCCACGCCGCACTTATCGCAAATAATGCCCTTATAGCGGACACGTTTGTACTTGCCGCAGTAGCACTCCCAGTCCTTGGTGGGCCCGAAGATACGTTCGCAAAACAGGCCGTCCTTTTCCGGCTTGAGCGTCCGGTAATTGATCGTCTCCGGCTTGGTTACTTCGCCATAGGACCAGCCGCGTATCTGCTCCGGTGAAGCTAGACTGATCCGAATTGCATTAAAGTCGTTTACTTCTAACAATGTTCCCTCCAGGTGGAACAAATGGTGCGGCGTCCCGAGGCGGGCAACAGCGTCGCCGGCTCTCGGGGCACCGACAGGTCGTGGGTCTTAGTCGCCTTTTTCGAATCCGGTGATGTTGACATCAAGGCTCGGTATCTGGTCCAGGCCGGCCTCGTCGGCAAAGTGAACTTCCTCTTCATCCTCGTTCAGGACTTCGACTGACAGGGCCAGGCTTTGCAGTTCCTTCACCAACACCTTGAATGACTCCGGGACTCCCGGTTCGAGGATGCTCTCACCCTTGACGATGGCCTCATAGGTCTTCACGCGGCCAATAACGTCGTCGGATTTAACCGTCAACAACTCCTGCAGAATGTGTGCGGCCCCATACGCCTCGAGGGCCCATACTTCCATCTCGCCGAAGCGCTGGCCGCCGAACTGTGCCTTGCCGCCCAGCGGCTGCTGGGTCACCAACGAGTATGGACCGGTGGACCGAGCATGAATCTTGTCCTCGACTAGGTGGGACAGCTTGAGCATGTAAATCTGGCCAACGGTAATTTCCTGATCGAATCGGTCGCCGGTTCGACCGTCGTACAGGGCCATCTTGCCGGAGGCAGGAAGGCCGGCCTTGGCCAACTCTTCCACAATCTGTCCCTCGCTCGCTCCGTTGAAGACCGGGGTTGCCACCTTCACTCCAAGGTCGGCGGCGGCCCACCCGAGGTGCGTTTCGAGCACCTGCCCGATGTTCATGCGCGACGGGACGCCGAGAGGATTGAGAATCATCTCGACCGGCTTGCCGTCCGGCAAGAAGGGCATATCCTCCTTGGGCACAATTTTCGAGATAACACCCTTGTTACCATGACGGCCCGCGATTTTGTCCCCCTCGGAGATCTTCCGCTTCTGAGCAATGGCCACCCGCACCAATTGATTGACACCCGGCGGCAACTCGTCGCTGGCCTCGCGGCTAAACACCTTCACGTCCACTACTTTGCCGCGCTCGCCCTGTGGAACGCGGAGTGAGGTGTCTTTTACTTCTCGCGCCTTCTCCCCAAAAATGGCTCGCAGCAAACGCTCCTCGGCGGTCAGTTCGGTTTCGCCTTTCGGCGTGATCTTGCCAACCAGGATGTCTCCTGGTTCCACTTCGGCGCCCAGATAGACGATGCCGCGGTCGTCGAGGTCCTTCAATCCCTCCTCGCCGACGTTCGGTATGTCGCGAGTAATCTCTTCGGGACCAAGCTTGGTGTCGCGTGCGTCGACCTCATGCTTTTCCATGTGGATCGAGGTGAACTTGTCCTGCATGACGAGGTTCTCACTGATCAGGATCGCGTCCTCGTAATTGCCACCTTCCCAGAGCATGAAGGCCACCAGGCAATTCTGGCCCAGCGCCAATTCACCCTGCTCAGTTGAGGAACTGTCGGCCAGCACATCACCTTTGCGTACACGCTGTCCTTTGTCAACGATCGGCCGCTGGTTTATCGTCGTGCCCTGGTTCGATCGGACAAACTTGCGCAGGGCGTAGCGATGCTCAGCATTGTCATCCGTGTCGTCGGTGATGACGATCTCTCGCCCGGTGACACTGCTGATGACGCCATCGCTGGTGGCCAGCACCAGTTGACCCGAATCATACGCGGCTCGACGCTCGGTACCGGTTCCGACGTACGGCGACTCCGGGCGAAGCAATGGAACAGCCTGGCGCTGCATGTTGGAGCCCATAAGGGCGCGGTTCGCGTCGTCATGCTCGAGGAACGGAATGAGCGCCGTCGCCACGCTTACCAACTGGCGAGGCGACACGTCCATGTAGCTGACGAGTCGTGGCGGCTCCATCTCGAAGCCTTCACCGTACCGAACCGATACCCGCTCCTCCATAAATTCGTCTGAGTCGTTCAACACGGCGTTCGCCTGGGCAATCGCGAAGTCCTCTTCCTCGTCAGCGGTGAGGTAGATGATCTGGCTCGAAGCGAACGGGCGCACCGCGATGTCGACCACGCCGGCAGTGCGAAAGCGTTCAACCAGTCCGTCGTCGACGCGAGTCCCGGCCGTAGCGAGCACGTCCCCGCCGCCGTCGACCATGTCCTCGCGGAGTGTTCGCCCCACCAGCGTGGTCGAATCGACTGGCACCGTGTTGTGAACTTTGCGATACGGCGTCTCGATGAATCCGTAGGCGTTGGTCCTTGCGTAGGTTGCAAGCGACCCAATCAGGCCAATGTTCGGGCCTTCTGGAGTCTCGATCGGGCAAATCCGGCCGTAGTGCGAGTGGTGGACATCGCGTACGTCGAATCCCGCGCGCTCGCGCGACAGTCCGCCCGGTCCTAATGCGCTGAGGCGCCGCTTATGAGTCAACTCGTCGAGTGGGTTAGTCTGTCCCATAAATTGGGACAACTGGCTACCACCGAAGAATTCCTTCATCGCAGCCACCACGGGACGGATGTTAATCAGCGCGTTTGGCTTGGCCGATTCGACGTCCTGAATGGTCATTCGTTCTTTGACGACACGCTCCATGCGGAGCAAGCCGATTCGGAACTGGTTTTGCAGCAGCTCGCCCACCGCCCGCACCCGCCGGTTGCCCAGATGGTCAATGTCGTCCGGCCTGCCCTGTCCATTGTTGAGCCGAATCATTTCGTGGACGATCCGCGCCAGGTCTTCCTTGGTAAGGATCTGCGGTCCTGACTCATCGCCTACGCGCAGCCGCTTATTCAGCTTGTAGCGGCCAACACGATTGAGGCTGTATCGACGATCGTTAAAGAACAGGGAATTAATCAGGCTGCGCGCGTTCTCCAGGGTGGGCGGATCACCAGGACGCAGCTTCTTGTACATTTCGACGAGACCTTCGTCCTGCGAGTGGGTAGGATCACGCTCGAGCGTGGCTTGCAGGTACGGATGACTGGTATCGGTATCAACGTCCGCAAAGATCTCGTGCAACTCTTCATCGCTGCCGAACCCGACGGCCCGTAGCAGGGTGCTAACCGGGATTTTTCGCTTTCGGTCAACTTTTACCGTCAGCACGTTACGGTTGCTCGTCTCAAACTCGAGCCAGGCGCCCCGATTTGGGATCAGCTTGGCTCCCCACATGGTCCGGCCTGATGAAGGGTCTTCTTCCTTGGTGAAGTACGCCCCCGGAGAGCGGACCAACTGGCTGACCACCACTCGCTCGGCGCCGTTGATGATGAACGTGCCCTGTTCCGTCATGAGCGGGAAATCGCCCATGAACACTTCCTGTTCGGTAATTTCACCCAGCGGCTCGCCTTCCGCTGTCACCTTCTTTACGAGTCGCGCTTTCACCGAGAGTGGCGCCGAAAAGGTCATATCACGCAGACGGCAATCCGCTTCGGTATACTTTGGACGACCAAACGGCTCGTCCGGCACGATGAACTCAAGGGACATCTTGCCGGCGAAGTCGGTAATAGGGGATATTTCCTCAAACAGTTCTTTAATCCCGTCGCGCTGAAACCACCGAAACGAATCCAGTTGCATCTGGATAAGATTAGGTAACGGCAGAACTTCCGCGAAGCGGGCAAATGAGACGCGCCGGTCTCCAGAGACTTGTACAGCCATTCAGACTCCTTACCGGGAACCAATATGCGGGTGGCAATAAACGGGCAGAAGCACTTGCCCAGAGGCAAGTGCTATCGTGTGCGGCGAACCTTTAGAGTAACACAGGGGAGAGTATGAGTCAAGCGTCTCCAACAGCGCAGGGAAGAAACATCACCGCTAAGTACACGATATCGGCGAACAGAGCCACGTGTTGTTATGGTAACTGATCTGGCTACGAAAGATCAAATCGGCTCCTTCTCCTCCAGGTTGCGAGGCCGAGCGGAGCGCTGCCGGTCCTGGTTGTGCGTTGGCCTGGACCCCGACCCAGCAAAACTGCCACCTTCCGTCCCCGCCACCGCCCCTGGCATCACTGACTTTTGCCGGAACACCATTGAGGCCACAGCGGAATCAGTGGCATGCTTCAAGATCAACTTTGCCTTCTTTGAAGCGTTGGGTCGAGACGGCTGGGCTGCTCTGGAAGATGTTCGCGGCGCGATACCAGCCACGCTGCCAGTGATCGCGGACGCGAAGCGCGGCGACATCGCAAATTCCGCCGCCGCCTATGCGGACGCGATTCTCAGTCACCTCGACTTCGACGCGGTCACTGTGAGCCCGTATCTCGGCTGGGATTCTCTGCGGCCCTTTCTGTCTCATAAAGGGAAAGGCGTGTTCGTGTTGTGCCGGACCTCAAACCCAGGGTCGGCTGATCTGCAGGAGTTGCATGTAGGGGGGGAACCGTTGTTCCTGCGCGTGGCGCGGGAGGCGTTGGCCCTGGAAACATCGGCCGACCTTGGTCTGGTGGTGGGCGCGACACAGCCGGCGGCGCTCCGAGCTGTCCGTGAGTTAGGCGAAGACGTGATGCTCCTGATGCCGGGCGTTGGCGCCCAGGGCGCGTCGGTACGGGAAGCGATTGACGCGGGTGGGAATGCGTCTGGACGGAACGCCCTGGTTTCAGTCTCTCGCCAGGTGATCTTCGCTTCCAGCTCGACGGACTATCCACTCGCCGCCGCGCGTGCCGCACGCTCCCTCGCGGCCCAGACCGTGGAGACGATTCAATGATTGTCGAGTTCCGGCTCGGTGATCGCGTGCAGCTTCGTAAGCCGCACCCATGTGGCGGCTATCAGTGGGATGTGGTCCGTCTCGGCGCGGACATTGGTGTGCATTGCACAACCTGCGGAAGGAGAGTCTTGCTGCCTCGACGGGATCTTGAGCGGCGCGTCAAAAGGTTTCTTGCGCGTGGACCCGAACCGAGCGACGTGAGCGACGTATAAGTATTCGCGCGAACTGCCGATCTTCAGGCGAGGTGCCGCTTCATGATGTGATAGTTCTCGAGAGCCTTGCCGGTGCCGAGCGCCACACAGTAGAGCGGAAACTCGGCCACGTGGCAGGGCACTTCGGTAACCCGGGTCAAGAGTTGGTCAATATTCCTGAGCAGCGACCCGCCACCCGTCATCACCATTCCCCGATCCATAATGTCCGACGCCAATTCGGGCGGAGTCTTTTCCAGCACCGCGCGCACCGCGTCCACGATGCTGGTCAGCGGGTCGGCGATGGCTTCCACGATCTCATTGGTCCGGACTGGGATCGACTTGGGCAGGCCAGTTACCTGGTCGCGACCGCGAACGTCCATGGTTAGCTCGTCGTCGAGTGGCAACGCGCTGGCAACTTGAATCTTTACCTCTTCAGCCGTGGCGTCACCGATCATCAGGCCATACTTCCGTCGGATATGATTGGCGATCACCTCGTCGATTTTCATGCCACCGATTCGGACTGTGCGATTGATGACGATGTCGTTCAAGCTGATTACCGCTACCTCGGTCGTGCCACCGCCAATATCAACGATCATGTTGCCGGTGGGACCGGCGATCGGAACATTGGCCCCGATTGCCGCGGCAATCGGTTCCTCAATCAAGAAAGCTCGCTTGGCTCCGGCCTGGACCGTGGCGTCGTGAACGGCCCGTTTCTCCACACTGGTAATCCCGGCCGGGATGCAGATCATGACTTCGGGGCGGAACATGGTCATCGTGCCGCAGACCCGCCGAATGAAGTACCGCAGCATTCCCTCCGTACGCACGTAGTCGGCGATCACGCCGTCGCGCATCGGGCGCACGACCGTGATACTGGGCGGGGCCTTGCCCAACATCTGACGCGCCTCGTCGCCGACCGCGACGATCTTGTTGTCATCGGTCACGGCTACCACGGACGGCTCATTGAGCACGATGCCTCGCCCGCGTACATACACCAGCACGTTTGCAGTGCCCAGGTCAATTCCGATTTGCTTTGGCAGTTTACCCCCCCGATCCGGGACCGGGACGCTCGCGCTGACGGCGGTGCTCGGATACTCGCAAGCGCAGGAGAGCTCGTTGCAGCGATGCGGCGGCCTCGGCCTCCAGCGCCGTGCCTCGGTGCTCCTGCAGTGCAGCCTCGGCCCGCACGCGCGCTTCTTCCGCTGCCGCGCGATCAATCTCTTCCGATCGTTCGGCCAGATCGGCCAACACCACGACTCGATCCGGCCGGACCTCGAGGAACCCGCCCGCGACAGCCAGGTGATACTCCTGGCCATCGGCGCGGTACATTAGCTCGCCAGCGTCGAGAGGCGTGACCAGCGGTTGGTGGCCGTGCAAGATACCAAGGTCGCCCTCGGCCCCCCGCGCGATCACGATGTCAGCGTCTTCCTCGAGCACCACGCGCTCGGGCGTGACAACCTGCAGTTGAATGGTGGCCATAAACCGGCTCCCGCCTAGCCCTTCTCGGCTTTCTCACGAGCCTGTTCGATGGTGCCGACGTAGAGGAACGCGCTCTCGTTCATGTCATCGCACTTTCCGTCGAGAATCTCCTTGAAGCCGCGCACCGTGTCTCGCGTCGACACGTAGGTTCCGGCCGTCCCGGTGAACTTCTCAGCCACGAACATCGGCTGCGACAGGAAACGCTCGATCTTGCGCGCCCGGGTCACCGTCAGCTTGTCGTCGTCCGACAGTTCGTCGATTCCGAGGATCGCGATAATGTCCTGAAGCTCTCGATATCGCTGGAGCACGCGCTGCACGCCCCGTGCCACGTCATAGTGCTCCTGACCCACCACACGAGGATCCAGAATAGTCGATGTCGAGTTCAGCGGATCGACCGCGGGAAAGATGCCCTTTTCCACGATGGAACGCTCCAGTGCCAGCGTGGCATCGAGATGGGCGAACACCGTCGCTGGAGCTGGATCGGTATAGTCATCGGCGGGCACGTAGACGGCCTGAAACGAGGTGACGGACCCTTTGGTAGTCGAGGTGATCCGCTCTTCCAGTGTTCCCATGTCGGTACCCAGCGTTGGCTGGTAGCCTACCGCGGATGGCATGCGACCGAGCAATACCGAGACCTCGGAGGCGGCCTGAGCAAAGCGGAAAATATTATCGATGAAGAGGAGGACATCTCGCCCTTCCTCATCGCGAAAGTACTCGGCCATGGTGAGGCCGGTGAGTGCTACCCGCATACGGGCGCCCGGTGGCTCATTCATCTGGCCAAAGACGAAGGCTGTCTTCTCGATCACGCCCGATTCCTTCATCTCAAGCCATAGGTCATTACCCTCACGCGTCCGCTCACCCACACCGGCAAACACGGCAAAGCCGCCATGCTCAGCGGCAATGTTTCGAATCAGTTCCTGGATAATGACCGTCTTCCCGGTTCCGGCCCCGCCGAAGACGCCAACCTTGCTTCCCTTCGAGAAGGGGGCGATGAGGTCGATAACCTTCAGACCGGTCTCAAAAACCTGCGGACTCGTGACCAACTCCTGGAAGGAGGGAGGCTCGCGGTGAATGGGCATCGTCTTTGCGGCATCGACCGGACCGGCGTTGTCCACTTCATCGCCGGTAACGTTAAACACTCGTCCCAGCACGCCCTGGCCGACCGGTACGCTAATTGGCGCCCCCGTGTTTTTCACCGACATGCCTCGCGACAGGCCTTCAGTCGGCGCCATCGAGACGGTGCGGACCCAGTTGTTGCCGAGCGATTGCTCGACTTCGAGCACCACCTTGCTGTCCGTTCCCTGCACTTCCAGGGCGTAGTAAATGTCGGGCACCTCGTTTTCGGCGAACTCGACATCGACCACGGGGCCCGTGATTTGTACAATTCTCCCGGTTGTCTTGACTGTCGATTCAGTCGTAATTCTTTCAGCTGTCTGTGCCACGTTAACCTCCGCAATGGCGCTACACCGGTGTGGGTCGGTACTGACCCGATATGAACTGGAAGAGGACGTCTACCCGGTACGAAGTGCCTCCGCTGCTCCACTAATTTCAGAAATTTCCTTGGTAATCTCGGCCTGACGAGCCTTATTCATCAGCAACGTTAAATCCTTCACCAGGTCCAGCGCGTTCTCGGTGGCGTTGCTCATCGCAATCATTCGAGCGCTGTGCTCGCTGGCGATCGACTCCAGCACCGCCTGATAAATCGTGAATTCCACATATCGTGGCAGCAACTGCGAGAGCACCAGGCCCGGATTATCCGGCTCGTAACTCCACGGACCGGTCACCGGCGACTCGGACTCGGGGGGCAGAACGGGCAGAAGCTGGACGGTCGTTGGCTTCTGGCGCAAGGTACTGATGAACTCGGTATAGACCAGGTACACCCGGTCGCACTCACCAGCCTCATAGTCTCCCAATACCTGCTGTGCCACGCCACGAATGTCGCCCGCCTCGGGTTGATCTCCAAACTCGGTGAACTCCGAAATAAGATTCATTCGGGTACGTATCGCAAAGTCGCGCCCTTTTCGCCCCACGGCAACAGTGCGGATCGGCTGGCTGATGGTGCCGCGCAGTCGAACGACCTCGCGATTTACATTGGTGACCAGCGCTCCGGCCAGGCCCCGATTGGGAGTGATCACGACAATCTCAACGTTCCGAACCTCGCGCTGGACCAGGAGCGGGTGTGTTTCGGCGCCACTCCGGCCGGCTACATCCGCCACGATTTCCCGAATATGTTCGGAATAGGGCCGGGATTCGGCAACGCGGGTCTGCGCCCGGCGCATACGCGACGCCGCCACCATTTGCATGGCCTTGGTAATTTGCGCGGTATTTTTGATGCTCTTTACTCGACGTCGTAAGTCACGCCGTGATGCCATGGTGGCTCCTCATCGCCCGTCGCCTGTGGTTCAAGGCTCCTCGTTAGAACTGAGAGGATTTCTTAAACTCGTCGATTGATGCTCGCAGGTCCTTCTCCGTTTCCGGCGTGATCTGCAGGTCGGTACGGATAGCCTCTTCCACGCCGGGGTGACTGGCCGTCATGTACTGCTGAAAGGCGGCTTCCCATTCTTGAATCTTGTCGACCGGAATATCGTCCAGATACCCCTGCGAGAGAGCAAAAAGGATCATGGCCTCTTGCTCCATCGCGAGCGGATGATTCTCTGGCTGCTTGAGCACTTCGGTGGCGCGCTGACCCCGCTCCAGTCGCGCTCTGGTTGCCGGGTCGAGGTCCGATCCGAACTGAGCAAACGCTGCCAGTTCGCGATACTGGGCCAGATCCAGCCGGAGCGATCCAGCTACCTTGCTGATTGCCTTGCGCTGGGCCGCCCCGCCCACCCGCGAGACGGACAGTCCTACGCTGATCGCCGGGCGTATGCCGGCGTAAAAAAGATCGGATTCCAGGTAGATCTGACCGTCGGTGATGGAAATCACGTTGGTGGGAATGTACGCCGACACGTCGCCGGCCTGCGTTTCGATGATGGGCAGGGCCGTGAGCGAGCCGCCGCCGCGCTCGTCGCTCAATTTCGCGGCGCGCTCCAGGAGGCGCGAGTGCAGATAAAAGACATCGCCTGGATATGCTTCACGTCCAGGGGGACGGCGCAGCAGGAGCGACAGTTGGCGGTAGGCCCAGGCGTGCTTCGAGAGGTCGTCGTACACGATGAGGACATCCTTGCCCGCCTCCATCCACTCTTCGCCCATGGCGCACCCGGAGAAGGGGGCCAACCATTGCAGCGCGGCAGAGGTAGAAGCCGAGGCCGACACGATGGTGGTCCACTCCATGGCTCCGTACTGCTCTAGCGTTGCGGCGATCGATGCTACCTTCGACTCTTTCTGTCCGATGGCAACATAGATGCAGAGAAGGTTCTGCCCCTTTTGATTGATGATGGTGTCGATGGCAATCGCCGACTTGCCCGTCTGGCGGTCCCCCAAAATCAGCTCGCGCTGGCCGCGGCCAATGGCCGTCATAGCGTCGATGGCCTTGATACCGGTCTGGACCGGCACGTTCACCGGGGAGCGCTCCACCACACCCGGCGCAACCCGCTCAACGGGGCGGGTCCTGGTGGTCTCGACGGGACCTTTTCCGTCGACGGGACGTCCCAGCGCATCAACCACGCGGCCCAGCAGGGCATCGCCCACCGGCACCTCGACCACATTTCCGGTGCTCTGCACCTGGGTGCCCTCGGTAATGTCCTCGTAGGGACCGAGGACCACGACACCCACTGTGTCTTCAGCCAGGTTGGAGGCGATTCCCAGCACCGGCTGACCGGTAGCGGGGTCGATAACACCTTCGAACCGCACCAACTCATTAAAGAGGGCGCCTTCCAGCCCGTACACATGCGCGATACCGTCGCCCACGTCGATGACCGTGCCAACGTTGGTGGCGGTCGTCGTGGTACCAAAACTCTCTATCTGTTGACGAAGGATCTGTTCGATTTGGTCGGCCCCAACAGCCATACCTGCGCTCCTGTCTAACTGCTACCCAACAAACTACACGGCGATGGTCTGGCGCAGACGCTCCAGACGCCCGACAATGCTGGCATCGTAGAGCCGATCTCCGATGCGAACCACAATTCCACCCAGGATGGATGGATCCACCCGGGTATAGACCTCGATGGTTTTTCCTGTCATGGTCGATAGGCGCTCACCCACACCCTTGATCTCTTCTTCCGTCAGGGCTCTCGCCACGGTGACATACGCTTCCTCGATGCCGCGTGCCTGGCGATTCAGGCTTTCAAACTCACGTACCACCGCCGGCAGGAGGTGCAGGCGGTGCCGGGACACGAGGGCTCGCAGCAGATTCAAGACGTGAGGACGCACGTTGTTCGCGAGCCCGGTGAGGGTGTCGAGTTGCTGTCCCATCGAGGAACTTGGATCCTTGAAATACTCGGCGACCTCTCGATCCTGCACAGCTTCATTTGCCTCTTGCAGCTCCCGCAGCCATCCTTCGATATCGCCGTCCTTCTCCGCCACCTCGAAGGCCGCCTGTGCATACCGGGTAGCAATGGACGACGGCCTCATCGTCCATCCTTCATGCTCGCCAGCGAATCTTCAATCAGCCGGCGATCCGTCGTTTCCTGTAGGTGGCGGTCGATTACCTGGCGCGCTGCATCAATCACAATATCGGCAGCTTCCCGTCGCAGCCTGGACTCGGCCTGTTGCCGTTCGTACTCGATCTCGTTGCGCGCCTGGCCAACGATCCGTTGATACTCATCGTGCGCCCGCACTTCGATCTCGTGTTGGATTGTCTGGCTGGTTTGGGTGGCGCGGGCGACGATATCATTCGCTTCTTGCCGCGCCCGTTCGACATCAGCGGCAGACTGCTCGCGAATTTTGGCCGCCTCTTCACGGCTTCGCTGGGCTGCCTCAAGTTGGACTCGAATCTCGGCCTCGCGCGCGTCGAGAGTTTTACCCAGCGAGCCGCCTATAGTATTGCCCTTCAAAAATTTCGGGCGCCAGCGCAGGATCAAAGCCACGACGACCACCAGCGCCACGATCTGTGCTATCCACCACAGCGGGTAGGTCCCGCTCAAGCTGGTCAGGACGGTGTCGATATGCATTATCTTCCTCCCTTAGACCTTCGCGAGACCTTCGCGTTGGACAACCGTAGCTGCCAGCTCGCGCACTTGAGGCTGGTCGAACGACTGGCCCGTCACATGGCCGGCCGCCAGGAGTGCTATGTCGACCACACGTCGCTGCAAGGTATCCCGCGACCGGGCACTCTCCACGCTCAGCTCAGCGCGGGCCTGCTCCACCAGCCGCCGAAATTCTTCGGACGCCTGCGCCACCAACGTGTCGCGCACCTGGCCACCGGCGGTGGTCGCTTCATCAATCTTGCCCTGTGCCCCACGCCGCGCTCGTGACAGGATCTCTCGGACTTCCTCGGCGGCCCGCTCCGCTTCATCTCGACCCTCGGTCGACGAAGCCAGTCCCTCCTGTATATTTCTATCCCGCTCCGCCCAGGCGTGACGAATCGGCTGGAAGACCAGACGCTCCATCATCCCGACCGTGGCCAGGAAAATGAACAGCTCGATAACGAGCGTCGGCAGACTGATGCTTACTGGGCCAAGCATCGACTGTTACGGCTTACCGAACAGGACAACCAGACCGAATACCAGGGCGATAACCGCGTACGCTTCGATCAGTCCCACGCCGATGAACATCCAGGTTGTCAAGAGCCCCCGCGCCTCGGGCTGGCGGGCGAGGCCGGCGACCAATTGCGATGTCACCAAACCGTCTCCGACGCCGGCCCCAATGGCTCCTCCGCCGATCATTAACCCGGCCCCGATGTACGCGCCTGCCGCCAATGTTGGGTTCGCCGCCAGAAACACCAGTACGTTGCTCAAGTTCATCCTCCCTTAGTGATCGTGTGCCGGTTCGCTGGCAATGGCCATGTATGCCACTGTCAACACCGTGAAAATAAACGCTTGAATCGTTCCCACAAAAACGCCATAGGCAATGAATACGGTGTTCCACACCGCCGTTACCGGCGCGCCGAAGCCGGGGGCCAGCAAATAGGCCCAGACGATCAACAGGACTTCGCCTGCCAGGATGTTGCCGAAAAGACGGAAGGAGAGGGTAAGTGGGCGCGAGAGTTCATTGACCAGGTTTAAAACAACTGATATCGGATTAAGCACAATGCCCAGGATGCCCCGTGTCCAGTAATGTCCCTTGTAGGCGCTCAGGCCACCCGTGTGCAGAAATCGAGCATGGAGCAAGATAAATACGAGTAGAGCGAGCGCAAAGGTGGCATTGACGTCGGAGGTGGGCGAGTGAATGTAGACCGGAACGGGAATCAGGCCCAATAGGTTCGCGATCCAGATATAAAAGAAAAGAGTCAATGCGATGGACGCGATGCGGCCCGGATTGGCGCCCAGATTTTCCTCGATGATGGCGTTGAGAAAAGCCATAATGCTCTCGACCGCGTTCTGGAGCCGAGAGGGCGGGCCGGATGTGACTGTGCGGCGGATCAACAGCCCAAGTACGAGCAGAATACCGGAAACCAGCAAGCTCAGCAGCACGGTGTCCAGGTGAAGATTCAGCACGCTGTTCTTGCCGCCGATGATCCAGTGCTCGCCAATGGGAAGGGCTGTACCAATGACGTTCATGACGATGGCATCCTCTCCGCGGTATCGCCGCGGCCGCGTGTCCAATAAAAAACCGCCAGTAGAGCCAGTTGCGTAACCCCGAAGCCGGCAGCCGCCGCCACCGCCATTGGGAGTGAAAGTTTGACCAACAGCACTGTAACGCCACCAACTACCGTGAGTGTCAGTAACAGACTGAGCTGCATCACCATCAGCGCTCGAATGATATCACCGGAGGTTGCGGCGAGGTTGACGCGCGCCGAGAGAACCAGCCCGTTAAGAAACGCGAGGGCGGCGCCAACTGCCACCCCTGCGCCAATCGCGGGCGATACTGCGAACGCGATACAAAGCCCGGCGGCTGCCACAGCCACTGGGACGATGGGATTCACACGTCCAGACCCGAGGGCACTCCACCGGGCGTGTATCATTATTCCCCTAATTCTCCCATCGCCAATTTGTAGACCAGGTAAAAGCCAATGATGAATCCGAGTACGACGCCCGAGATCAGGAACAACGGCGTCGTGTGGACTATGCGATCTAGAGTCAATCCAAGCCCGAGCCCCATCAGGATACAGAGCGCAAAATACCCCCCGATCGTCCCGACCAAGGCAAAGCCGCCTCGTGGGCGACGTTTTGGCGTAGTTGACGTTCGGGGAGTCAATTGGAACCCCTCTCCGACATCAATCTAACATGCGCTAAAAAATTCAACCAAACCCAACCGACGGCGATACCCTCATAATTTTTTCCGAGTCTTTGCCCGTGGTACACTTCACAAGACAAAGAAGCGAAGTACTGTAGGGGCGCTTGGGCGCCTCTACAGTCTGTTAAGGGGGCACACGATGGGGCTGATTCTGGAGAGTATCCGGCAACAGCAACTGAAGGAAAATCTGCCAGACATCTTTCCCGGAGATACGGTAAAGGTACACGCCCGGGTCGTCGAGGGCAACCGTGAACGCATCCAGATCTTCGAGGGAACTGTCATCAAAGTCGCACGCAGCGGTCCCGACAAAAACGTCACGGTGCGGCGCGTGGCGCACAGTATTGGCGTCGAGCGAACCTTTCTCGTACACTCTCCCCGGGTGGACAGAATTGAGGTAGTCCGGCGAGGGGATGTCCGTCGAGCCCGCCTCTTCTATCTGCGAGATCGAGTCGGCAAGGCCACCCGTATCAAGGAAAAACGTAGGTAGAGGCCTTTGGGTCTCCCCTTTTACTCCGCTCACTACCGCGCGGACCGTTCGACCCGTGCGACGCGCTTATGACTGTTGTGGCAGTTGGTGTCTCCCTAAGCTATGAGGAGTCGCTGCGAAAACAGGGCTACGACAGAATTGCCGGCGTGGACGAGGTGGGCCGAGGTAGCTGGGCCGGTCCGATAGTGGCAGCCGCGGTTGTCTTGCCTACGCACCTGCTCAACATCAACGTTCTCTTAGCTTCCGTCGATGATTCGAAGAAATTAACGCCGGCCCAGCGACAGGATGCCTTTCAACGGATCATGAACTGCGGGGCAACGGTTGCCCTTGGCTGGTCCTCACACCATGTGGTGGATGCCGATGGCCTGGGAGCAGCCAATCAGCGGGCTTTGCAGCGGGCCGTAGACCACTTACCAGTAGCGCCCCAAGCTCTGCTTGTGGATTACTTCCGGCTGTCCGAGTGCGCTCTGGCTCAAGTCTGCCTGCCGAGGGGAGACGGCCTCTCGCTTTCGATCGCGGCGGCCTCTATCGTGGCCAAAGTCGTGCGCGACAGGTGGATGGTGACGTGCGATAGACGCTATCCCGCGTACGGCTTCGCCTCACATAAAGGCTACGGCACTCGCGCCCATCACGAAGCGTTGAAGCGCCACGGGCCGTGCGCGCTGCATCGCCGCAGTTTTGCGCCGGTAGCGGCATGGCGGGATTAACGTCGCTGGGCCGTTTCGGAGAGGCATGGGCGGCTGGATTACTGACGCGTCAGGGTTACCGGGTGGTGGACCGCAACGTACGCTTCCGTGAGGGCGAGATCGACCTGATCGCGTACGATGGCGACGAACTCGTGTTCGTGGAGGTGAAATGCCGCCGCTCGCGTCGCTTTGGCTCTCCCGTTGACGCAATCACGCCAATCCGCTTTGCTCGCCTGGCAACCGCCATTCAACTTTACCTGGTGGATCGCGGGTTGTCCCCCGAACGCTATCGGGTTGACGTGGTAGCCGTGGAGGTAGACTCAGGCGGCCGGGTCGCTCACTGGGAACTCCTTCGCGCGGTTGAGTCTCCCGCGCGCTAGCCGGTCAGTTACCCGGTGGTGGCGGATACTCGATATCCCGCAGCGTCTGCACCAGGCCCGCAAGCGATAGAGAATGCCAATCTTTGGTGAGGATGTAGCCCGGCGTCGGATTGCCTAGATGATTAGTCCCATTCACAGCCCAAAAGCCCCAACCGATTTCGGGGTGCTGCTTGAGATACCGCATCAAGAACCCGAACCATTGTCCCTCCGAGCCCGCCGTTTGGTCCTGGAGGCACGCCATGTTGTCGCCACACGTGCCGAATTCGCCGATGAAGATGGGCGTTTCGCGCTTCGACGCCAGGTGCTCCAGGAAGCCCCAGTGCTGGTCCCAGACTGCAGCCAGGCTGGCATACGTCATGTGCGGCCCAAAGAACGGCATCTGCCACTTGAGGGGACCGTATTCATGTGGCGAGTACACCAGTTGATGCGCCACGCTGAGGCGCACCGGATAGTGCAATGCCGGGTACAGAATACCGCCCCACCAGTACGACTCAACACCACCTGGCCAGGTAGTGTCGGGGTATTGCTGAATGCCCTCGACAAAGATCAGAAGATGCGGATTGATCGATAAGACCGCGTTACCGCCTCGTTCGGCGGCGAGCCGCCAATCGGTGGCGGCGCTTTCGACCCCGTGGTACGGCCCCCAGGTTGCCCCTTGATGCAGATACGTTTGCAACGACCATGGGCCGGGCGGCCCCGTATGCGGCTCGTTGCGCAAATCCACCCCGATCACCGTAGCGTTTCCCTGATAGCGGGTCACGAGAGTTCGCCAGTCCTGAATCCAGGCCGACTCGGGGTAGGCCGCCGTATACCACAGTCCGTTGCTCTCCGGTTGGGTACCGACTTCGGAGCGACCGTCATTGAGGATGATGCGCAGGCCGTGTTGACCGGCCGCGGCGATGATTCTGTCCAGCAGGTCGAGTGCATGGAGCCCCTTCAAGGTCGGGTTGGCGTCGAGATGATCCGTCACAACTGGATTCTCTTCCACCAGTTGGTTGGAAAACGGCAACCGAATCGTATTGAAGCCCAGATCCTTGATTCGCGCCAGGATCGCGTCGAGCGGCTGTATCTCCAACCCTGCTGGAACGAACCAGCGGTTTTCCATCCCGAACCAGTTGACCGCCGCGATGCGGACCGGGTGCCCGGCGGAGTCGACAATGCGATCTCCCGCCGTGTGCCAGTAGTCCGGTGTTTGCGGCTTGCCGGCAGAGACGGTCGTGATCATGTGCTGGGCGAGCGACGGGTACTGCAGCAACTGGGGAGTAGCCGTCAATCCGCCGACGCCCCCTCGGTTCCAGACGGCAATCGCCAGCACATTGTCGCCGCCTGGATTCAAGATGCCGGATGGGAGATAAAAGAGGTGCTGCGGCCCCTTTTGCTCCCAGTATCGTCCGACCAGCCAACCATTGAGCCAGATGGTTGCTTTGTCACTCACGTGCGGAACCAGTAGGCCCATCGGCGCCTGAACGCCAGATGGGGCATTGAGACGAAAATGACTGCGGTACCAGCCGATTGGGGCTGCCTGGTCCCGTGCTTGCCAGTTGTCCGGAGTCGTTATGGTGGTCCAGGATCGATCGTCGAACGCCGGTAGATACCAGCCCTGTCGCTCTCCAAATAACCCACTGGCATTCATCAACCCTCGCTGCGTATCGGCCGGCTGTTCACCGCCCGCGTCTCCCTGGAGCCGCCAGATAATGGGTGTCGGCGAGTCGTTCATGGTCGCGCTTAGAAGGCCTTGCGGACTCTGCGCGACCGGTCCCGCCAACCATCCCTCGTCGTGCCCGAGGCTCTCGGTCAGCACCGATAGGACATTATCCTGAGCTGGTCGCAGGACTCCCGGGGGAAAGGCAAAGGAGTGGGGTACCGCGTATGGATGCGGCGGGTCGGCCAGCGATTCATCGCCGCTCCCCAGGTACATACCGTTCAGGTAGACGCTATAGCTTTGCCGAGCCGACAGCGTGATGCCGGACTCGGCGCCGGTCGGCGTGAAGCGACCGCGATACCAGACATGCCCGTAGTGGAAGCCATAGTCGTCCATCAGCAGGGTGGACGTTGGCGGCACATTCGGATTGGTGGTGCTGGTGTGATTGGTCAGCTGCCATGAGGAGTCATCGAAGTTTACGGCCGTCTCCGGCGCCTCGGCGCTAAACTTCCAGGTCGTCAGCTTTGGTAAGGCAAGAGCAGATGCGCCGAGGAGCGTGCCGAGGAGTGTGGTACCCATGACCGCATCCGGCGTAGCGGTCGATTCGCCGTTCACCATGTCGGTAGTCGCGGCTGGCGCGCCATAGCTTCGAACTTCGCGTGGTTTCGACATCCAGATCCGGTCAGTGGGATTGTCTGGAGTGACCAAATCCGGACCGGAGAGCAAGGTATCCCTTGACTGCCAAAAACGCGACGCTACTTGCTGCGTCGTAATCAAGATCCGAAGCACCCCGCTCGATGTCGTGATTGCGACGGTTCGTGGTTCGGAGGTGTGAGAGTAGTTGAGCCGAAGTTCCTGATTGGTGCGCGTCACGCTGACTCCCGTGTTATGAACCACGGTGGCAGGCGACGATGGCAGAACGAAATCGGTTTCACCCGCAGTACCGGCGTGACCGTACAGCACCAAATAGTGGCCCTGTGCGGTCACGCTGTCGCTGAGAACCTGAGAGGTACTGTAATTCAGATGCAGCGGGCCGGCATCGACATTTGCAGTCAACAGCGCCGCTCCATGGCCCGGCACGGTTATCGCCGTATCTTTTCGCTGCGGCACGCTGTAGAGCTTGCCCTGAACCGTCAGATTGAGCCGGGTATCCACTGCGGCCCCGGCGTCGCCGTGGCGCAGAAAGACAAACATTTGCCCCGACGGGCCAACGCGAGAATGAACCACCACCTGTGGATTCGTGGTGGTGGCAGCAGCCGGAGCGGCATCGGCGCCCGCCAGTTCCGGCCCGTACGACCGCAAGAACATACCCAGCCGGTGCGCGGCATAGTAGGCGGGACGAAGCGCTCCCGACTCGGCTATCGGTGCTCCATAGTCGTAGGAGGTATACACCCCGGGGTCACTCATGTACCCCCAGGAGGTGCCGCCCACGAACATGTAGGTATTCAGGACCGACGTGCCCTGGGCCATGGCGGACTCGTCGAGAGCGGTGAGCCAATCCCCGTCGAGTGTTTTGGCTACCTGGTGATATCCAACGCCACCCCAGGGATCGAAGGCTCCGCCCTGCATCTCGGATACAAACATGGGCGTCGCGATCTTCAGAGTGGAGCGGAGCGTGCTTTCCCAGGTGTCTATGCCATGAAAGTGCTCATCGTACCACTGGTGGCAACACGCAAAGCCGTACGGATAGCTGTCGTACGCATATAAGTCGACTACCTTGCTCCAGTCGCCTTTGAACCAGTAGTCGTTGTGAAAGATCGGCACTCTGATGCCGTCGGCGTGTGCCCAGTCAATCAGATGTTGCATGTACTGTTGCGATCCCTGATCCTGGCTGTACTCGTTCTCGACCTGCAGCATCACCACCGATCCGCCGTTGGTGATCTGATGACGAGCGACGATCGGCACGATATGGTCGTACCACTCTTTGGCATACTGTTCATACAGCGGCGAGTCCTGCGCCTGAGCGAGCTGACCATTCCAGCCTTGAGAGCGCGGAAAGAGGGGCTTGGACAACAGCCAGCCAGGTAAGCCGCCCGCATCCGCTTCCCCGTTCATGTACGGCCCCACGCGTGCGAGCACGTAGAGGCCGAGACGATCCGCCATGGTCAGCAGGCGATCGACGTCTCGTACACCGGTAAAATCGTACTTTCCCGGTGCGTTGGAGTGGTACTGCCAGTCGAAATAGATAGAAACCGCGTTCAGCCCTGCCGCTTTCATCTTGAGCAGCCGGTCCTGCCACTGATCGGGGGATGGCAAGCGCCAATAGTGGAATTCGCCGCTGAACAGGAACACGCGGCGGCCATCGATCAGCAGACTATGCGAGTCCCACGACACTGTGTGCTGGGTGGTCGACTGAGCCTGAACTGGTGGAGGTGACGCCGGCAGTATAGAGAACAGAGTGAGAATGCAGGCCAACGCGGTGAGGCGTCGGGCCCAGTGCGAGCTAAGAAAAGTCAATACGGTCCTTGAAAGAGTGAAGGCGCTACGCGCCGAGTAGGTTGTACCATGCTGCCGAGGTAAGGTGCAACCAGTGCGGCTATTCGAGCACGGATCACCGTTGACAGTGGTCTCCGAATCTCCTAAGCTGAACGTAATCGGTGGTCGCCTCCCCATTCACACGCCAGCTACCGCGCAGCCATAGCACGTTTATCACGGGAGGTATCGAATGAACATCGGTCGTCTGTGCTCGATTGAGGGAAGCAGCCAGTCGGATTCTCACCAGCGCGGGTCGGAATATCTGAAAGCGATTTGCACCAGATACCAGGGCATGGGATTCAGCGCGCACACCGAGTGGATCGGCGAACAGATGATTGGCGCACTTCGTTTGCTCTTGAAAGACACGAACTGCACGGAGGATGAACGACGCGCGGTGGAGCGCTTTCTCGATCTGGCGGCCCATGAGCAAGCGGGGACGGTGAACTAAGGCCTCGCTAATCGCTTTGTTCGCTTGTTCTCATACATGCGTGCGTCGGCGGCGGCGACCAAGTGGGTCGCGTCGGCGCCGTCCGTCGGGCATCGTGCCACGCCCACGCTCGTCGATACGTCAATGCCCATGGAAAGGGCCATGCCAGTAATGGCGTCCGCGATACGCGTAGTGAGTCCGCTATCCGTCTCACCCGCGCCCGCCAGCAGCAGGGCAAACTCGTCTCCGCCGTATCGACCGGCGAAGTCGTACGGTCGAAGTACGCGCTGTAGCGCATCGCCCACGGTGCGAATCACCTCATCTCCTTTGGCATGCCCAAACCGGTCGTTGAGCCCCTTGAGGTTGTCGAGGTCAATAAAGACGACAGCGAAGGAACTGCCGGTTCGTTTACTCAGGGCAACTTCACGTTCGAGCACCTCCTCAAAGGCCCGCCGGTTCGGCAATCCCGACACCAGGTCATATGATGCGTGCCGGCTGTATTGCAACAAATGGCCAATGTGCCTGGCCACCGCGTCGGCCAGCGACATATCGTCTGCCTCGAACTGCCGGCCGCCCCATCGATCGGTAATATTCAGCGCCCCTTCAATACCACGATCAGAGACCACGGGCGTACTCACAAAGGTCTGCGCACCGTACGCGCCGAAGAGGGAAATGCCCTTCTCCACGACCAGGCCGGCAATGCCTTCGCCGATCTGCACGCGAATGTCGGGCACCAGCGACGAGTCCAGCCCCACTGCGGCGGCCACGAAGAGAACCGGCTCATTGCCGTGACGCAACAGCAAGCTGGCACGGCCCGCCTGAAGCAAACGTACCCCGGTGGAAAAGGCGGAGCGCACTGGAGACATCGCCGCGCCGTTACCGTTCAGCATGGTTTCGCTAGCAATCACTCACCCTGCTCGCTGCAACCTTAAACCGCCTCTAGCAGCCGGGCGGAGCCAGGATGCAGCGCGGTACCAACTGTCTCCCCCAGGCGACAGCCGCCGAGGTGGTCCGTCCGGCGGCAAGCCCGTCCCATCATAGAACATCGTCTGGAAAGAGCCGAGAGTTGATCGGTGACGGCCGTTCATAGAATCGGTGACCCATATCGCACAGTATGTCAGGCCAGGGTCAACGAATCAAATGCTGTCTCCGCGTACTTGAAGTCAAAAAAATGGCGGGAGTGCATGGGAGTCGAACCCACCTGGGAACGCAATGGTGCGCCCCCACAACGGTTTTGAAGTTCATCCCACGGTCATACAACCGCGTACAACCGCACACCCTGACGTGCCAAGTTTCGGCGTCATTCCGCCAGTTCTGGCCGCTTCTCGTACAATGAAGAACAACGCCGGACAACGGCCTACAAGAGCCGGTTGGTATACGGGTTGGTATATTTTCGCCGGCACTAAGCGTGGCGTTCCGGCACAATCTGAGGTGGCAGTGCACAATAGGACGATGTCGGGTGGTGGGTCGTTCCCGCCCGAACAAGGGGATATCAGGATCCTTTCAGGTGGCACCTATTGGGAGGAGGGCCTGCCGCCTGAACGCCGGCCCTCCGTCTTTCTGTCCCCAGACGCTGGCACTCCCGTCGGCGAGCCGTTTCCCCCCATTATGAACCGGGACAGTTTGGTGCGGTGGGTGATGCGGAACAATCCGCTGCTCACGGAGACGCGAGCGCGACTGTGCAACGAGTTGCCGATGCCGGCTGGGCACGGCGCGCTGGACGAGTGGGCACGCATTTGGGACGAGCTTATGCGGCCCGAACACCCGAGCCTGTGTCCTGAGGAGCTGGGAGACATCTCGGAGGGGTTGCCGCCGGATACCTACCTGGGCCTGGCCCTAGAACGCCGTAAACTGCACGGCTCCGTGTGGCTGCTGGGACCGATGCAGCCGTTTGCGGCCGATGAGGACGGTGGTGATTTCTGGCAGTTTGTCGACCCCGTCCTTCAAACTACCGAATTGCCAGGGGGCGGCACGGCCATACGCCAACTCGGCACTGCATTACGCAAATGGTACGGCTCCGTCCTGCTCGGGCAGAAGCTTTACGTGGGAGGGCGGCCTCTGGGAAGCCGTTCGCCGGGGCCCCCAGAGGATGAGCGGATAGCGTACGACCAGGCGTGCCGGGCGTTGTCGCCCGAGGATCGGACGCCCAGTCCAATCGCGATCCGAATGGGCGCGATTCTGGGGCGAGAGATACGGCCGCAGCGGGTCGACTACTGGCAGAAACAGGGAGATTTTCCGAAGGATCCGCAAGCTCGGCGCCGGCGCCGCCGACCGGGCTTATCCCGAATAACTGACGATTCGAGTTATTTGGGATAAGCCGATCAATCACGCCTCCATGCTGAACGTAGGGCACACAGCGACGTGCTGCGTGCATCGTTGAACAGCATGGAGGATACCAGTGGAACAGCCGCCGACCTACTACACCATCGCTGAGGCGCACCGGGAGCTGCGCATATCGCGGTCGACGTTGAACCGGTTTCTCGGCGACGAACTGCCGATTACGCGGTTCGGGCGTTCGGTCCGTATCCATCGCGACGACCTGGCCGCGTTCGAGCGGGCACGCCGCCAACAGGTGAGCGGCCACGACGCCGACCACGGCGCGGCCTGAGATGGTCGCCGCGCCTATCGCCGAACTGATCGCTGAACCGGAGTCTGACTGGGCCGCGCTGGAGCTAGACCCGCAGCACGTCGCGATCCTGGTAGCGCGGGGCATCGCGCCACACATCGCACGGGATCGTGGCCTCATGACCGTGCGGACTGTCGCGCACCTGGAGAAGCTGGAGTTTCCGCCCTCACAGCGGGCCGCGCCGGCGCTCCTCCTTCCGTTGCACAACACCGTCGGGGACTGCGTGGGCTACCAATTACGGCCGGACGTGCCGCGCTCGGGTAGACGCGGGAAACCGATCAAATACGAGACGCGCGCCGGTACCAAGCTGCTGGTAGACGTGCCGTCGGTCGCACGCCCCGGCCTGCACGACGCCGACATCCCGCTATGGATCACCGAGGGGCCGCTGAAGGCGGACGCGGCCGTGTCCGCCGGCGCCTGCTGCGTCGCGGTGCTAGGCGTCCATTCATTCGCCCGTCAGACGGACGTCCTAGCCGACTGGACCAACATCGTCCTGCAGGACCGCGATGTGTACCTGGCGTTTGACTCCGACGCGGCCACCAAAGCGGCGGTGAGGCGGGCGCTGCGCGACTTTCGCGGGTTTCTGACCCACCGGCACGCACGCGTCCATATCGTCAACATCCCGGCCACTGCCGATGGTGGGAAACAGGGTATTGACGACTACCTGGCCGCAGGCGGCACGCTCCAGGCGCTCACCGACGGCGCCACCGATGAACTGCCACCGCCACCTGACCCGGAGATGGCCGGTGGACCATACCGCATGACGGCGCGGGGGATCGTCATGGATCGAATACGCGGTGAGGAGATCGTCACCATACCGTTGACCAATTTTCCGGCCCACATCGCGGCCGAAACGGTGCGCGACGACGGTACCGAGCAGCGGCGCTACTACGACATTGAAGCGATCATGGACGACCGGCACTATCACGTCGATGTGGCGGCCGATCAATTCGCCGGCATGGGGTGGACGTCACAATTACCGCCGCGAGCGATTGTGGCGGCCGGGGCCGGCTCGAAGGATCACGCTCGGTGCGCCATTCAACATCTCTCTTCCGACGTGATGACCCGAACCGTCTACACCCACACCGGGTGGCGGGAGATCGACGGGCGGCACATGTACCTCTCGGGCGGCGGAGGGATCGACCAGGACGGGGCGATCCCTGACGTTACCGTGGAACTGGAGGGCGAGGCCGGCGGTTACACGTTGCCCGCCCCACCGGAGGGCGAGGCACTACGGGACGCGATCCGGGCAAGCCTGGACCTGATGAGTGCGGCGCCGCCCTCGATCATGGCCCCGCTATTGGGCGCCGTGTATCGGGCGCCACTGGGCCGGGTGGACGCGTCGATGCATCTCTACGGGGAAACGGGCGGCGGGAAAACGGCCCTGGCCGCCCTGGCCCAACAACACTACGGGGCGGCCATGGACGACCGGAACCTGCCCGGCAACTGGCAGAGCACGGCAAACGCGCTCGAGCGCTTGTGTCACCAAACGGCGGACGCGGTGACGGTGATTGACGAATTCGTGCCGCCCTCCGATCCACGCCAACGCCACGCGCTGCAGGCGACGGCGGAACGCGTGTTTCGGGGCGCTGGCAATGGCTCGGGGCGGGGACGGATGCGCGCAGACCTGACCCTGATTGCCGCGCGACCGCCGCGCTGTTTGGTGCTATCGACCGGCGAGGATCGGCCGGCCGGGGCGTCGCTGGCCGCGCGAATGCTGGACGTTGCCGTGCCACGTGGCGCTGTAAACGTGCGGGGTTTCACTCCCTATCAGGAACAGGCGGCACAGGGGAACTACGCGGCGGCCATGGCCGGCTATGTGCGGTGGCTGGCACGGCGCCGGGACGCGGGCGCGGACGTTCTGGTGGACCGCGACCAGTTGCGCGGCGACGCGATAGAGGGACGGGCGCATCTGCGCACCGCTCGGGCCGTCGCCGACCTGGGGACGGGGTGGCGGACGTTTCTACGGTTCGCGGTGGAAACCGGGGCATTGGACGCGCCGGCGGCTGATTCGCTGTGGACGACCGTGTGGACGTCGCTACTGGGCGTGGCTACCGATCAGGACGCGCAATTGCGACAAAGTGAACCGACCGGCCGGTGGCTGGAGTTGCTAGCCTCCGCCCTGGCCACCGGGGACGTTCGGCTGGACCCGCTGGGTGAGGCTGCACCTAATTCAACGGGTGCGGACTGCATCGGCTGGGAGGACGGCGACCATGTGTATCTGGATCGAAACGCGGCCCACGCGGCGGTAGAACGATTGGCCCGCGAAACCGGCGACCCGTTCCCGCTGCGGCGTGATGAACTGGTGCGTCGCCTGGCGGACCGGGGCCTGCTGGCATCCCGCGACGAACAGCGGGATCGCTACACAATCCGCCTCACGGTCCGACCTAACGAACGCGTCTATGTATTGCACCTGCTCCGAGAGACTCTGTACCGTGAAACACCGGCCCAACCGGCCCAACTGGCCCACGACGTACCGGATTCGGCGTCAGGACGCCGTTTATCGTGTCCGGTTGCTGGGCCGGTTGACGATCAGCACGGCGACGACCGGCCCACGGACCGGCCCACGACGGGAACCGTCATGGCTCCCGGCCCAGCGTTTGGGCCGGTTGCTGGGCCGGTGAATGGACGGAACGGTGACGACCGGCCCACGCTCGATGGGGCTGTAAATGGCGTCCCGACGCCATTTATTCCCGGCGCTGGGCCAGTTGGGCCGGTTGGGCCGGTGTTTGCACCACTAGAGGGGTCCGTGTGTATGTACAACGAGCACACCGATATACGCGTGGGCCGCGACGGGCGGCGCATTTGTAACAGGTGTTACCCCGACCCGGTGCAGCTGCGAGCGCGTGAGGCGTTGCCGTGATGACGGTGATAGTGCTGAATCCCCAGCGCCGTAGCGCCGTTCTGGCGGTCCATGCCGGCTTCACCCCGGAGGAAGCGCGCGAGTTGGGGGCCGTCTACCGGTGCCTTGGCTACGCCGACGTCACGGTGATCGTCACCGAACAGCAGCAACCGGCCGCGTGATGGATGCCGCGATCCCGATCCATGAACCCCGATTACTGAATACGTCAAGATAAACGAAAGGAAACACGATGGATATCTCAACCGACCCGCAATACCTCAAGTTGAAGGGACGCGAAAAATCCGCCATGGATGACATGGTGTGTGCCTTACAGGCTTCCCAGCAGCGGGACGCTTTACCTCGTTTGGCGGCGCAAATACAGGGGCTGGCCGCCAATCGCGCTGCCCTGGCCGGCAAGCTTGAATCGATCAGCCATGCAGCCTCCGACGATCGACATCGTGAAGAGCTGCAAAAGGGACTGGATCAGGCTGACCGGCAACTCGAGCGCTATCAAGCCGCGCATGAGCTTTTGTTCGCGCTGCAATCTTTTGTTCGCGCTGCAATCCCGACCCACGAATCCTGATTACTGAAGACGCCACGTTAAAAGGAAACATGATGAGCTTTAACGATAAACTGGTAGTAAATCCTGCATATATCGACGTGAAACAGCGCGAAAAATCCGCCATGGATGCGATAGAGCGCACTTCGCAGGTGCTCCGGCAAGGCGACGTCTTACCCCGCTGGGAGGCACAGGTACGGGGGTTGGTTACAAATCGCGACTACCTGGCCGGCAAATTGAAGTTTCTCAGTACTGCACATTCCGATGACGATCAACGTGCAGAGCTGCAGCGCGGCCTTGATCGGGTCGACCTGCAGCTCGAACGATATGAGTCGCAGTACAACGAATTGGTGAGTGAGATGAACGCGGCAAATGCCGAACGCGACGAAGCCGCCGCTGAGTTAAACGCTTGTGCCGCTGAGCTAGTCGAATTGAGCAGGAGATCGTAAAGATGGCCGCTGTACACCAGATGGCGCCATGAGCACGTGTGAGTCTTTGCCCAAGCAGACCGCCCGCGTCTCTGATGAGACACAGTCCTTGATCGTGAAACTTGCTATTCGTCAAGTCTCACAGGCTGAGATTGCCCGCCGGCTGAACGTTCACCGGCAGACCGTGCGGCGTGTCCTGACCAGAACGCATGCCGCCCTGGCGATCATCCACGACTTCGACCAGGAGCGAGCCGAGGCGGTGGCCGTCTATCGCGAAGTGCAGCGCGCGGCCTGGGAGGCGGTGGACACGGGGAAGCTTGGCGCATTGGCTGAAGTGCGCCAATGTCAGACCCGGATCGACGCCCTGCTGGGCCTACCGCTGGACGGCGCTGAGGATCCCCAACTCCAACTTCAGCGGTTCAAGGCAGATGTCCTCACCGCGATCCGGGCCGAGGCGCCGGATGTGGGGCCACGAATAGCACAACGATTGATAGCCATGAATCAACAGGAGGAGTGATGGATCGAGACCTGGAGATGCACAGACTTGCAGCGGACCTGCAGCAACCGGTACGGCGTTGGAGCGATGAAGACCGGAAACTGTGGGATGCTGCCCTTAGTGCAGTGATGGCCTATGTGCCCGATGGCCACCAACTGCATGACCCGGATTTGTCGCTGGTGCCGGAGGAGCTACTCCGGGAGGCCATTCGGGTAGGAAAACTTCTGGGGGAAGAGCGATGAGCGGAACGGGGCAATGGACCAAAGACGGAAGGTCTGTAAGCTTTGTCATTGGGGGGTATCACCATCCCGAACGGCAGCGATACTGGACCTTCCTCGTTTCTCTTTTGCCGCGTGGTGCAACACGGATCAGTTGCAAAACTGTCCACACGCCGATGAAAGTAGGTGTCGCCGGTACCGGGCGGGCACACGCGTGCCTATTCGGCTGGCTGTCGAGGGAGAAGTACGCCTCGACGCCTCGTACAAGGATATAGGGAGCCTACCGAGTGGCTCAGTCTCTAGCTGACGCGCCAACTGAAGTGCTGATACAGGCACTCGAATCGGATGATCTCAAGACGCGAGCCGCAGCAACCTATTACCTTGGGATACGTGCGGAGGCTGGCGAATTGGAGATACTTCCTGTCCTTATCGAACTGCTGGTTGACCCGCAAATTGAGATCAGCGACGTTGCGGTTGAACATCTGCGGGTAGTTGGCGAACCCGCAGTGCTCCCACTCCTGACAGCGTTATGCGACCACGGGCGCCATCCTTCAATTCGCGGGATGGCGGCTCGCGGGCTTGGGAACATTCGTGATGATCGAGCACTGGAACCAATGCTCAAGATCCTCCAGGACCGAACGGACGATACCGGCGTTCGATTCAGGTGTGCCTTTTACCTCGGGCGACTGGGCGATGTGCGAGCCGTCGAGCCGCTCGGCAGGATACTGACGGCGTCGGACGATTCTGCGGAGGTTCGCGAGGCGGCCGCAGCGGGACTGGAGGAATTGAAAGACCAGCGCGCAGTGCCGTTTCTTCTTGTCGCCCTTGCTGACGAAAGTTTTCACAGCTTTGCGTGGAATACCTTAGCCAGGCTGGTCGGCATAGCTGAAGCAGATCGTCTGTCAGCACTGGCGGGCGGCGGCTGATCGTGCGAAGTAACAGCCACCGAGCGGACGGATGGACCTGGACCAAAGACCCGAGGCGGGATGAGGAACGCCGAAACATCGCGGCTCGGCTGCTCGATCAGGGGGTGCCGGCCAAAGCGATAGCGGCAAAGCTCGGCGTCGGTCGTGCCTGGGTGCGCGCCGTTCAGAAGCAACGGCAGGCGGTGACCGACCCCGACACCGCGGCCTAGTGGCCCGTCCAGAAAGGGTCGATAGACGAGCAGCTACTCTCCAGTCGCGCCGTCGACCCGCTCACGGAGCAAGTCGGCGTGGCCGTTGTGCCGCGCATATTCCTCAATCATGTGGCACACGATCCAACGCAGGCTGGGTGAGAAGCCGTCCGGCCAGGTACGCTGGGCGAGCCGGCTCATTCCACCATCAGGCAGCGCCTCGTCAACGGCGGAGCGAGCGCGGGCCACAGCGTCCTGCCAGAGCGCCAGGAGCTGCTCCGGAGTATCCTGGGCGGCGGTGCGCCACTCCCACTCCCAGTCTGGATCGGCGTCCCAGTCAATCGTGTTCCAAGGCGGTCCCGGGTCCCGCCCATGCAGCGAGCGCAAGAACCAGTTTTCCTCGACGAGGGCAAGATGCTTCATCATCCCGCCCAAGGTCATGGACGATGCGCCGACCTTCGCCTGCAGGCCGGCCGCGTCCAGACCACTGCACTTCCAGGCGAAGGTCGCCCGCTGGTACTCCAGGAAACCAAGGAGGGTGGCGACCTCATCGGCCGCCGGGGGAGGTTCGGGTCTGCCGTGCTCGTCTATCTGGGTCATCGCGTGATCATTCTAGCGTGCTCCGAAAGCGTCGGCGGAGTATCGCTACAGCAACTGCGTCCGTCCCACAAAGCTATCTGGACGCACCACTAGTCGTGACAGCGTTGCTATGCGCTGTGCCTGTCTTCGCCGGCCATCTCTCTGGGGTAAAAGGGGTCGGGAATGGAGTCAGGGATCTCGACTCTCACGGGTGTATCCAGAGCGCGGGACAACTGCTCCCACATTGCACCCGCCGCGTCTGACTCTCCGGTCTCCTCTGTCGTCCCGTTCTTGCCTAAAATTCGGTCGAGCAGCCATGATGATGCCGCATGGCGGACAGTTTCACTCTTGGCGTCAAGCAGCGCAATTTTACAATCGACGGCGGCGTCACCCTGGGCGAGGAGCCTTGCTTCCAGTTCGGCCCGCAGTTGGTCGCTTTCGGTCCGTCGCTGCTGTTCGAGGGCGGACCGAAACGGTGGGGAGCGGTGCCACTTCCCAGCCGTATCAATCGGGATGTCCAGCTCTCGGCACGCCTGGGCAAGCGTGACATACGGCGCCCGACTCAAACGGTCGACCAGCGCCTCCTGTCGCCGATTTGCCCGCCATTCACCGCCATTTACCGCCATGCTGGGTTCTCCCGCAGGTTATGGGGAGGCGGCTTGGGAGGTTTGACAGAGGTGCACACTGAGAGCATGGAGGTTCTCCCATGCTCACCCCATCTCTCCTCTTTCCCATCGCCATCCGCCTGATCCGT
>JAABUW010001319.1_pt1 | contig 42223 bp, 39 predicted proteins | sample 5560081 | NCBI WGS metagenome assembly JAABUW01 (sample SAMN10711882, study PRJNA513363) | rock metagenome | isolation source: Antarctica rocks | place: Antarctica: Victoria Land, Knobhead sud | reverse complement strand
CGCCGGCCGCGATCAGCCATTTGCCCATCGGCGGGTGAGCGATGAAGCCGGGACCGTTCTCGGTGCCGTTGAGCTCGACCCCGTGCTGCAGCAGATCGCGGGCGTCCTTGGCGTAGTAGACCTCGTCAAAGAGCTTCGCGCGGGGGCTGCCGAGCCCGGCGAAGCGCAGCAGCCCGGCCACTGCCGTAATCGCCAGGGCCCACAGCCAGGACGCCGCACGGTCGGCGGGCATCGCGACGATCAGCCGCTCGCGCGCGTCCGGGGGGAGGGCGACGGGATCGGGCCGCACCGCGGTGACCGCCACGAGTCGATGGTAGGCGCCGGTAACCTCGGGGTGTGCTCCGGTTGATGGTGTCGAAGCGGTGGCTGCCCCGGCACGCCCTGCTTCTGGCCGCCATCGCCGTCTGCCTGCTGCTGGGCCGCTGGCAGCTGTCGCGCGCCGACGCCGGCAATGCGCGCAGCGTCGGGTACGCCTTCGAGTGGCCCCTCTTCGCCGCCTTTGCGATCTGGTGGTGGTGGCGGGTCATGCGGCTGGAGCTGCATCCGCCCGCGCCAGCCGAGCCGATGGCCGAGCCGCGCACGGCGGTCCGGTCTGTCGGCATGGGCGCAGCGGCCGCGCCCGACGAGCCCGATGACGTCGACCAGCCCGACGACGAGCTGGCTGCGTACAACCGCCACCTCGCCTGGCTGCACGCCCGAGATCAGCGGTCGGCTCGGTGAGCGCTTCGCTGACCCGGTATCGCGTGATGGCCTACACCGTGGGCGTCGGCCTGGTCATCCTGGTGCTGATTGGCATGCCGCTGAAATACCTGGCCGGCTCGCCTTTGGTGGTTCAAGTGGTCGGTCCGCTGCACGGCTTCCTCTATCTCGTGTATCTGATGGCCGCCCTGGATCTGGCGATCCGGCGGCGCTGGTCGCTGCCGCGGACCGCCGTCGTGCTGCTGGCCGGCACCGTCCCGTTCCTGTCCTTTGTCGTGGAGCACCAGGTGACCCGCGAGGTACGGGCGCTGCGGTGACCGGCCTGCTGACGCTGGCCGGCGTGCCCATCGGGCGTCCGGGGGATGCGCCGGCTGGGCTGCGAGCCGCGCTGATGAGCGCCGCCGTGATCGCCGCCGAGGACACCCGCCGGCTGCACCGCCTCGCCCGCGACTTGGACGCGCCGCTGACCGGTCGGGTGCTGTCGTATTTCGACGGCAACGAGGCGTCCCGGACGGTGGAGTTGCTCGCCCTGTTGGCGGCCGGCACAGACGTGCTGCTGCTCACCGACGCGGGCATGCCCACGGTGAGCGACCCCGGCTACCGGCTGGTCGTCGCTGCCGCAGCCGCCGGCGTACGGGTCACCGCCCTGGCCGGGCCGTCTGCGGTGACCACGGCTTTGGCCATGTCGGGGCTGCCGAGCGACCGCTTCTGTTTCGAGGGTTTCCCGCCGCGCCGGGTGGCCGCGCGCCGCTCGGCGTACCAGAAGCTGGTCGCCGAGCCGCGGACGATGGTGTTCTTCGAGGCGCCGCACCGGCTGGCCGAGTCCCTGGCTGACATGGCCGCGGTCTTCGGTGCCGACCGGCCGGCGGCGGTGTGCCGGGAGCTGACAAAGACCCATGAAGAAGTGCGGCGCGGGCCGCTGGCCGCGCTGGCCGGCTGGGCCGCCGAGGGGGTGCGCGGGGAGATCACCGTCGTCCTGGCCGGGGCCACCGGCTCGGCGGTCGACAGCGCGCCCGACCAGCTGGCTGCCGAGGTGGCCCGCCGGGAGGGCACCGGCGAGCCGCGCAAGCAGGCAATCGCCGACGTGGCCCGCGATGCCGGCGTCGCCAAACGGATCGTCTACGACGCCGTGCTGGCCGCTCGTCGAAGCTAATTCCGCTGGCCTCGCTCACTAGGCTGGGCACATGTCCGATCCCCGCCACGTCCTCACCGCGGTTGCCTGGCCATACGCCAGCGGCCCGCGACACATCGGCCATGTCGCCGGTTTCGGCGTCCCCTCGGACGTGTTCAGCCGCTACCAGCGGATGGCCGGCAACAAGGTGCTGATGGTCAGCGGCACCGACGAGCACGGCACGCCGATCCTGGTCGCCGCCGACCGCGAGGGCGTCAGCCCCCGGGAGCTGGCCGACCGGTACAACCGGGTCATCGCGGAGGACCTGCGCGCACTCGGCCTGTCCTACGACCTTTTCACCCGGACCACGACCCCCAACCATTACGCCGTCGTCCAGGACCTTTTCCTCGGCCTGCTCGCCAACGGCTACGTCTTTCCCCGGACGACGCTCGGCGCAATTTCACCGTCGACCGGTCGTACCCTGCCCGACCGCTACATCGAGGGCGCTTGCCCCATCTGCGGATATGACGGCGCCCGCGGCGACCAGTGCGACAACTGCGGCAACCAGCTGGACCCCACCGACCTGGTCAATCCGCGGTCGCGGATCAACGGCGAGGTGCCGGCATTCGTCGAGGCGGAGCACTATTTCCTCGACCTGCCAGCCTTTGCCGATTCGCTGGGCACGTGGCTTCAGACTCGGCGGAACTGGCGGCCGAATGTCCTTCGCTTCTCGATGAATCTGCTCGATGACCTCAAGCCGCGGGCGATCACCCGCGACCTCGACTGGGGTGTGCCGGTGCCCCTAGACGGTTGGCGCGACCGCCCCGACAAGAAGCTCTACGTCTGGTTCGACGCGGTGATCGGATATCTGTCCGCGTCGGTGGAATGGGCCCAGCGGACCGGCGACCCGGACGCGTGGCGTCCCTGGTGGCAAGGCGATTCGGCTGAGTCCTACTACTTCATGGGCAAGGACAACATCGTCTTTCATGCCGAGATCTGGCCGGCGCTGCTGATGGGGTACTCCGGCGGCGGCGACCGCGGCGGCTCAGCCGGCCCGCTCGGCGCGCTGGCGCTGCCCAGCGAGGTCGTGTCGAGTGAATATCTCACCGTCGAGGCGCGGAAGTTTTCCTCCTCGCGCGGTGTCGGCGTGCTGGTGAACGACTTCCTGAGCCGCTACGACGCCGACGCCCTGCGCTATTACCTCGCCGCGGCCGGCCCGGAGACGTCCGACGTCAATTTCACCTGGGAAGAGTTCCTGCGCCGCAACAACGACGAGCTGGTCGCGGGCTGGGGCAACCTGGTCAACCGTACGGTCTCGATGGCGGCGAAGAACGTCGGCTCCATCCCGTCCCCCGGTGCGTTTTCGGCGGCTGACGTCGCGCTGCTGGACTCCACGAAACAAGCGTTCACCACCGTGGGGGAGCTGCTCGGCCGATCCCGGCAGAAGGCGGCGATCGCCGAAACGATGAAGGTGGTCGCGGAGGCGAACAAATACCTGTCAGACCAGGCGCCGTGGAAGCTCAAGACCGACGATCCGGCGCGGATGCAGACCGTGCTGCACGTAGCGCTGCAAGCCGTCGACGACTGCAAGACATTGTTGACGCCATTCCTGCCACATTCCGCCCAGCGGGTGCACGAGACGCTCGGCGGGACCGGCACCTGGGCTGCGCTGCCCGAGCTCCGAGACGGGTCGGAGCCGAGTGCGGAGGGATCGTCGGGATATTCGGTGCTGACCGGCGATTACGACACCGGTGCCCGGTGGGAATCGGCGCCCATCGTCCCCGGCACGCCCCTGTCACCGCCCACGCCGGTGTTCACCAAGCTGGACCCGTCGATCGTCGACGATGAGCTGGCCCGGCTGGAAAGCCCGTGCTGACCGGGAAAATGGTGGCGCTGCGGGTGGTCGAGCGCGACGATCTGCCCCGTTTGCACGAGCTGCTCAACGACGTCGAGGTCCTGTCCCGGGTGAGCTCGCAGCGCCCGCTGCCGTCCTCGCTGGCCGCGCTGCAAGCCGATTTTGACGCCGAAGCCGCAGCCCCGCCCCGGCTCGGCATCCGCTTCGTGGTGGAGGTCGACGGGCTGGTCATCGGCGACTGCGGATTGCACGCCATGGACTTCTATTCGCTGAACTGCCATCTCGGCATTGCGCTGGCCCGCGACGAGTGGGGGAAGGGCTACGGCACCGACGCGGTGCGCGTCCTCGTCGAGTACGCCTTCACGCATCTACGGATGCACAAGGTCTGCCTTGAGGTGCTGGCCGACGACGAGCGGGCCGTGGGGGCGTACCGGAGGGCCGGCTTCGTGGAGGAGGGACGCCTCCGCGACCAGTCGTGGCACCGGGGTGGCTACCACGATCTGCTGCGGATGGCGGTGCTGCGGGGTGCCGGCGCCTGAGCCGGCGCGGCAGCGACGCGACGGGGGGCCGCGGGACGCCACCGCGCCGCCGGCGCCCGAGCGGCTGGCTGTGCCGGTGCTGGACAGCCACTGCCACCTGGACCTCATCGACGGCCCGGTCGAGTCCACCATCGCCGCCGCAGCCGCCGTGGGGGTCACCCGGCTTCTGACCATCGGCGTCGACGTGGCCTCGTCGCGCTGGTCCGCCGAGGTGGCCGCCGCCCACGACACCGTCCAGGCCGGGGTGGCCATCCACCCCAACGAGGCGCCGGCGCATGCCGACGAGGCGGCGCTGGCCGAGATCGAGCGCCTCGCCGGGCTGCCACAGGTTCGGGCTGTGGGGGAGACCGGGCTCGACTACTACCGCACGGGGCCGGCGGACCGGCCGGCGCAGCAGGAGTCCTTCCGCGCCCACATCGACATCGCCAAGCGCACCGGGACCGCGCTGATGATCCACGACCGGGAGGCACACTCCGACGTCCTGCGCATCCTCGCCGCCGATGGCGCGCCCGAACGGGTGGTCTTCCACTGCTTCTCCGGCGATGCAGAGATGGCCCGCGCGTGCGCCGACCTGGGGTACGTGATGAGCTTCGCCGGCAACGTCACCTTCAAGAACGCCGCCGACCTGCGTGAAGCTGCCGCCGCGACCCCGCTGGACCTGCTGCTGGTCGAGACGGACGCGCCCTTTCTCACCCCGATGCCGCACCGCGGTCGGCCGAACTCTCCCTACCTCATTCCGCTCACGCTTCGATTCCTCGCCGAGCTGAAGGGCGTGAGTGCCGACGAGCTGTGCGCCGCCGTCACCGCGACCGCCAACCGGGTGTTCGGCCCTTAGCCGCGGCTACTCACCGGTAGATCGCTTTCGACAAGAGTGTCGGAGGGCACTCGTAGGTTGCGGCCATGGACACCCTTGAGCACTTGTCCGATGCCCAGATGGCCGACGAGATCACCACGTGGGCAGGCCGGGTCGCGGCCGGCGAAGCGCACCTCCTCGCCTTGATCGCGGAGTTCGATCGCCGCGAGGCGTGGGCAAACGTCGGCGTCCTGTCGTGCGCCCACTGGCTGTCGTGGCGGCTTGGCCTGGGCCTGAAGGCTGCGTACGAGCGAGTGCGAGTCGCCCGCGCTCTCACCCACCTGCCGGCGACGATGACCGCATTGACTGAGGGCCGTCTGTCCTGGTGCCAGGTCCGAGCCATCACCCGAGTCGCCACCTCGGCCGATGAGCAGACCTACGTGGACGCGGCCAGACACGCCACCGGTGCCCAGCTGGAGAAGCTGGTGCGGGGGGTGCGCCGGGTACAGAAGATCGCCGAGGACGAAGCCGATCCGCAGGCGGCAGCCCACAACATGCGCACCCGGGTGTCCTATGACGCCGACGGGATGCTCGTCGTGAGCATGCGGCTGCCGGCCGAGGAAGGGGCAGTCGTGCTGGCCGCGCTGGAACAGGCGCGAGCTGACCTTGACCGCCGGCGCCGGGTCGACGTCGATACCGTCGACGCGCATTCTTCCGCGGAAGACTCGCCGACTGAGCCCGGCGCTTCGGCGCCGGCCACCCTGACCGAAGCGATTCTGCACATCATGCGCGGATCGCTGGCGGCCACGGCACAGCGCCAGCCTGATCTCGACCGCCGGGAGCGGTTTCGCCTGGTGGCGCAGGTGGACCCGCTGTCTGGATGGGGGCGGCTCGTCGATGGTGAGCTGCTGCCCCCGATCGCCCTGACTGGCGCCGCAGGAGCACTGCCCACCCGCGGGCACCTGCGACCGCTCCAGGCAGGTGATTTGACCGCGGCGGACCTCGGCCGATCGGCCCGGCTACCCAACCGCGCGCTCCGCGAGCTGCTCACCACGGTCGACAGTGAACGCTGCCGCTTCCCCAGCTGCACCCGGCGACGCAGGCTGCACGCCCATCACGTGCAGCACTGGTCGGCCGGCGGAGTGACCGATTTGCGCAACTTGGTGCTGCTGTGCGCCCGCCACCACACCCTGACCCACTTGCACGGTTTCCGGCTCAGCCTGAAGCCGGACCGCACGCTGAGCGTCACTACCGCCGACGGTCGCCGCGTCGCCCACCACCCCCGACTGCCCTGGCAATCCGCGGTCGGCCTGGACCCCGATCAGTCGATCACCGCAACGACGCTGCCGCCTGCGCCCGGCGGCCGGCTGGACCTGCGTTACGCCGTCGCCGTACTCACCCAACAGGCCGCCTGACCTAGTGCCGCGGCTCCCAGCGGAACAGCCTCGTGGCGAGCACCGCCGCGCCGACTCCCCAGGCGATCAGCACCAGCAGGTCCCGTACGCCGATCACCGGTCCGCCGCGCGGGTCGAACGCGCGGAACATCGACAGGGTGAACGGTCGCAGCGGCAGCCAGGCCATGACCTTCGAGACCGTCGAGTCGGGGTTGATCGGATAGAACGTGCCGGACAGGAAGACGATCGGGAAGAAGATGAAATTGACGATTCCCGGGGCGGCTTCAAGATTGGGCACCAGGGATCCGACCAGCACGCCGAGTGCGGCCAGCGCGAGGCCGCCGAGCAGCATTACCAGGACGAAGACCGGCAGGCGGGCCCAATAGATGTGTACGCCGTACAGGACGACGCCCAGCGCGCCGACCAGCAGGCTGACCAGCGCGGCGACCACGAGCGCGCTGAGGATGTGGCTGGTGATCACCACCCAGGCCGGGACCGGAGTGGCTCGCATCCGCTTGAAGATCCCGGTCTCCCGCCGGTTCACCACCTGCATCGCTAACGCCGTGTAGCAGGCGCTCATCACCGAGAACGAGATGATCGCCGGGACGAAATACTGGTTGCTGCGGATCCCGCCGTAGAAGCCGATCCGCGAGCCGCGGTTGAGCGACCCGAAGATGATCAGGAACATCACCGGGAAGGCGCCGGTGAAGATCGCGGCGGCCGGGTTGCGCCAGAAGGCGAGCTGCTCCCAGCGCGTTTCCCGCAGGGCCAGGAAGATCAGGCGCGGCCTGGCCGGCACGCCCGCGGTGCCTACGTCGGTCACGGCGCCGCTTCGGCGGTCAGTGTCAGGTAGACATCCTCGAGGGTCGGCTGCCCGACGTTCAGGGCGTCGATGGTGATGTCGAAGCGGATCGCCCAGGCAGTCAACGAATACAGGAACCGCACCGGCTCGGCGGTGCGCACCGTCACCACGCCGTCGGACACCGAAGCGGTGGCGGGCAGCGGGATGTCGGCCGGCCGGATGCCGGCGGGGAGCGCGAAGGTGATCACGCTCTCGGCGGTGTCGCGGCCGCCGATCGTCTCGGGGGTCCCCTGCGCCACCAGCCTGCCCCGGGCGATGACGGCAATCCGGTCGGCCAGGGCCTGTGCCTCGTCCATGTAGTGCGTGGTGAGCAAGATCGTCGTGCCGAGCGCACGCAGGTCGCGGACCAGCGCCCACGCCTCCCGCCGGGCGGAAGGGTCGAACCCCGTGGTCGGCTCGTCGAGGAAGAGCAGGTCCGGCCGGCCGACGACGGCCAGCGCCAGGTCGAGCCGGCGCTGCTGGCCGCCGGACAGCCGGCGCACTCGGATCGCTGCCTGCTCGACGAGGCCGACCAGGTCGATCACCTCGTCGACCGGGCGCGGGTGCGGGTAATAGGCCGCCGTCCGGCTGACCGCCTCGCGCACCGTGAGGTGCGGCTGGACGGCGATGTCCTGCAGGACGATGCCGACCCGCTCGCGCAGCGCCCGGCCGCCGACCGCGGGATCAGCGCCGAGCACCTCGACCCGCCCGGCGTCCTGGGTCAGGTAGCCCTCGAGGACGGCCAGCGTCGTGGTCTTGCCGGCGCCGTTGGGCCCGAGGAGGGCGAACACCTCGCCGGGCTCGACCGCGAAGCTGACGTCGCCCACCGCCTCGACCGGGCCGTAGGACTTGCGAAGTCCCTCAACGACGACGGCGCTCACCGGCTCAAGGCTAGTACGGCAGCGTTCGGCAAACGGACCGGACTCGGCGGCTACAGTTTGGCAAGCTCCCACGCCGACCGTTATCGTCCTGTGACCGCAGGTCACCTGCCCGGCCGCATTCGAGCCGCTGCCGCAGGGCCCGAAACCGCCACCCTCAGGAGCATCGTGAGTCGTCGCGCCACCGTCCTTGCCATCCCGGCCGTCGTCCTGGCCCTCCTGCTCGGCGCCGCCGCCTGGGTGGTGACCGACAAGCGGGTGACCCTGCGCGTGGATGGCTCCGCGCGGGTGGTGCGAACGCACGCCGCGACGGTGGGCGCGGTCCTTGACCAGGCGGGTTTGTCGGTGCAGCCGCACGACCTGCTATCGCCCAGCCGCAGCGCATCGCTGGCTAACGGCGCCCAGGTGGTGCTGCGCCGCGGGCGGCCGGTGACCGTCGAGGTCGACGGCCAAGTGCGCCACATCTGGGTGACCGCGCGGTCGGTGGACGAGCTCCTGGGCCAGATCGGCTACCGCGACGCCAACATCTGGCTGTCGGCCTCGCGCTCCCGCCGGATCCCGCTCGGCGGCATCTCGCTGCAGCTGCGGACGCCCAAGCGGGCCACCGTGGTCGCCGACGGCCGGGCCACGGTGCTCGACACCACGGTGCCGACCGTCGGGGCGCTGCTGGCGCTCGACCACGTCACGCTGGCGCCCACGGACGTGACCTCGGTGCCCGTAATTACTGCTATCACCGACGGCATCGTGGTGACGGTGCACCGGATCCGCCACACGGTGGGCACGGTCGGCCTGGCGGTGCCACCGAGCGTGATCAGGCGCGGTGACGCCGGCCTCTACCTGGGTGAGACCAAGGTGGTCGACCGCGGGGCGCCCGGCATGATCGAGCAGCGGTGGGCCTACACCAGCACCGACGGCAAGGTGACCGCCAAGAAGCTGACCGGCCAGAGCCTCAAGACCCGGCCGCGACCGGAGATCGTGGCGGTGGGGACCCGGGCCCGCCCCGCGGCGCCCGCCCCGGCACCAAGGCCCGCGCCAGCGCCGGTCCCGCAGGCGGCGACCCCGGCTCCGCGCCCGGCGCCACCGGCCTCCGGCGGGCTCAACTGGGGCGCGCTGGCCAACTGCGAGTCGGGCGGCAACCCGCAGGCCTACAGCCCGGCCGGGCCCTATTACGGGCTGTACCAGTTCAGCGCCGGCACCTGGGCCAGCGTCGGCGGCTCCGGTCTGCCGAGCTCGGCGTCGTCGTCGGAGCAGACCTACCGCGCATCGCTGCTCTACCAGCGCTCCGGCGCCGGCCAGTGGCCGGTCTGTGGTCACTTTCTGTTCAGCTGAGCGCCGCTGACGGGGCGAGCGACGGGCTGCTCGGGCCGGCTGAGCTGCGGCGCCTGGCCGCGGACCTCCACCTGCGCCCCACCAAGTCGCTGGGCCAGAACTTCTTGCACGACGCCAATACGATCCGGCGCATCGTACGGACCGCCGCGCTGGACCAGGTCGACGTGGTCCTGGAGGTGGGGCCGGGGCTGGGGTCGCTCACCCTGGGCCTGCTGCCGGCCTGCGCCCGCGTGGTCGCAGTGGAAGTCGACCCGGTGCTGGCCCAGCAGTTGCCGGTCACGGTAGCCGCCCGGCTGCCCGCACACGCCGGCCGCCTGGTCGTCGTCGAGGCCGACGCCCTGGCGCTGCGCGGCCTGCCCGCGCCGGCCCCCACCGCCATGGTGGCCAACCTGCCGTACAACATCGCCGTACCGGTGGTGCTGCACCTGCTGGAGCTGCTGCCGTCTCTGCGCCACGTCCTGGTCATGGTGCAGGCCCAGGTGGCGCAGCGGCTCGCCGCCGCTCCCGGCTCGCGCACCTACGGCATCCCGTCGGTCAAGGCGGCGTGGTACGCCGAGGTCAGGCGGGCCGGCCCGATCAGCCGGCACGTCTTCTGGCCGGAGCCCAACGTCGACTCCGAGCTGGTGGCACTGACCCGCCGGCCGCCGCCTGAAACCGCGGCCAGTCGCGAGACGGTGTTCGCCGTCATCGACGCCGCCTTCGCTCAGCGGCGCAAGACCCTGCGCTCGGCGCTGTCGGGGCTTCTCGGCTCGGCCGCCAGGGCCGAGGAGGTGCTGCGGGCCGCCGGAATCGACCCCGGCACCCGCGGCGAGCAGCTCGACGTCGGGGCGTACGCCCGGATTGCCGCGGCCCTCTAGCATCGAGTGGCCCGCAGCGATCACTCGAGGAGCAGCCCGCTGATCAGCCCGGTCACCGCCCGCGCTCCGGCCAAGCTCAACCTGCACCTGCGGGTGGGCCCGGTGCGCGCCGACGGCTTCCACGATCTGGTCACCGTCTATCACGCCGTCTCCCTGTACGACCAGGTCCGGGCGACCCGCGCCTCGGCGCTGTCGGTCACCATCGGCGGCGTGGGCGCCTCGTCGGTGCCGCTGGACCGGACCAACCTGGCGGTCCGGGCGGCTACCGCACTAGCGCACCGCGCCGGCGTCGAGCCGCTCGCCCACCTCCACATCGACAAGGCGATCCCGGTAGCCGGCGGACTGGCCGGGGGCAGCGCCGACGCCGCGGCCGCGCTGGTCGCCTGTAACGCCTTGTGGGACACGCGCCTGCCGCCGGCCGCCCTGGTCGAGCTGGCCGCCGATCTCGGCAGCGACGTACCCTTCGCCCTGACCGGCGGCACCGCACTGGGGACGGGACACGGCGAGCTGGTGCAGCCGGTGCCCGACGTCGGCGACTGGCATTGGGTGCTTGCGGTCGCCGACGGTGGCCTGTCCACCCCGGCCGTCTACCGGGCGTACGACGAGCGGGCTCTCGACCGGCCCGCCCAGGACCGGCCCGCCCAGGACCGGCCCGCCCAAGACGGACTGGCAGCGATCCTCGACGCCCTGCGGGCCGGGGTCCCGGCCGCACTCGGCCAGGCGATGGGCAACGACCTGCAGGCGGCCGCCCTGTGCCTGCGCCCCGAGCTACGGCGCACCCTCGACGCCGGTGCCACGCTGGGCGCCCTGGGCTGCCTGGTCAGCGGGTCTGGTCCCACCTGCGCCTTCCTCGCCGCAACCGCCGACGCCGCGGCCCACCTCGCCCGAGCCCTCTCGGCGGCCGGCGTCTGCCGGTCCGCGCGACAGGTGTCCGGCCCAGCCGCGGGCGCGCAGCTCCTGGCCGCGGGAAGCCGATGAATCTGGTCAACCTGTCCCGGGTGGCCAAGGCCTACGGCCACGCCGTCCTGCTCGACGACGTGTCGCTCGGCATCGACGACACTGACCGGATCGGGGTGGTGGGCGCCAACGGGGCCGGCAAGACCACCCTGCTGGAGATCATCGCCAAGGAGGCGCAGCCGGACGACGGGCGCCTGACCTACGCGAGCGGCGTACGCGCCGGTTTCCTCGGCCAGCACGGCCGGCTGCCGCCGGGCACCGTCCGGGAGGTCGTGCTGGGCGCGACGTTCGACCAGGTGCACGAGTGGGCCGGTGACGCCCGGGTGCGCGAGGTCCTGGGGGGCCTTGGCCTGCACGATCTCGGGCTGGACGCACCGGTGGAGCAGCTGTCCGGCGGCGAGCGGCGCCGGGTCGCACTGGCCGCCCTCCTCGTCCGCGACCTGGAGCTGCTGGTGCTCGACGAGCCGACCAACCACCTCGATGTCGAGGGGGTCGACTGGCTGGCCGGGCACCTCGTCGGCCGGCGCGGCGGCCTGGTGGTGGTCACCCACGACCGCTGGTTCCTCGACGCGGTCGCCACCACCACGTGGGAGATCGCCGGCGGGGCGGTGCACGCCTACGACGGCGGCTACTCCGCCTACGTCCTGGCCCGGGCCGAACGCAGCCGGGTCGCCGAGACGACCGAGGCGCGGCGGGCCAACCTGCTGCGCAAGGAGCTCGCCTGGCTGCGCCGCGGGGCGCCGGCCCGGACCTCCAAGCCGCGGTTCCGGCTCGAGGCCGCCGCTGCACTGGTCGCCGGTGAGCCGCCGCCCCGGGACGCCACGTCGCTGCGGGCGCTGTCGACGGCCCGGCTGGGCAAGAGCGTGTACGACGTCGAAGGCGTCACCGTGCTGGCCGGTGAGCGCCGGCTGCTCGACGACGCGACCTGGCGGGTCGGGCCGGGGGAGCGCGTGGCGGTGGTCGGGGTGAACGGCTCGGGCAAGACCACGCTGCTGCGGCTGCTGGTCGGCGAGCTGGCTCCGCAGTTGGGTCATGTTCGGGTCGGGACGACTGTGCGCCCGGCGTACCTCTCCCAGCTGGTGGCCGAGCTCCCTACCGGGCTGCGCGTCCTGGAGGCGGTCGAGGAGATCGCCCGGTACGCCCAGCTCGGCGGAGCGGAGCTGTCGGCGTCGCAACTGCTGGAGCGCTTCGGCTTCGGCGCCGAGCGGCAGTGGACGCCGGTCGCGGAGCTCTCCGGCGGTGAGCGCCGGCGGCTGCAACTCCTCCGGCTGCTGATGGGGGAGCCCAACGTCCTGCTGCTGGACGAGCCGACCAACGACCTCGACATCGACACGCTGACCGCGCTGGAGGACCTGCTGGATTCCTGGCCCGGCACGGTGATCGTGGTCAGCCACGACCGCTATCTCGTCGAGCGGGTCTGCGACACCGTCGTCGCGCTGCTCGGTGACGGAGCCATCTCGGGCCTGCCCGGCGGGGTGGACGAATACCTGCGCCGGCGTTCGCTCCCCGCCTCCGCATCGGCCGTCAGCCGCGATCCCCGGGGCGACTCGCGGTCGGAATCGCGGGCGGCGCGCAAGGAGCTGACCCGCCTCGAGCGGCTGGTCACCCGCCTGGAGGCCCGGGAAGTGGCGCTGCACGAGCAGATGGCGCTGGTGGCCAGCGATTTCGGACAGGTGGCGAGTCTCGACGCCGAGCTGAGGCAGGTCACTGCCGAGCGCGACGCCGCCGAGCAGGCGTGGCTGGAAGCAGCCGACTGACAATGCGAGGCACCGTCGGGTAGTTTGCCCGCATGACCGACGTTCGACCGGAGAGTTCCACCGCCGCCATCTGCCGGGTCGGTGGCGCGTTGTGCGGAGCCGCCTTGCTGATATTCGGCATTGCCGGCTTCCTGAGCGGGGTCGGTTTCCTGACCCAGCACGGCGACAAGGTGTTCTTCCTGCACACCAACGGACTGCTCAGCCTGCTCTCCGTGGTCTTCGGCCTGCTGTTGCTCGCTGCCGCAGCGGTTGGCCGCAATATCTCCGCCCTGGTCAATACCGCTGTGGCCGCGCTGTTGCTGCTCTCAGGTCTGGGCAACCTGGCGCTGATCCGGACCGGCCTGAATTTCCTCTCCTTTCGGATGGGCAACATCATCTTCAGCTTCATCGTGGGCACTGTGCTGCTGACCTGCGGCCTCTACGGCCGGGTAACGGGAGACGAGGCCGCCACGCACTGAGCGCCGGCTTCTTGCCGGCGGAGTCTTCAGGCCGGGAGCGACTATGACGACACATAGGGATGAGATCGCCCCAATCGTCGCAGCTCGCCGCCGCCGCCCTCGCCGCCGCCAGCGCCACCCTCGCCACCGCGATCTACGCCGGTCTGGTTGCCAGCACCATGGTGCCCGCCGCATCAGCAGCGGTGACTGCGCCGCGGGCTCCAGCGCTGTCAACGAGCTGGAGTTTCGCCTCGTCCGGCCTGGACGGCGCCGGGTTCCAAAATGTGATTGCGGCCAGTCCCTACCGGGCGCCGACCGGGAATCGACCGATCCTGGTCGGGGCGGACGTCGCCGGTATTCATCGCAGCACCGACGGCGGACGCACGTGGGTGTCGTCCGACGAGGGGCTCCCGGACGCTCATGTGGCCGGGTTCATGTGGTCCTGGGACGTGCCGGGCAAGGTCTACGTCGCCACCAAGACGGCCATTTCCATCTCGACCGACTGGGGCTGGACCTGGCAGCGTCAGGCCGGCCGAGTCGCCTTTGACCCTAATGGAGCCTGGCAGGTCACGCCGGGTGAGGAACACCCCCGGTCGACCGGCCGGCTGCTGGAGCAGGCCACGGTCGGGGCCACCCATTACCTGTGGGCCGGGACGGCGACGCAGGGGGTGAAGCGATCCGCTGACGACGGCCGGACCTGGCAGCAGACATCCCTGGTCGGAGCGCATGTTCGGGCGATCCGGCTCGACCCGCACAATCCCGACGTCCTCTATGTCGCGGTAGCCCACGCCGGTCTCTATGTCAGCAGGAACGCCCGCGACGGCCTGACCTTCACCCCGGTGCCCGGCTCCCCGTCCGAGCCCGAGGAGCTCACCTTCGTCGACGACATGCTCTATGTCGTCGCCAATACCGCTGGCGTCTTCAGCTACGACGGCAGCTGGCACTCCCTCAATGCCGGCATTCCGGCCGGCTCCGCTTGGGAGTCGATCACCGGCTACACGGCCCCGGCTGGCAACAGTGTGCTCTTCGTAGGGTGCACCGATCCGCAGAACGGCAAGGCCGTCATGAAGTCCACCGACGGCGGCCAGACGTGGACCGCCGTCACCACTGGCTCCGGTGTGACGGTGAGCCCGCTGGTGTACGGGTCGTCGCGCCCGTGGTGGGCCAACGGCATCGGATACCTGAGCTTTGCCGGGCGCAGCTATGTCGCCTTGCAACTGATTGTCGACCCCGATGACCACAACTCGCTGCTGATCGCCGGCCGCGGCGGCGTCTGGCGCGGCTCTCCGGCCGGATCGGGCACCACCTGGTCGCCCGCGATGAACGGTTTGATGGTGACCGTCAACATGGCGGTCGCCGCCGACGCCAAGGTCGCGGGCCGGCTATTTATCGGCAACATGGATTACACCTCGTTCGGGTCCACCGACGGTGGAGCCGACGTCGTGCGGACGATGCCGACCGGCGCGCCCTCGACCGGCGACGTCGTCACCCTGGACAGCGGCACGGACGCCGGGCAGCCGTCGGCGGTCTATCTGGCGGCGAGCCGGCGCGGCGGCAGCACCGGCGCCGGCGGAATCTGGTCGAGTGCCGATCCACTGCGCGGCACTTGGCAGTCTGAGCGACTGCCGGTCAGCTCCGACGTCACGGCGTTAGGTGTCGGGCATCCCGGCACCGGCCGGATCATCCTCGCCGGCGTCAGCCAGCACGGATTCTGGCGCAAGTCCGGCAGCACCTGGACGAGGATCACCGGCGCTGCACCTTTCCAGAGCCAGTCGACCGGCTCGTTCGCCTGGGTGCAGGGGGGCACGACCGTGTACGCCTTGGACAGTGTCGGGGTGTGGCGGTCAGCCGCCGCCGGGGCGGCCGGCACCTGGACCAAGCTGATGAATGCCTCCTCGGACTATCGCGTTCTCGACGCGTTGGTCGTCGATCCGGCCGATAGTGACACGGTGTACGTCTCGGCCAAGGGACTGGGCGGGGTATGGCGGATCTCCGGCGCCGGCACGGCCGCGCCGAGCCGGACCCGCATCCTGGGCCTGCGTGATCCCGGCCCGATCGCCGTGGATGCCGCCGGCGACCTCTTCGTCCACGACATCGGCGCAGTCGCACTGCGGCGATCGGCCGACCCGGGCGACCTGACGCCCAGTTTTACGGTGGTCTCGGACGACTACTACCACACCAACAACAGGATGATCCGCAGCCTGTCGATCGGCCCCGACGGGTACATCTATACGGCCTCCAACCACGCGGGCGTCACGGTCGGCGTCCCGCCGGCATCGGCAGGCTGATGGGTCGTCAGGGTGCTCGCTCAGCAGGCGCGGGCGCCCGGAATGCCGGAAGCCGGCGCCTTGCGCAGCAGCCAGATCGGGTTGGACAGCGCGATCACCGCGCCGTGCGAGTCGTGCACCTCGGTGCGGACAAAGGCCGACGAGCTGGTGTCGACGGCCAGGTTCACCGACCCGCCGCCAAGCTGCCCGGCTGAGTACGTCGCAATCGTCGCGTTGTCCGGGGCCGGGGCCGCAGTTCCGGCGTAATCCACGTGGCCGCGGACGACCGTCACGCTGCCGCCCACCGGAATGCCGGTGGCCGACACCCGTAGCTTCCGGGACGTCGCTTGGGACACCGACACCGAGCCCATGGGGCAGGTGCCATCCGCCAGCAGGTCGAGGCTGCCGCGGAAGCGGGGCAGGGATGCCGTCCAGGCGCGGCCGGCGCGCAGGGCAGCCAGCAGGTTGCTCTCGCCGGTGCTCTTCGACCACACCGAGGTGTACCAGTTGTTCTTGATTCCCAGCCAGTTCTGACCGACATGGTCGTCGCTGGTCCCGTTGCCCGTAAGGAACCGGCCGTTGCGGCTCAGCACGTCCCACAGCTCGACGTGGTGGGCCAGATTCACCTCCCCACGCAGGGGATAGCCCACCTCCAGGATGTCGCAGTGCAGCGTGTCCTCGGTGAGGAGCTTGGCGGCGACCTTGGCGCGCAGCGCATCCTGGCCGGCCGGCGGCAGGGCGTTGCCGGCCGAGAAGCCGTAGGGGTGGTTGTAGGACGCCAGCCCGCCGGCGGCATGGATCCGGGTCACCTGCGCGGCCACAAAGGCGTGGTAATTGTGAAAGGTGACGCCGGTGTAGTCGGGAAGGCTGACCTTGCCGCCGAACCAGTTGACGTGCGGCAGCAGCATGGATATCTCGAGACCCTGCCGCTGCGTCACCTTGCTGAATTGGCTCGCGTACACCGCCTCCAGCGCCTGCTGGTTCTGCAGCGGGACGTCGCCGCTGGTGTGGGCGCGGGTGAATCGCAGGTAATCGAAATTGCCGCGCGCCGGCGCTCCGGTGCTCACCGCGCTCAGGGTCAGCTCGTACGACGCGAAATCGCGCACCTCGAGGTCGGGCCAGAGCGCGGCGATGTCGTCGCACGGGGTCACGCTGGCGGTGTTCCACTGACCGGCCGTGACACCGACGTTGACGATGCCGTTGACTCCGTCGGCCCGCCGGCTGCTGTGGGTGCCGGTGGCGCCGAATCGGTAGGAGATCGAATACTTTCCCCCCGGCCGCCCGCCGTGGGGACGGTGCGCCGAGGTGTTGAGCAGCAGCTCGAGGTAGCCCTGGCCGCTGACCTCGACCGGCAGCACGTCGATGGTGAACGTCTGCCCGTACAAGTTGCCGCGATAGTTCCAAGCGGCCGGCTTTGAATTGGCGTAGAAGCCGTAAGAAGCCTGGCCGGTAGAGGTGCTCTGCGCCTGCAGGGACAGGCTGCCGCCGGCGATGTCGTCATGCGGGGAGGCGGGGCTGGCGACAATGCCGCCGCCCGAATCGGCGGTCAGGTGGCCACCGGTGCGCGGCTCCCAATGCCAGGGCTTCCCGTCGGTCGCCTCGTTGTCGAGGCTGGTGAAATGCACGACCCGGCGGAAGTCGACCGCCGACATGCGGTGGTCGTGATCGGTCCACCAGAGGACGTCGACGGCATTGCGTTGCGCCTGCTGAAGCTGCGTCTCCATCGACCCCCATTGTTCGGAGAAGGAGGAATGGATGTGCATCGCCATCGACACCGGGCGGGTGCCGGTCACCGCGGCTGCGGCCTCGGCCGACTCGCCGCGCTGGGTCACGAGGCCGACCGCAGCCGCGGCTCCCATCGCCTGCATGAAGCGCCGCCGGGTCACCCCCGGAGTCGGGTCGACCGGCTCGTCGTCCAGAATGTCTACCAAGTCACCGCACACGCGCATTTCCTCCCAAAGGCAGACAACAATGCTATCCCGGAGCGGATAGGCGGGGTTTGGTCTCCAGGTGGGAGAGACCTCGCCAGGCGAGATTGACGAGGTGGGCGGCCACCTCTTCCCGGCCCGGTTCGCGGGCGTCGAGCCACCATTGTCCGGTCAGCGCGACCATCCCCACCAGCGCCTGGGAGTAGAGCCCGGCCAGCTCGGAGGCAAAGCCCCGGGCCGCGAACTCCGCGGCCAGCACGTATTCGACCCGGCTGGCGATGTCGTTAAGCAGGCTGGAGAAGTTCCCCTGGCCGCTGAGCACCGGCGAGTCCCGGACGAGAATGCGGAAGCCGTCGGTCTGTTCTTCGATGTAAGTCAGCAGGGCCAGTGCCGCCTGCTCGAGGAGCTCACGGGGATGCCCGCCGGTGAGCGCTCCGGTCACCCGGTCGAGCAGGGCCCGCATCTCACGGTCGACGACGACGGCGTAAAGGCCCTCCTTGCCGCCGAAGTGGGCATACACGACCGGCTTCGACACCTCGGCCCGGCTGGCGATCTCCTCGATGGAGGCGGCTTCGTAGCCCCGTTCGGCAAACAGGCCACGGCCCACGTCGAGCAACTGCTCGCGGCGCTCCTTGCCGGTCATCCTCATCCGGTGACGAGCCTCACCGGTCAGCGGGCCGGGCCAGCTTGCTGTTGATCCGCTCGGCGCTGGGCCAGCGCACGGAGCTCGCCCAGCCGGCCTGCTCGAACCACCTGATGACCCGCGCCGAGGGGTCGAGCTGCCCGCGCAGCACCCCGTGGCGGGCCGAGGTCGGGTCGGCGTGGTGCAGGTTGTGCCAGGATTCACCGAAACTGATGATTGCCAGCGGCCAGAAGTTGGCCGACTTGTCGCGCGCGGCGAACGGCCGCTCGCCGATCGTGTGGCACACCGAGTTGATCGACCAGGTCACGTGGTGCAGAACGCAGATCCGCAGCAGGCTGGCCCAGAAAAAGGCGGTGAGGGCCCCGGTCCACGACAGCGACCACAGGCCACCGACCACGGCCGGCGCCAGCAGGCTGAAGACGACGATCGCCGGGAAGGCGGCGTCGATCCGCTTGAGGTGGCGGTCGGCGAGCAGGTCGGGGGAAAAGCGTTCCTGATTCGTCTGCTCGATGTCGAACAGCCAGCCGATGTGGGCGAAGAAGAAGCCTTTGGACAGCGCCCGGAAGTCTTCGCCGTACCGCCACGGGGAGTGCGGATCGCCCTCCTTGTCGCTGAAGGCGTGGTGGCGCCGGTGATCGGACACCCAGCGGATGACCGGTCCCTCGATGGCCAGGCTGCCGGCCAGGGCGAGCGCGATCCGCAGCCCGCGCTTGGCCTTGAAGGAGCCGTGGGTGAAATAGCGGTGGAAACCGACGGTGATGCCGAGACCGGAGACGATGTAGAAGACCACGGTGATCACGACGTCGTGCCAGCTCAGCCCCCACCCCCAGGCCACCGGTACAGCGGCGACCACGGCGGCGAACGGGATGACGACAAAGGCGTACAGCGCCATCTGCTCCCAGCGGGACTTGACCTCGCCGGTCAGTGGCCGGGGTCCCGACGGCAGGGCTCCCGACGGCGGGGCGAGCGCGGTGGCGGCGGAATCGGTCATCGGGGCACCTCGGCTTCTCGGGCTGAGTCGGAATGCGGAGTCGCGCTTCTACGCCACCGTAACCTACGCAACCGTAGCCTGGCCGTGCAAACTGGCGAACCAAGCGCGCGGCGCCTGGCTCGGCGGCGGAGAGAGCCTTAGCCAATCGCTTCGGCGACGGCCGGGATGTTATCGTCCGACCTCAGAGTCGGCGGTAATTCGGGCGGCACCCGGTGGCGGTTGCCACCAGCGCGGTGCCTCAGCGCGAAGGCGGAGGGTTGCGACAGACTCGGCTCAGGCGTTGCGGCGGTTTTCTCCAGACCGGTGTGTCCTGATGCCCACAGCCCACCGCGCTGCGCGGGCCGTCGTGGCCAAATCAGCCGAGCTTCTGCCACACCAGGCCTCGAGGGTGGCCATCGTGCTCGCCATCGGATCCAATCAGTTGTGGCGCCTGGCCACGGCTCGTTGGCGCGTGCTCCCGCATTTCGTCATCATCGGAGCCCAGAAGGCCGGCACCACGTCGCTCTACAACTACCTGATCGCCCACCCCGACGTCATTGCGGCCGCGCGCAAGGAAGTGCACTTCTTCGACGTCTCCTATCCCAGGGGGGAGCGCTTCTACCGGTCGATGTTCCCGACCGCGGTCACTCTGCAGCGGCGCGAGCGGCGGACGGGACGACCGGCCATCACCGGAGAGGCCAGTCCGTATTACATGTTCCATCCACTGGTTCCCTCACGGATGGCCAGGATGGTGCCGGACACCAAGCTCATCGTGCTGTTGCGCGACCCGGTCGAGCGGGCTATCAGCCACTTCAAGCACGAGGTCCGGGCGGGCCGGGAGACGCTGACGCTGACCGATGCACTGGAGTCGGAGTCCGACCGGCTCAAGGGGGAGGAAGACCGGCTGCGCACCATCGGCGACGCCGGGGCCAGCTATGCACACCAGAACTTCTCCTATGTGGCCCGCGGCCGCTACGCCGAACAGATCCAGCGGTGGCTGGACTTCTTCCCTCGTTCGCAGATCCTGGCCCTCAGGGCGGAGGATCTCTTCGAGGACCCGGTCGGCACCTACCGGCGGGTCCTGGAATTTCTCGACATCGAGCCGGCCGGCGAGCCGGTTTTCGATGTGTACAACCAGGGGTCGCCGGTCAGCGTGGACGAGCAGGGCGCGCGCCGGACGTTGGCCGGGCGCTTCGCCGACGGCAACGCCGAGCTGTCCGCCCTGCTGGGTCCGGAATTCCACTGGCCGGAAGTTGACTGACGGCGGAGATAGGCCATTCCCGGGTGGTGTAAAGGCAGCACGGGGCTCTTTGGAGGCCTCAGGTGGGGGTTCGAATCCTCCCTCGGGAGCTGAGCACACCGGCTATCCTGCGGTCCGTGCCTGTCTCCAGCCCGGTCGCTGTCATCGTTCTTGCCGCCGGCGAAGGCACCCGGATGCGCTCGGGCACCCCGAAGGTCCTGCACGAGATCTGCGGCCGCACGCTGCTCGGCCACGTGCTGGCGGCGGTCGAGGGGCTGACCCCGAGTCGCACGGCGGTCGTGGTCGGATCCGGCCGTAAGCACGTCGAGGCGCTGCTGGCCGCCGAAGCGCCGGCGGCGACAGCGGTAGTGCAGCCGGAGCAGCGGGGCACCGGGCACGCCGTACGGTTGGCCCTGTCGTCCCTGGCCGGCTTTGACGGGACGGTGCTGGTCTTGCCCGGCGACGCGCCGCTGATCACGACCGGGACGCTCAACGGGCTTCTTGAGCAGCATGTCCACGACGACGCGGCCGCTACCTTGCTGACCGCCGTACTCGACGACCCGACCGGATACGGCCGCGTGCTGCGCGACAGTGGGAGCGCGGTGACCCGGGTGGTCGAGCACCGCGACGCCGCGCCGGCCGAGCGTGACGTGCACGAGGTGGGCACCAGCATCTATGCCTTCGACGCGGCCCTGTTGCGCGCCGCCCTGGAACGCGTCGGCACCGACAACGTGCAGGGAGAGGAATACCTGCCGGATGTGATCGCCATCCTGGCCGGCGACGGCTATGCGGTCGGGGCCTTGCCCGCGGCGGACGCGGGGGAGACAGAGGGCGTCAACGACCGGGTGCAGCTGGCCCGGGCCGGTCGGCGGCTGCGTGACCGCCTCGTCGAGGGATGGATGCGGGCCGGCGTCACGGTGGTCGACCCCCAGATGACCTGGCTGGATGTCGGCGTACACCTCGATCGCGACGTGCTGATTCACCCGGGTACGCACCTGCTGGGCAACACGTCGGTGGCGACCGGCGCGGCGGTGGGGCCTGACACCACGCTGCGGGACAGCACGGTGGGTGAGCGGGCCCGGATCGTTCGCTCGCACTGCGACGGTGCCGAGATCGGCGCCGAGGCGAGCATCGGACCGTATGCCTACCTGCGGCCGGGTGCGCGGGTCGGTCCCGGAGCCAAGGCGGGCACCTTCGTGGAGCTGAAGAACGCCGAACTCGGCGCCGGTGCCAAGGTGCCGCATCTGACGTATGTGGGCGACGCCTTCATCGGCGAGGGAGCCAACATCGGAGCGGCCACCGTCTTCGTCAACTACGACGGCGTGGCCAAGCACCGCAGCGTGATCGGGGCGCACGCGCGGACCGGCGCCGACAACATGTTCGTCGCCCCGGTGAGCGTCGGTGACGGGGCCTACACGGCGGCCGGCTCGGTGATCACCGACGACGTACCGCCCGGCGCGATGGCGGTGGCCCGCGGCCGGCAACGCAACATCGAGGGCTGGGTGGAGCGCAAACGCCCGGGCAGCGACTCGGCCCTGGCTGCCTCCCAGCGGGTCGCCGAGCAGCAGCTGGGCCACGAGGGCCGATCAGATGAGGGACACTCGCCGCGATGACCAGCACCGTGAGCTCGATCGAGATCGCCAACAACAAGACGCTCCTGCTTTTCTCGGGCCGCGCCTATCCGGAGCTGGCCGAGGAGATCGGCGACCAGCTGGGCGTGGGACCGACGCCGACGACGGCCTACGACTTCGCCAACGGCGAGATGTACGTGCGGTTCGAAGATTCCGTCCGCGGCAGCGACGCCTTCGTGCTGCAGAGCCACACGTCGCCGATCAACCAGTGGGTCATGGAGCAGCTGATCATGGTCGACGCGCTCAAGCGCGGGTCGGCGAAGCGGATCACGGTGGTCGTGCCGTTCTACCCCTACGCCCGGCAGGACAAGAAGCACCGCGGGCGTGAGCCCATCTCGGCGCGGCTCATCGCCGACATGTTCAAGACGGCCGGGGCCGACCGGATCCTCACCGTGGACCTGCACACCGCCCAGATCCAGGGCTTCTTCGACGGCCCGGTCGACCACCTCTTTGCCCTGCCCCTGCTGGCCGACTACCTCAAGAACAAGCTCGACACCAGCCAGGTGACCGTGGTGGCGCCGGACTCGGGCCGGGTGCGGGTGGCCGAGCGATGGACCGACCGGCTGGGCGGGTGCCCGCTCGCCTTCATCCACAAGACCCGCGACCCGCTCGTGCCCAACCAGACCAAGGCGAACAAGGTGGTCGGCGACGTCGAGGGCCGCATCTGCATCATCGTCGACGACATGATCGACACCGGGGGGACGACGGTCAAGGCCGCCGAGGCCCTCTTCGCCGGCGGAGCTACCGAGGTCATCGCGGCGGCCACCCACGGGGTGCTGTCCGGCCCGGCTGTCGACCGGCTGAAGAAAAGCCGGATCAGCGAGGTGGTGCTGACCAACACGCTGCCACTGTCCGATGAGCAACGGTTCGACAAGCTCACCGTGCTGTCCATCGCGCCGATGATCGCCCGGGCCATCCGTGAGGTCTTCGACGACGGTTCGGTGACGTCGATGTTCGACGGCGACAGCTGAGCGCTAGAATGAGCCTCTTGCCTGCCGAGCCGCCCCTGGTGGGCGCCGTCGCGAGCAGCATCCGTCCTATCATCAGCGCCCCATCGCATCACGCCCGAGGAGTTTCACTGTGGCCGAGATACGTATCGCAGCCGAGTCCCGGACCGAATTCGGCAAGGGAGGCGCCCGGCGCACCCGCCGGGCCGGCAACGTGCCGGCCGTCGTCTACGGCCACGGGCGGCAGCCGGTCCACATCTCGCTGCCTAGCCACGAGCTGATGCGCGCCCTGCGCACGCCTAACATTCTGCTCAGCCTCGACCTCGGGGGGCAGAGCGAGCTGGTCCTACCCAAGGCCGTGCAGCGCGATCCGATCAAGGGCCTCCTCGAGCACGTCGACCTCGTCCTGGTCCGCCGCGGGGAGAAGGTCACGGTCGAGATCGCCGTGACCCTGATCGGCGAGGCGGCGCCGGAAACCCTGGTCGACCAGCAGCTGATGACCGTGTCGGTCGAGGCGGAGGCCACCCACATCCCGACCGGCGTCGAGGTGAGCATCGACGGGCTCACCGTGGGCCACCACGTGACGGCGGGCGACATCACGCTGCCGGCCGGCTCGAGCCTGATCACCGAGTCCGACCATGTGGTCGTGCAGGGCTTGGCCGCCCCGACCGCCGAGCAGGTCGACGCCGAGCTGGCCGAGGCCGAAGCCGACGCCGGGATCGAGCGCGAGCCCACCGACGAGGAGCAGGCGGCTCAGGCGGCCACTGAGGACGGTGACTCCGATGACGCCGGCGGGGCCAACGCCCCGGCTGCCGCCGCCGCCGACTCCTGACCAGCCCGCTTCTGACCGGCCCGCCCGAGCTGGCGATGGTGGTCGGCTTGGGCAACCCAGGGCCGCAGTACGCCGACAACCGGCACAACGTGGGCTTCATGGTGGCCGACGTAATGGCCGATCGCCTCGGCGCCCGTTTCCGTGCGCACAAGGGCCGCGCCGACATCGTCGAGGGTCGCCTCGGCAGCAGCCGGCTGATCGTGGTCAAGCCGAAGGCGTTCATGAATCTGTCCGGTGGCCCGGTGGCGGCGCTGTCGCGCTACTTCGCCGTGCCGGCCGGCGCGCTGATCGTGATCCACGACGAGCTGGACCTTCCGTTCGGCGCCCTGCGGCTCAAGCTAGGCGGTGGCGACAACGGGCACAACGGCCTGCGTTCGGTCCGGTCGGCCATCGGCACCGGTGACTTCCACCGCGTCCGCTTCGGCATCGGCCGGCCCCCCGGCCGGCAGGATCCGGCCGACTACGTGCTGCGGGACTTCAACGCGGCCGAGCGCCGGGAGCTACCGTTTCATGCCGATCGGGCCGCCGACGCCGCCGAGGCGCTGGTGACCCAGGATCTGACGGCCGCCCAGAACCTGTTCAACGGCTAAGCCGGCCCGCCCCCCTCAGCGCCGTCGGATCACCCTGCGTAGCATGGCGGAGTACGGAATGCTCCCCACCTGGATCAATCCACGAACCGAAACCGCTCAAGAACCGAACGTATGCGCCGACACATGCTTTAGCCGTGATGCCCGGTTCGTCACCCCGCTCAAGCGCCGGGTTGAGCATTCGACTACTCGGCCCGACTGTTTTGCAGTAGTTTTTTGTTATCACGCAGGGGGGACTATGCACACGCCTACGCCGGAGCTTGGTCATCATATGCAACGCACCGCCCCGACCCCACGAAACAATGGCGACACGCGGGTGCTGGATGCTCCACTATGTGACGACCTCGATTCGGCCGATTTCCTCCGGGAAATGGGTCACACCTTGAGCAGCGACGTGCTGGCCGAGCGGACCGCGGCCCCCACCGGCCTCCGGGAGCGGTCCCAGCCGGCTCACCTGCCCGAGCTGGACCGAGCCGAGCACACCGGCACCGGCGGCATCATGCTGGTTGGGTCCAGCGGGGGTCACCTCGCCCAGCTGCTGGCGTTGGAGCCGTGGTGGGCGCTGAAAGGCCGGCACTGGGTCACCTTCCGCACGCCCGACGCCGAGTCGCTGCTGCAGGAGGAACAGGTCACCTGGGCGCATTACCCGACGACGCGCAATGTCCCCAACCTGCTGCGCAATGCCATGCTGGCCGTCCGTACGCTGCGCCAGCGACGTCCCGATGCCATCGTGTCGACCGGAGCCGGGGTGGCGCTCCCCTTCTTCATGCTGGGTCGCCTGCTGGGCATTCCTACCGTCTACATCGAGGTCTTCGACCGCATCGACAGCCGGACCCTGACCGCACGGTTGTGCGGGCCCTTCACCTCGACCCTGCTAGTGCAGTGGGAGGAGCAGCGCCTGCTCTACCCGCATGCCACCGTGGTGGGGACCCTGCTGTGACCCAGCCGCTCCTGCTCGTGCTGGTCGGCACCGACATCCACCCGTTCGACCGTCTGGTGGTGTGGGTGCAACAGTGGTTGACCGACCGCGGTCCGGCCGCCCCACGTTGTGTAATGCAACGCGGGACGTCCGTGGCACCGGAGGAGCCGGCGACGAGCGTCGCGTTCTTCCCCCATGAGGAGTTGCAGCGCAACGTACGTGAGGCCGCCATCGTCGTCTCGCACGGTGGCCCGGCCACGATCACCGAATGCCGGCGCTCCGGCCGATTGCCGATCGTCGTCCCGCGCGACCCGGCCCTGCGCGAGCACGTCGACGGTCACCAGCAGCGCTTCGCCCGGATGTTCGCCCGCTCGGGGCTGATCTGCCTGGCTGAGTCGGAGGAGGACCTGCGGGCCGCCCTGGACCACGCCATGAGCGACCCCGCCGCGTTCGACGTAGCTAGTCCCCGAGAGCAGCTGCACGCCGGTGAGGCCCCGGAGTCGGTACGACGGGTCGGCGATGTGGTGGACGCCCTGGTAGCCGCCCGCCACCGGCCCGCCACCGGTTGGAGCCCGCGATCGCTGCGGTCCCGCCGGGCCGTCTCCAGGTGACGTTTGCACCGGTCCGGCTACTCTTCGTCGGCGGTTTGGGTCGGAGCGGCTCCACGCTACTGGACCGGATGCTCGGCGAGATGCCGGAAGTGTGCGCTATCGGCGAGGTCGTCCACCTGTGGGAGCGCGGCGTCGGCAACGGCGAGCGGTGCGGCTGCGGACTGCCCTTTTCGCAGTGTGACTTCTGGCAGCGGGTCGGCAAGGAAGCCTTCGACGGCTGGGCGAACGTCGACGTCGAGCGGGTGGCCCGGCTCAAGGAATCGGTCGACCGGACGCGCTACGTCCCGCGCCTTGCCCTGCCCCGGCTGAGCGCCGCCGTCCGGGCGGACCTGACTGACTACGCAGGCCTGTACGCGCGGGTCTACGCCGCCGTGCGTACGGTGTCGGGCTGTGACGTGGTGGTGGACTCCAGCAAGCACGCCTCGCTGGCCTTCGTGCTGCGCTGGTCGCCCGACCTCGACCTGCGGATCCTGCAGCTCGTCCGCGACAGCCGGGGAGTGGCGTACTCCTGGGCCAAGCAGGTACGCCGACCCGACGTGGTCGACGACGGCGACGATTGGATGGCGCGCTGCACGCCGGCCCAGATCAGCCGGCAGTGGGTCGGTCAGAACGCCGCCTTCGACCTGCTGGCCGCCATCGGTACGCCGGTCCGCCGGGAGCACTACGAGGATTTGGTGGCCGAGCCGGCCGCGGTGCTGGCCCGTACTCGCGCCTTCGCCGGCCTGCCGGCCGACCCGGCTGCCCTCTCCTTCGTCCGCGGTGATGTCGTGTCGCTCCAGTCGAGCCATACGGTGTCGGGCAATCCATTGCGCTTCACCAACGGCGAGGTGACTCTGCGCTCCGACGACGCATGGCGCGAGGCGTTGCCTGCGCGGGACCGCCGGCTGGTCTCGGCGCTGACCGCTCCGCTGCGCCTGCGCTACGGCTACCTGCCTACCCCGCGCGGGTGACCGACCCGCTGAGCGTGGGGGTGGTCGTGCCTACGCGCGACCGGCCGGACATGCTGCGCGAGACCCTCGCCGCCATCCGCAGCCAGGACTATCCTGGCCGGGTCGAGACCGTCGTCGTCTTCGACCAGTCAGCGCCCGACCAATCGCTCGCGGTCGACGACCCCGAGCGTCCGGTCCGGGTCATCTCCAACACCCGCCGCCCCGGACTGGCCGGTGGGCGCAACTCCGGCATCTGCAGCCTCGGCACCGATCTGGTCGCCTTCTGCGACGACGACGACACGTGGCTCCCCGGCAAGCTGTCGGCCCAGGTCGCCGCGCTCACCGCGCACCCGGCGGCGCAATTCGTCTGCACCGGCATCCAGGTCGACTACGACGGCCGCACGGTCGATCGGGTGCTGCAGCAGGCCGAGGTCACGTTGCCCGAGCTGCTGCGTTCCCGGCTGACCGAGCTGCACCCGTCGACCTTCCTCATCCGGCGGCTGCAGCTGGTGGAGGGATTCGGGCTCGTCGACGAGAACATCCCGGGCAGCTATGCCGAGGATTACGAGTTCCTGCTGCGGGCGGCCCGGGCCGCGCCGCTGCTCAACCTGCCGGTCGTGTGGGTCAACGTCCGCTGGCACAAGCAGTCCTACTTCGCCAGCCGGTGGGACACCATCTCCACCGCCCTGGTCTGGCTGCTGGAGCGCTACCCGGAATTCCGTACGGTGCCGCGCGGCGAAGCCAGGGTCAGCGGCCAGATCGCCTTTGCCAACGCCGCCGCCGGTGATCGGCGGGGCGCGGTGCGCTGGGCCGGACGGACGCTGCGGCGCAATCCCCGCGAGCCGCGGGCCTATCTGGCGTTGGCGGTGGCCGGCCGGGCGGTCGGAGCCGACACGGTGATGCGCCGGCTGCACCAACGAGGCAAAGGACTGTGACATGAGCTCCGTCGTCGCTCCGACCCAGCGCCGGTCGGCCGTCTCGCTGACCTTTTATCTCGTGCTATCCCTGGTGCTGCTCAGCGTGATCTTCAAGGTGTTGCCGCATCTGCTGCCGCATGCGATCGCCACCCGGATCAGCCACAACAGCGAGGGCTACGCCGGTGCGCTGATCCTGGCCCCGTGGATCCAGTACGTACGGCCGCGCCTGACCGGCACCGCGCGAGAATGGCCGGTCACCATTGCCGTCGGCGTGGCGCTGTTCGCCGTCGGCCTGCTGCTGGCACTGACGCACCTACCCAGCTCGATCAAGACGCTCAACGAGGCCTTCTTCGCGATGGGCTTCGTGGTGCCCTACGTCCAGCTGCCCCGACCGCTTCCCCGGCGGCTGGCCGCCGCCCTGTCCGCGGCGGTCCTGGCTGTGATCGTCATCGGACACCGCACCACGGTCGTCACCAAGATTGCCGAGACCTTTGGCATTTTCGTGCTCATCCCCGTCGGCCTTGATCTGGTCGACCGGGGCATTCTCGAGCCACGGGCGCGCACGTCGACGCCGTTGCGCTACGGCTGGTACGCCCTGCTGGTCGCCGCCCCCATCGCTTTTTCCCTGCTGCAGTACAAGATTCACGACCACGGCGAGCTGGAGGTGGCGACCCGGTATGCGGTCCGGGTCACCGAGGCGTTTGTCCTGATGCTGCTGGTCGAGCTCTATTTCACTCTGGGTCTGCACCGCACCGGCCGGCCCGAGGGTCGCGCCGAGACAGCGTCGGCGTAGGCCCCAGCCGGGCACAGCTCAGTTGGCCGCCACGATCATGCCGGCGCCGACGGTGCGGTTGGTGCCCTCGTCGATCAGGATGAATCCGCCGGTCGCGCGGTTGCGGCGGTATTCGTCGCAGAACACCGGCTGGGTGACTCGCAGGCTGACCCGCCCGATCTCGTTCAGCGCCAGGCTCTGCGCTGTCTCGTCCCGGTGCAGCGTGTTGATGTCGAGCCGGTAGCCCAGCTCGCGCACCACCGCACGGGCGGAGCGGGTGGTGTGCTTCAGCATCAACCGGGCCCCAGGCGCCAGCGGCTGGTCGGTCATCCAGCACACCATCGCCTCCAGGTCCTGGGAGACCATCGGAGCGTTGTGCGGCCGGCAGATCATGTCGCCGCGGGAGATGTCGAGGTCGTGCTCCAGCCGCAAGGTGACCGACATCGGCGCGTACGCCTCCTCGACCTCCCGGCCGGCGATGTCGATGGCGGCAATGCGCGACGTCAGTCCCGACGGCAGCACCAGCACGTCGTCCCCGGGCTTGAGAACGCCGCCGGCCACCTGGCCGGCATAGCCGCGATAGTCACGGTGGTTGTTGGACTGCGGCCGGATGACGTACTGCACCGGGAAACGCACGTCGACGAGATTGCGGTCGGAGGCGACGTGGACGTGTTCCAGGTGGTGCAGGAGCGACGGGCCGTCGTACCACGGCATGTTGTCCGAGCGGGTGACGACATTGTCGCCGTTTAGCGCCGAGATAGGCACGACGGTGAGGTCCGGCACGTCGAGCTTGGTCGCAAAGGCAGTGAATTCCTCGCTGACAGCTTCGAACACCGCCTCGTCGTAGCCGACCAGGTCCATCTTGTTGACACACAGGACGAGGTGGGGCACGCGCAGCAAGGTGGCGATGAAGGCGTGCCGGCGGCTCTGCTCCACCAGGCCGTTGCGGGCATCGACCAGCACCAGCGCGAGGTCGGCGGTCGACGCGCCGGTCACCATGTTGCGGGTGTACTGGATATGGCCGGGGGTGTCGGCGATGACGAACTTGCGCCGTGGCGTGGCGAAATAGCGGTAGGCGACGTCGATCGTGATGCCTTGCTCCCGCTCGGCCCGCAGGCCGTCGGTGAGCAGGGCGAGGTCGGTGTAATCGTCACCGCGCTCGTGGCTGGTCCGCTCCACCGACTCGAGCTGGTCGTCGAAGAGCGACTTGCTATCGAGCAGCAGACGGCCGATCAGGGTGCTCTTGCCGTCGTCGACGGAGCCGGCGGTGGCGAACCTCAACATATCCACGGTTAGAAATAGCCTTCCTTCTTGCGGTCTTCCATGGCGGCCTCACTGGCCCGGTCGTCGGCACGGGTCGCACCGCGCTCGGTGATCCGGGCGCCGGCCACCTCTTCGATGATCTCGGCGACCGTGGCCGCGGTCGACCGGACGGCACCGGTGCAGGACATGTCGCCGACCGTGCGGTAGCGCACGGTCTCCTCGGCCAGTGGCTCGTCGTCGGAACGCTGCACGTAGGGGCCGTCGGAGAGCAAGATGCCGTCGCGCTCGAACACCTTGCGCTGGTGGGCGAAATAGATGGACGGCACCTCGAGTGATTCGGCCGCGATGTAGTCCCAGACGTCGAGCTCGGTCCAGTTCGACAGGGGGAAGACGCGGATGTTTTCGCCGCGGTGCACCCGGGCGTTGTAAAGGGACCACAGCTCGGGGCGCTGGTTCTTCGGGTCCCACTGGCCGAATTCGTCGCGGAAGGAGAAGACCCGCTCCTTGGCCCGGGCCTTTTCCTCGTCACGGCGGGCGCCGCCGAAGAGGGCGTCGAAGCGGTGCTTGTCCACGGCATCGAGCAGCGAGCGGGTCTGCAACTGGTTGCGGCTGGCGAAGCGGCCGCGCTGCTCCACCGACCGCCCCGAGTCGATCGCCTCCTGCACGGAGGCGACGAGCAGCCGGATGCCCAGCTGAGCCACCCGCCGGTCGCGGAAGTCGATGGTCTCGGGGAAGTTGTGACCGGTGTCGATGTGCAGGACCGGGAAAGGGATCCGGGCCGGGTAGAACGCTTTTTCGGCCAAACGCAGCATCACGATCGAGTCCTTGCCGCCGGAGAACATCAGCGCCGGGCGCTCGAATTCGGCGGCCACCTCGCGCATAATGTGGATCGACTCCGCCTCCAAGGTGTCGAGCTGGCTGAACCGATAGTCGACCTCGGCGCTCACGCGCTGCCTCCGGTGGTGTCAGCTGTTCCGGTCTTGGCGGTGCCGGTGATGGCCAGGATCGCCGCGGCCAGCTCGGGAACGCACACCAGCAGGTCCGGCAACAGGGGGTCGGGCTGGTTGTATCGCAGCGGGGAGCCGTCGAGGCGGGTGGCGTGCAGGCCGGCCGCCCTGGCGACGGCGACAGGTGCGGCGGAGTCCCATTCGTACTGGCCGCCGCCGTGCACGTAGGCATCGACGTCGCCGAGGACGACGGCGGCCACCTTGGCGCCGGCCGAGCCCATCGGCACCAGCTCCGCGCCGAGTGCCTCGGCGATCTGCTGGGTGACGGCCGGCGGGCGGGTCCGGCTGACCGCGATCCGTGGCCGGCGGGAGGGATCCCAGGCCGGCCGGGTCGGCGGATCCGCGGAGTCCAGCACCAGGTCTCGGGCCGGGAGCGCGACTGCGCCGACGGACAGCTCGCCGCCGACCCACAGGGCGACGTGGACCGCCCAGTCGGTGCGACCCTCCTCGGCGAACTCCCGGGTCCCGTCGAGCGGGTCGACGATCCACACCCGGGTGGAGGACAGCCGGATCGCGTCGTCGGCGGCTTCCTCGGACAGCACGGCGTCGGCCGGCCGGTCCTGGCGCAGGCGCGCGGCGATCAGCTTCTCAGCGGCCTGGTCGCCAGCATCACGCAATGCCTTGGCCTGGGCCGAACCGTCAGAGGTGCCGGGGTCGGCGAAGCTGGTGGCGGCCCGAAGTCGCATCAGCTCGGCGCCGGCCAGCTGGGCGACGTCCACCGCCAGGGTTGCGTCGTCGCCCCGGTCGCCCGCCGGCGAGTCGGCGAGCTCCGGTCGGGTGGCGCTGGTCATCGGGGGGTCCCCCTGTGGGAATTGGTCTGCCGGGAGGTGGGAATGCAATGCGGTCCCACAGTGCGGCTTCACGCACGGCGGGACGTAATTGTCAGTCTACCGCCCGAAGATCGATAGGTGTGCTGACCGGCAAACTGGGCAGCTGCCGCTCAGGCTGGCGACGGGCCGGCTGCCGGGTCGCCGGCGGCAATGGCGTCGAGCCGGTCGAGAATCATCGGAGTGCGTGCGCTGTCGACCTTGCGGGCGAAGAAATCCTGCGAGGCCGCGATGTCCGGCAGGTCGGCACCGGTGAGGAACTCCGGATGCGGACTTCCCTCGACCCAGCGGATATAGCGCCGCCGATTGTTGACGACGTTGAGGTGGTTGGCGTCGTTGAGGAGCAACGAGGGCAGCAGTGCCTCGTCGGGAATGGAGCAGCGGCTGAGGTATCTCTCGACCCGACCTAGGCGGCGGCGTTGCGCCAGGACGTGGCCGACTGCGGTCGCGCTGAGATTCACCCACATGTCGCCAACAAAAAGGTGCGTGCCGCCGTGGAAGGGCGAATGCCGAGGGAATGGCACCGAGCGATGGGTGTGCGGCAGGCGGCGTCGGTGCAGATAGCGCCGGCGGGTGCGCGCCTGCCAGGGATGGACGTCCTGGCTGGCGTCCGGGCCGACCTTGAACCAGCGCAGATAGGCGTCGGCCGCCGTCGTGCGCAGATGGTCCTCCACCGTGAGCATCGATCCGCAGGGGTAGTCCTGGCCGGAGATCAGCAGCACCCACGACAGGTCCGGCACGGCGGAGTAGGCAAAGGAAATGCTGCGCAGCATGGCGTTGGCCAGCCCCATGCCGCCCCAGTCGCACGGCTGCGGATCGGGCACCATCAGCACCGAGTCCGTGGCCGGCAGGCCCAGCTCGGGGCCGCGGGGGTCGTAGTGCACCGCGGCGATGGTGTTGGTGCCCTCGGTCACCCGGCGGACCAGGCGGTGGATCAACGGCGGGTCCCGGTGCGACAGCACGACGACAACCACCGGACCGGAGCTCACCGGCTCAGCGTATGCGGTGCGGCCGGCCGGTCAGTTACGCCATACGTCGAAGTGCGATTCGTGAGCAATTGTCCGGAACACCGCCATCGAGCCGGGGGCATTGCGCAGCGACATGTTATAAGAAGGGGTGCTGTCGGTGTGGTCGGCGTCGAAGTAGACCAGCGCCTTGATCTTGGGCTGGGTGGCGACGAATGTCCCCATCGCGGCCAGCCAACGCTGGCGTACGTCCTCCCCGCGTTCTACCTTCATCCCGAATTCGCCGACAACGATCGGCTTGGGGTGTGCCTTGGCCCAGTCCAGGAACGGCTGGATGGCCACCTGGAACGGCTTGACGGCCTTGGTCGGATAGGTGTCGGCACACAGCCAGTCGACCTGGTCGTCGCCCGGATAGAACGGCTGGGCGCGGTTGTCGACAAATCCGACCGCGAGCGGGCACCATACCCAGCTGACATTCGTCACCTGCTGACCGGTGAACACCTCACGAATGTGTTTCCAGGCCGCGATATAGCTTTGCGCCCCACCGATCTCGCTCTGCAGATTGGGCCGGTCCATCTCCCAGCGCCACTCGAGCAGGACGGGCACTCCCCATGCCTTGAGGTCCTGGGCGCGCTGGCGGATCAGGCCGTCGTAGCGCCCAGCAGCGATGTCGCCGGTGTTGGTGCCGGCCCAGGACAGCAGCACGTTCTTGCCGCTCGCGGCGTCGGCGCGGTCGTCGCTCGACGGGAACGGGTCGTTCCACTGGTGATAAACGTGGACGATGTCGAGCGGCCGCCCGAGCAGCCGCTCGAAGTCGGCCACCGCTGCCAGGCGCCCGTCCGGGGTGTCGGTGCTCGGCTTGACCCAGGCCCCGATCCAGGTGCCGTTCGCCGGGGGGACCGGCTTGCTGCCCATCGCCGGGCCCGGATTCTGGCTTTGGCTCGGGGTGGTGCTCGGACTGCTGACGGGCGCCGGGCTGGGCGACTGGCGGGTCGCCCGGCCGGCGCTAGCCCCGCCGCCGGTGCGGGTCAGCACCGCGGCGACCACCGCGCCTACAGCCAGCAGAGCCGCTATCGCCACCAAGGGCCGCCGATTCATCGCACTCCTGTGTTGTCGTTCCCGAGCCACTTGCCGTTCCCGAGCCACTTGTCGGTGCCGAGGCACCTGAAGCCGCCGGGCTCGAGGACCCTCCCCACCTATGATGCCTGCTAGGAGGCCTGATGACCGTTCCCGTCCCGGCCGGTGGCTCGGCCCCGGCCGCGCCTACCAGGGTCGGCTTCATCGGCGGCACCGGGCGCAGCGGCAGTACCCTGCTCTCGCGGGTGCTCGGCAGCGTGCCAGGGCTGTGCTCGGTGGGCGAGCTGCACTGGTTATGGAGCTACGGCGTCATCAACAACCGAAGTTGCGGCTGCGGCCGCAACTTCGCCGACTGCCCTTTCTGGACCGCCGTCGGCCGGCGCGCCTTCGGCGGCTGGGAGCACCTCGACGCGCCGCGCGCCAATGCGCTTCGTCGCGACCTCACCCGCAACGCCCGCACGCCCCAGCTGTGGACCGGGGGCACCGGCCGGGTGGCGCGCGACCTGACCGAGTACGCCGACCTGCTCTCCCGCCTGTACGCCGCGATTGCCGCGGAGAGCGGGGCCGAGGTCGTCATCGACAACTCCAAGCAGAGCGCCGCGGCGCTGATCGCCCGCCGGGCGCCGGGGGTGCAGTTGTCGGTGATCCACCTGGTCCGGCGCAGCCACGGCGTGGCGTACTCGTGGACCAAAAACGTGGCCCGCAGCGACATGGGCGGCCGTGACATGCGCCGCCGTACGCCGGCGCGGACTGCCTTGCGCTGGACTGCCGACAACGCGCTGTTCGAGACACTCGGCCGGTCCGGTACGCCACGCCTGCTGGTCCGCTACGAGGACTTCATCGGCGCCGCCAGGGCCGAGACCGAACGGATCCTGGACTTCCTCGGCGTCGCCGTCGACGAGGCATCGCTGTCGTTCGTCGAGCCGCGGGCCGTCGACCTGGGCACCGACCACAGCGTCTGGGGCAACCCGATGCGGCTGCGGATTGGGCGCGAGGAGCTGCGACCCGACGATTCGTGGCGGACTGGGCTGCCGGCCGCCGCCCGGCGTACGGTCACCGCGCTGAGCCTGCCGGCGCTGGCCCGCTACGGCTATCTCAGCCGGTCTCGCTGACCCCTGCGTCGACGGCCGGGCGACCGCGCCGGCCAGCCCCCCCGCCGCCGGGGGCGCTGCCCCCACGGCCGCCGCCGCGCCGGACCGAGGCCAGTGACGCCAGGTCGAAGGCGCGCCGCCAGTACCAGAGCCCGGCGACGTACAGTGCGGTCCCGACGGTCACCCCCACCAGCCCGAATGCCACCGAGCCGCCGGACAGCTCGCGCGCGACGAAGGGCAGCACGCCGAAGCAGGTGCCGGTCAGCGCCGCGGCCTGCGCGCTGGCCCGACCGAACGGGTGCAGGCGCATGGACAGCGCCAGCTGAGTCAGCGGGGTCAGACTGTTGAACAGCAGGGCCGCCGACCAGGCCATGGCCGCCCCGAAGATGCCCCAGCGCGGGATCAGATAAAAGTTGAGCGCCAGGTTGATGCCCAGCGCGCAGAAGGCGTTGGCCATCGTCCAGGTGGGGCGTCCGGCCATCGCCAGCACCACGTCGACGTTGCCGGTCGCGGTGGCCACCAGCATGGTGAAACTGAGGATGACGATGACGGGGGCGCCGACCGAATAACCGCGCCCGAACAGGTGCAGCAGCTGGCGGGAGAAAACCGCCGAGACCAGATAGATCGGCCAGGCCATCAGGACCAGCCACACGGTAGCCACCCGGTAGACGGTCCGGGCGGCCTCGCGGTCGCCCTTGGCCAGCAAATGGGCCAGCTTGGGCTGGATGGTGGTGCTGATCGCGCCGGCACCGAGCTGACCGAGCACCAGGAAGCGGGTGGCGGCGGCGTAGACGGCGGCCTCCTTGGGCCCGCGCAAGGCCCCGAGAAGCACGATGTCGGAGCGTTGCAGGGCCATCTGCGCGATGCTGCCGAGACTGCGTGGCCCGGTGAAGCGCCAGAAGGCGGCCCGGCCGTTGCCGCCGGTGTCGTCCACCTTCGACGGCTGCCGCCCGGAGCGCCGCTCGGCACCGCGGCGCAGGCGGTCGGCCCACAGCAGCAGGATCACCGCGGAGGGGACGAAGGGCACCGCCCAGGCCAGCCCGATGCCCAGCGCGCTGCGGACGCCGAATGCGATCACCATCAGGGCCAGCAGCAGCTGAGCCAGCGGTCGGCCGACCCGGTCGATGATGACCAGCGGGCGCATGACACCGAAGCCGCGAGTCGCGCCGACTCCGAGGTCGGTCAGCGCGGCGAAGACCAACGAGCAGGACAGCACCCGGATGAGCAGCACGGTGCCGCTGTGCCGGTTGCCGATCAGCAACTCAGACAGCCACGGGGCGGCGATGACACCGGCGGCGCCCAGGCTGACGGCCAGGGTCGTCACCGGTATGAAAGCGTCGCGGATCACGGCCTTGAGGCGGTCCTGATTGCCGGTCGCCCGATAGCGGGAGATGAAGAACACCAGGCCGGTCGGCACGCCTAGCCGGGCCACGGTGTACACGATCACAAAGGCGCTGGTCAGCGAGAAGAACACCCCCGCCTGCGCCCGGTCGACGTTTCGGGTCACCACGACGGTAAAGGCGAATGTGAGGATCGCGGCCAGCGCCGCGCCGGCCAGGTTGAAGGCGCCGCCGCGGGCGATCTGGGCCAGGTGCTGGCGGCCGGAGCGCCCGGCCACTGCCGGCGGCGCCGCGCCGGTCACTGACGCCATGTCGGCACCTGGCCCCACCACTGCGCCAGCCGTTCGTCGTACGGGGCGTAATGCTCCTCGAGCTCGGTCCGCAGCGCAGGCGACAGCGGCGACCGGCTCCGGCCGTTGTGCTGCTCATAGGTGATGCCGGCGTGCCGGGGCAGGCCGAGGAAGTCCAGCACGCCGCCGAAGGTCGTTTCCGGCTCGGTAAAGAACAGGTGGCTGTCCACGACGTGCAGCCGGTCCCGGCCGAAGAGCCGCTCCAGCTCGACGAGCTGATCGACGTACTGGCCGCGGGTGAGGTAGGCGTGGTGCTGCCAGTCGCGGCTCTCGTAGCCGCGCTCGGCCAGCATGCGCTGCCGCTCACCGCGAAGGCGCTCCGGCTCGAGCTCCAGGGCGCGTTCGAACGGCTCGGTCTCAAAGCCCCGGCCCAGCTCGTGGGAATGACCGGAGTAGGCGCGCAGCACCGGATCGCGTAGCAGGACGATGAGGCGTACGCCGGGCAGGTCTTCGGCGATCCGGGCACCGGCCAGCGGATGGAACATGTAATAGGGGCTGGATTCGCCGGTGACCGGCCGCACGCGCCCGCCGCGACGGACCCGGGCGGCCACGCTGAGCGGGAAGTGCCCGCGATACCAGGCGAAGCCGTTGCCGTAGCGGATGTCGAAGTAGTGCACGCCCTTGCGCAGGAACGGCCGGGCCACCAGCGGATGCTGCATCAGCGTCTTGAACATCGACGTCGTCCCGCTGCGCTGCGCGCCGACGATGAGGAAGCTGGGCGTCAGCCGCAACGGTGCGGTCAGCCGGACCGTCGCATCCGAGGCGTGCCGCACCTCGCGCCGGGCGATGCGGAGCAGTCCCGGCGAGCTGCCGCCGCCGGCCGGCCCAGCCTTGGCCGGCCCAGCCTTGGCCGGCCCATCGTTGGTCCGCCCAGCGGCCGACCCAGCCTCGGTTGACTCAGCCCCGGTTGACTCAGCCATGGGCGTGGGTCCGCAGCACCGGGACGATCCACTCCTCGACCCGGCCGAGTGGCGCGCCGGCCGCTTCCTGGTCGTCGCGCAGGTAGCGGGAGGCCAGGGCGAGCAGGTACAGCTGCGCGGTCGCCCGGGCCGCCGTCGACTCGACCCCGAGGGGTGCCAGCAGGTGCGGCGCGGCGGCGATGATGCCGTGCGCCGCAGTGCGCGGATCGGATCCCGCGACGGTGATCGCCTGGTGCAGGTCATGGTGGAGCAGGTCGAATCCGATCGGCACGGCGTCCTCGAAGCGCTCCCAGTCCCAGATGAGCGCCCGGTCGGGCAGCAGGGCGACGTTGCCGGGATTGAGGTCCCCGTGCCAGGAGCCCAGTGCCACCCGGGGCGCGGCGGCCGTCAACTCCTGCAGGGACGCGAGGAAGTCCGCTCCGCGTGTCCCGCACGCGACCAGCTCGGACTCGAGGCAGGCCCGGAACGGGCTGTCGGCCCACGCACCCTGCCAGGCCGACAGCGCGGAGATCTCCTTGACCGACAGCAGCAGCGCCTCGCGCGCGCGGGCGCCGCTGAGCTGCGGCGGGACCGACAGCGGCTCGAGGACGAGCATGGTCAGCCCACGCCAGTCCTGCCTCGCGAGTACGCCCGGAACCCGGGTGTGCTTCAACTTCGCGCCGGCCAACCGCTCCAGCGTGCGCCCCTCGTCACCGACGAGGGCTCGGGTCAGGTCATCGTGCCCCACCTTGACGAAGGCCAGTGCGGTGCCGGCCACATCGGTCACCTGAAGGACGGGCTTGCGGCTGGCCCGGGCCAACCCGACCGGCATCGTGATCAGCACACTTTGCTTGGCGAGCAACCTGGCCAGTAGCCGCTCCACCGAGTCGGCACTGGCCGGCCCACGGATGGTCAGCCGGCCGGGCGAGAACAGGTCCAGTGCGCCGCTGCCCAGCGCGAGGGTGAGCAGCCAGCGAGCCGCTTGGGTACGCCGCCGGGACCCGGTCAGCTGCCGGAAGACGGCCCGGGCGCCGGCCCGCGGATGGCCGGCTGGGACCACGATCCGCGGGTGCCCGGGGGAGGGCAGCAGCAGATATCCGCCCAGGGTGTCGGTGGACCGGACCCGACCGAGAGACTGCAGGTTCAGCGGCGGCGGGTACAGCCGGGAGAGCACCTGCCATACGTAGGTGTCGGGCGCATGTGACGGCGTAACGTGGCGTCCGGTCTGCGCCGTCACGAGGCGAGTGCCGCGGCGGCCTGGGAGGGCAGGTCAACGCCGGCGGGTCGGCTCATGGACCGTCGCCAGGCCAGTCCGATCGCGATGAAGGTGATCGCCAGCGGCATGATCAGTGCGCTGTAGAACAGGCCGAAGAACAGCGTCAGCAAGACGGTGAGCGAGCCGGCCACGACCACCGGGGAGTCGTCGTGCCGGAATGCCCAGGCGGTGCGCAGGAGATACCACAGGTACAAGCCGGTCCCGATGAATCCCTGGGCGATCAACAACAGCCAGACCTGTCCGGTGCTGCCGATATCGCGGTTGCCGCATTTCGGACAGGCTTTCGTCGCCCCGACGGCGATGGTGTTCTGGCTGCCCACCGTTTGCCGGGTGCTGCCGTAGCCCAGGAAGGGCGAGCTCAGCGCGACCCGGATCGATTCACCGGCCAGGGACGTACGCACGCTGTTGCTGTGGCCGTGGGCAAGTCTCTCGGCCACCAGGGCGCTGAGCGGCGAAGCGACGAAGACCACTGCCGCAATGCCCATGGCCAAGGTGATCGCGCCGATGGCGAACAGCCGCCCGCGAGCGGCCAGGCGCAGCGCCACGTACGTCACCGCCAGCCCCAACCCGATCCACATTCCGCGGTCGAGGGTGTAGACGATCGGCACTGTGGCCACCGCGAGAATGGCCAGCATGACCATGCGCCGGCGCTCACCGCCCATCAGCCACCAGCCGACGATGAACCAGACCAGCAGCAGCCCGACGTTGTTGCCCCAGGCGTTGGTGAAAGCGAACGGCGCGGCCGGGCGGGGGGCGCTATAGCCGAGCACCGGCTGGACCTGCGCCAGCGCGACGGTGCTGAAGTTGTTGCCGGAGCTGGAGATGTTGGACGGCAGCAACGCCGCCGCCGGGCTGTTGAACTTGAAGTGCGGGAAGAACACACCGCCCAAGCCGAGCGCGATGCTGGCAACGCACAACAGCCCCAGACTGCGCACGACCCGCCTGGTCGGCAGCACCCGTTCTGACAGGTTGCCGACGTAGAGCATCGTGATCGTGACCGACGCGTAATTGGCGAATCGCAGCGCGAAGGCGAGGAAGCGGCCGCTGCCTTGAGGCGGCACCGTGTCGGGTGCGGTGAGATTGAGGGTCACCGAGCTGGCCAGAACCCAGACCAGGAACAGCAACCAGATCCAAAATCCCGGCGGCACCCGAACATTGCCCTGTCGCCTCAGCTTCACCACCATCGGAATGGCGGCCAGCGGCAAGGCCACCGGAGTCAGGCCGAGGGCCCACCAGATCGGATAGCCGGCCACCGCCATGGCGATCGGCCAGCCTGCCGACAGCAGTTGGCGGCGGCGCGGCGCGCGCAGCCCGGGCACCTCGCTCGCGGCGCCCCGCGCGGTCGTAGCCACGCTCGTACTCATCGGCAGCACCGGACGGCTGCGTCGACATCGGGCTCGGGGCACAGCAGGGGCCGAGGTGGCCGATTCATCTACCGGGCTCCCTGGGTGCCGTTGGCTGGCGAATATATTGACCGGGCCCAACATCCCGGCGTATTTCAGCATAGGCCGAGGAGCTGTCGGCCCACGCCAGCTTCGCCGCATTGGTGGCCGCCCGCAGGTGACATGACGCCCGGCGACAGTAGCGGGCGGCCGGCTCAGTGGTAGCCGTACCGCCGCATCAACGGCCAGGTCGCGGCCACCGTAATGAATTGCTTGTAGCGCGGCAGCTCCCGGCGCCAGGCCTCGTCCAGGCGCAGCGGGACGGTGCCGGAGCGCATGCGCACCCGGCCGCCTGCGATCGCGTGGCTCGCGCCGGTGGCCAGGCCGTCGGGCCCGAGGAACGAGGTCGCCTCCGGAGTCGGGACTTCGCCCATCAGGCGCTGGACGACCTCCATCGCCGCGACCGGCTCGCGCACCAGGTCCTCGTAGCGCACTCGGGCAACCGGCACGCCCCGGCGGGCCAGGACCTCGGTGAGGAGGTTGACGGTCAACCAGCGTCGTACCGTCTCGCGCATGGTGCGCCGCTTGAGGTAGGCGCGGGCGCCCGCCTTGTCCGGCAGGGGCACCTGACGGCTCCACGAATTGACCACTCCGCGGGGGTCGCGCACCACCTGGACGACCCGCAGGTCGACTCCGGCGGCCCGGGCCAGCAGGTGCGCGGTGGACGGGCGCTTGCTGGAGTCCACGACGACCCGGGCCCCGGAGACCTCGGCGATGGCCGCGTAGAGCCGGGCGACCAGGCCGAGGTAGCGCGCGACGCTGGCGGCGTGGCGGGGCAGCAAGCGCCCGACCAGCGACAGGGGGAGCCGCGAGGTGGTGTCCACCCGGCGTTGCAGTTCGAGGACCTCCGTCGCGTCGACGTGGTCCCAGCCGCCAAAGGCGGCGGTGCCGACCGCCTGCCAGAACGGGCACGCGCTGAACACCTGCCCGCAGGCGCACAGCTGGTCCCGGAGCAGCCCGGCCTGCCACATGTAGAACAGCTCACCCACGTCGCAGTGACCGGGCAGCTGGCCCACCATCAGGTCGAACAGCGTCGAGCCGCTGCGGGGCATGCCGCCGACGAACAGCACCTGCGACGCCGGGCGCTCTGAGGTCCGGTCGAGCCCGGTCATCGGTAGCCGTACCGCAGTCGCGAGGGCAGCGTCAGCGTACTGACCAGCCGGCGGGCCTTCGGCGGCATCTCGCGGCGCCACGCGTCGTCCAGGCGCAGGGTCATCGTCCCGCCACCGAGGCGGATCCGGCCGCCGGCGACGACGTGGGTCTCGGGCACGGTCATGGTCGTCTCGCCCCCATCGTCGGTGAGGAAGCCGAAGTCGATCCCGGCGGCGCCCAGACCTTCGGCCTGCGCGATCCGCGCCAGCTCCCGCGCCGGCTCGGCCACCAGGTCCTCGTAGCGGACCCGGACTCCGGGTACGCCGGCCAGCGACAGCGCGGAGATCAGAAGGTTGACGGTCACCCACCGCCGGGCGACCTTGCGGGTCACGGTCCGCGGCATCTGGGAGCCGAGAGCGGCGCCGGCCGGCAACTCCACATGTTTGGAGAAGGAGTACGCCACCCCGCGCGGATCGCGCAGCACGTGGGCGACGGTGAGGTGCAGGCCGGGAATCTGCCGCAGGACGAACGCCAGCGACGGCCGCTTCGACGAATCCACCACTACCCGGGCCCCGGCGACCTCGGCGATCGCGGCGTAGAGGGAGTGCAGGACCTGGGTGTACTCGTCGAGGGCCCGCTGGAAGGGCGCCGGCCGGGCGGGGGCCAGCAGCAGCGGGATGCGGGAGGTGGCGTCAACCCGGTCTTGCAGGGACATCACCCGCTCGCCGTCCACAGCGCTCCAGCCGCCGAAGGCCTTGGCGCCGACGGCGGTCCAGAAGGGGCAGGCCGAAAAGGTGGCTCCACAGGCGCAGAGCCCGTCGTGGACTAGCCCGTTGCGCCACAGATAGAACAGCTCGCCCACTGCCACGTGGCCGGGCAGCCGGTCGAGCATCAGGTCGGTGAGGGTGGAACCGCTGCGGGGCATGCCGCCGACGTAGAGGACGTCCGGGCCAC
>JAABUW010001316.1_pt1 | contig 42297 bp, 53 predicted proteins | sample 5560081 | NCBI WGS metagenome assembly JAABUW01 (sample SAMN10711882, study PRJNA513363) | rock metagenome | isolation source: Antarctica rocks | place: Antarctica: Victoria Land, Knobhead sud | reverse complement strand
AAAATGCGTTGATTCGAGTGCTTGCAAGGAGGCCCAGGTTGAAGTGAGGTGTAGAGATGCTTGTTCTAGACAGGGGTAATCCAGATCCGGCCCGAGTATCGAAACTCTAATGCCGGGTGGGCGGTCGTGGCGCCATGCTTATGCCGACTTCGTTTCGCCACCACGTTCATGAATCCGGACTCGACCAAACGATCCGGAGTCGAAGGCGGAGGTATCGCTGTTGTTCGGAGCGATCTGGGCTAGCGATATGGATGAACTTCTACTAGAAGCACGATGCCGACAACATCATCAGGTTGAATGAATTCATCAGCACGCCCGTTTGCGCCACTGGCGATTCTAGGTTCAAGAGACGAGAGTCTTTCGAAGCAAAGGCAAGCACTGGCGAGATGAGGCAAGCCGATCGGTTTCAGCGCAGAAAGTCTTGACTCGAGGCTCGAGGCACTCCACCTTCGTCACATCAGTATACAACGTCCGATGGGTTCTCTTCGAAGCCTCAACACGCCTTGTTCGGGCCAAATACGAGCAGGACAACTCCGAACAGGCGGTTGAAGACCTTGCTGCGGCACACCCTGCTCTGTAGCTCGTTGGGAAGCTGTCGAATTCATGAAGACCGCGCGAAGGGCGTACGGTCATGCTACTTTCGTCGTGGCGAGACTCAAACTTGCCAGAAGCGCCCGCTGTGAAAAGAGAAGGAAGGAAAGGTCGAAGTTGACGAAAGAAAGAGAGTGTAACGTTCTCGAAGCGAATGAAAGTGACTATCATCACTTGCAAACGACAGGTCTCGTGCTATGTTACATTCTTGTGCAATGATGCGAAAGTGTTCATGCGCGCTCATGATGGAAGCGTCCTGTTTCTTTGCTCTTCTCCAGCTGGTGATCACATGTTCCGAAGAGCTTTCGATCCCACTTGCATTCCATTGAGATTCCTAGCTGATCGTCTAGCAACGCCGCTGCTCGTCGACGTGCTTTGTCTGGCCGCGCCGTTGGACAATATGTGGTCGTGGCCGGCCGCGCCGTTGGACAATGGTTGTTCATGGCTGGCCTTGCTGTTGGACGATCTGTGGTCTCCGCCACCTGCTTTGCCTTCGATCGTTGTCTGGTCAAGCCTTCTGTTGTCATACAGTGGTGGGCTGCGTGGTACCGCATCAACAAGAACGTGGTGTGGAACTGCTCAATCATATTGTCCAGACGGCGGGCACTGAGGCTGCTCATCTCTTCCAGCCCCTTCCGCTCCATCAGCACCGCCTCCTCTCGCACCCCGGAGTTGTACAGCATGGTCGCCAGCTCGACAGCAAGTACCCGGAACATGGTGATTCCCTCAAAATTGTGCAAAGCTGTACTTTCCCAGGCATACGCACGCAGGCGGGCCTGAGCCATGAGACAAGTGATGCTTCGACAATTGGCTTTCCCTGCTACCAAGAGCGCATCCTCGGCTTGCCTCATTTGGTCGATGTCTACGAGGAACTCGTTTTCAGCCCAGAAAATGGATGTTGCTTCGCTCCGGATCTCCTTGCAGGTGTCGAGTAGAGACTTGTGCCGGACAATTGTTGTGATGTCCAACTTGAGTGGTTTGTCGGAGACGAGGGTGTAGCGATAGACGAGATTGCTACGAGCATGAATGGTAGATTAGCTGCTGTCTCAGATAACAGAAACCTCGTGGTGTCTCTGAGGAGCGTATTTTGGCCATTGAGCTTACCGGAGTTCTGGGGGGATTGTCAAGAGCGGCGACGAAGTGATCGTGGTGTGGTGGTGGAGCGATTGTACCGATGTATTTGCCGCCATGTTGGAGAGCTTTGTCTGTGAGAAGGCGAGGTATGTTTTGCTTGGAGTTGTGGCGGTAAGCGGATGATGTGAACAGTGCTTGTGGCGGTCAACGGATGGTATGATTGATGTTGTCTAGAATCAATATGCTGTGTTCTGCGCCGTGTGGAAGGCTGGGTGGAAGAGGTCAACAAGATGCAAGTTGCAAGCTGCGAGTGACGTGAAGCTGCCACTGCAGTACGACTGGGCAGGTCCGATGTTCACCAACGGCAATTCCCCTTTAAGGTGATGTGTGCTCACATTTCCATGCAATGACGGTCCAAGCAGGAAATGTGCAGTAAGACAATCACCTTGCAATGTTTTGCTAACCAGTAGATAAGAGATGTTGTGAGCAGAGCGTGTTGCTCATCAAGTGACCGGAGCCATAGGTTTGCTTGAGCCACTGATTTGCCATGCTCATCGCTTGTATTGCTCTCCCCCGGCGTAGAGATGATCTCCTCCCACCCGTACTAGCTATGCCCGATGCTGGACCTCCCTTTCCGCCACATGTCAGTGGTTGTCCATCCGCCTCCACCTTGTCAAAGGTTCTTTCAGCGTTCAACTTGCTTCACGTTCTCGATTGCCCCGTCATATCCAGTGTAGGACCTGCTCGAGAATCCACACGGGCTAGGAAACGTTCAAATGTGCTCTTATATCTTTCCCTGTTAGCGTATGTCATCCTCCACCGATATTCCTCGATCGCACCTTTTCTTCCATTCCGCGGATAAGGAGACTGATCCCGAACATTGTCACGACTGTGGACAGGTTGGTCTCACAAAGCGCGCTGATCATTGGGCATTCTAGCGCGTCGCATTGGTCTGTCGACAGCTCGGCACGCTCCACTTTCACAACTTTCAGACGCACCCCTTGGTCATGCAGCATGGCTGTCAATCTCTTTCCATCTTCGTGAAGCTGGGCGGACCTGGAATCCATGAGCGAGCCAACGGTTGACCTCGGCGTCTGGTGCCACGACTTCAAGCAGAACGTGACCGTTACCACGAGTCGTTGGATACTCTGGCAGTGCACGCGCCCTGCAGCAGCCAGGACGTCACGAGCTTGCTCACTGCCTTCCATCTTGGCGGTGAAATCGTTTTCTGCCCAGAAGATGGATGCTGCTTCCTTCCGAATCTCCGTGCAAGTATCGGTGAGGGCCTTGAGTGTAGCGACTGTCTTCACATGCAGCTTGATCGGCTCGCTGGACAGAAGCGTGTATCGATAGATGGCATTTCGCAGCTCCGGCGGTAGCTTGAATAGCAGGCATGTATGGTCGGTCTTTGTCGCGGGAACCGGATGGTGAGTGGATGTGGCCGCCATCGCTTTAAGGCGGTGGCGACTGAGTGGCCCTTACCAGGTCTATCCCTTCGACCGCGGTATAGGCTTTGTTGTTGAGATATGCAGCAAGCAACTAGGGTAAGTCCACGTGCTGTGTGGGTGATGAAAGTGGTGAAGCTGTCTTGAAAGATACCTTAGCTTGGTCAGTTGCCTCCGCGACCAATCGGCTGTCGGAAACGTGCTATCACATGAAGAAGTTTACATGCCATTTTATCTTTGATACTTTCATGGAAATGACACCGGCAACTTACTTCGATACGACAAATGTGGCAGACACTAGTCGTAAAATCACACTGACTTGCCATGAGCTCACCTTGGAGGACTTGAGGTTCAAAGAAAGGCTGGTTATGGAACTTCTATCCCACTTCTCTCCTTCAATGTTAGCGCAACCGTGAGTACGATGCTTGGCGCTCGAATCCCTCCTGGTAGTGGTCCAAGGAATTCGTCAAGCCTTCTGCAAGTTGCGCCCGCACTCTCACATCCATCAATGGACCACTCAAGCTTCGTGCAACTGAGTTTCACGTCTCTTTGGGCGGACCCAAGGAACACCTGTCACCCCCAACCGTTCCACTCCTGACTTCCTTCACGTATCTGTGGCACGAATGAGCCTCCACCTTATTCAAGAGCCCTGACGGACTCGAGTAGACCCGAGCGGTCTCGCTGGTCAACAACCAATATCCTACTTCCACCATCTGAGTCTTGCTTCGTGTTCAACTTGTGATAGGTTTCCTCGAAGGACGACTTCACAAGCGTCTTGTAGAAGTCAGTATCCGGTTCTGGCTCTTCTGCCACGACCGACTCAAATCGCAGCCCACCGCCATGTAACATTCTTGCGACTTCGGAAGCGCGCACCCAGGTCCCGCGGCGCTCCAGGAACCATTCCAGAGTTAACCCGATCCCCAGTTGGACACGTGGGAGATCCTCGAGTCGCCATCGAACGACCAGGCGAGTGATGCTGCAACAAAGCTTTGGGCCAGCAAGTGACAGTACGTCGCCCGCTTCCTCAATGTCCCTCTCTCTCACTCCACACAGCAGAAAGCTGTTTTCGGCCCAAAAGATTGGTCTGGCTTCCTTGCGTATTTGTGTGCAGGCGTTGAGGAGAGACTGGCGTAGTAGGGCGGCTCTCGGTCGCAATTTCACAGGGTCTTCGGATTCGGTCACGAGAGCGTAACGATAGATGGTATTGCGCAGTTCCGCTGCGAGCTCCAGGAGTAGACACGGTTTCTCGGTTCCCATGATGGGTGGCGACCGGTCAAGTGATGTCGCTTCCGCAGTCGACGTTGCGTTCATGGTTGACGTGGCAATTCCGCTGGTTGAAGTGACCTCCGTAAGTGATGTAGTTGACGTGATCTCGGTAGACAACGTGGTATCCATAGTTGATGCGGCATTCATAATTGGAGCCACGTCCATTGCTTCGTGGTGGCGATGCTTTTGTGGTCGTAACGAGGTATCCCTCCCACTAGTAGGCCCCAGTCGCCGCTGATCGAGAGATGTAGAAGGTGACCAATGTCTCGACCATGTTGTGTTGGCGAAAAAGTGAGGAGGTAGTGGGCAGCACGAGCGAAGCTCTATCGCGATTGCTTGGCAATGCATCCGGGCTGACAGCTGATTGAGGCGCGGAGTCACATGAGAGAGGATGATTAAGACACAGAAGGGTACAATTTGCAAGACGCTTACCTACCATGAGCCCGCGTGAAGCGATGCTAGATTGGAGTGGTGACGCCTATCTAAATGCATAACAAGAGACATCTGGTCCTACCTTGTTCGGTTTGCCTGTACCAGCTGAGCCAGCCGTGCGAACAACAAGTAGTGCTCTCTGACCTCCTGCTGATGATCTCGGCTGAATCCCCGGATTATAAAGCATTTCTGCCATGCTGCATGCTGCACATTGCAGAAAGCTCTCCTAGGCGGACGCGACTGCAATACCAAAGGCTGGCTTCTTCCCGTATCCAACCTGCGCGCAACGCCGCTCACTTCTTGCTGGTAAACATGATGATGAAACCCCGACCGTAATGTGAAAGACCATCCTGGTCCTGGTGTGGCCACCTGCGCTCGTAGCAGATCCATCGGTCATGTCGAAGTGCGGAGCTTCCGTGATCGACCTCAATAACTTCGGAGCGCTTTCTGGAAGCGTGACACAGCCTTGTCCAGAAGTCCATCGCAAAGCTGATGGGTCCTCGTTCCCACCGCAGCAATAATTGTCTTCTCGGGCACCACAGCCTCAACACGCACCCTTTGACCCCGCAGGAAGAGAGCAAGATGTCGGCCGGCTTTGCAGACATCTACGAACCTGCCCTGGGCGGGGTGCCTCTCAGGCACCACGGTAGAGGTGCGACGGGCGGTTCCACGTCAACTTGGAATCGGACGATGAGACGAGTGATGAGAGTACAGTGTTCCAGACGGACGTGAGACAGCGCGTGGCAAGCTTGCCCAAGGTCTCTCACGTCCATGATGAAAGTGTTTTGGGCCCAGAAGATCGATGTCGCCTCGTTGCGGATCTGCGTGCAGGTGTTAAGAAGAGGTCTGCGGCCTAGGATGTCGCGACGCTTGAGCGGAACTGGCTCGTCTGCGACTAAGGCGCTGCGGTAGCAATCGTTGCGGAGCTCGGGCGTGAGGTCCATAAGCGGACAGGAGACCTCATTGTCGAGTGTGGGTCGCAGCTTCTTGGGGTTCGGCTTCACCTTCATTGTGGCGTGACGATGCTGAGTCTGCCGCACGTCGGTCGATAGTTTTGTCTGAAGTCGGTATCACTGTTGGGAACAGCCTGACGATCTGGATATTTGAGGGTCGCGAGTTTGTTTTAGCGGCGTTGAAGATGTCGTGGTGCAGAAAGAGTTTCCGCATCAGTTAAGAGGATGTAGAAGGGCCAAGAGGGCTCGCATTCACTTACATGTGGCACGGGCGAGAAGCTCCGGTGACCAATCACATTCACGTACAGATGCTCATACTGCACTTCTGCTCAATCGAACGGGTGGCACTCGAATTGCGCGAGGTTCGCTGGAATGCTTTCTTGGAGGGAAGAGAGTTCAAGGCAGCGTGTGGGCCATATCGCTCACGCTATGCCGTTGAGTACGATCCGTGGTCCTTTACAGCAGGATACACGAGACGGGAGGACGCGTGAGGTGCAGTGAAGGTGAAGTAGGGCGGAAATAAGATTTGGTTTAAGAGTTGTAGCTATATTTATCCGAAACGCCAAGAACGTGGGGTCGTTAGCTCCAGCGTCAGGGCCGCTGCGAATCATCGGACAGCATTCGACTCGAGGTGTCACTCGTGATACGCAGGTCAAGGAACAAACACCTCCTCCTTCTCAATGTGAGTACTTGTCTTGTCATAATGTCTCCAAGGTAGAGACATCCTTCTCCTACTCATATCTGTCTTTGTTGTTTGTGATTGCCAGTGAAGGCAAGCAAAAAGCAGGCACGTCACCCCGTGACACCCTCATACGAACGCCGCATTCCAGTAATCGTACTTTAACTTCTTCTACAATAATCGAGCTCATAATACACACGCAACACAACGGACAATGGGGCTCCTCAAGCACTTCCGCAGCAAGTCCCGGCTCAAGGACTCCAATGGTCCTCAGATACTGGACTACTCCAGCTACCCACCTGTGCCTTCAACACCGGCACGATTCGGTCGCGACCACACAACCCGCCTCCCGGAGAAAGTGCTTAATATCATCCTCACATATGTCTGCCCACATGCCGCAGACCGCTCATACCAACCATCAGAGGAGTCGCAGATCGGCGACGGATGTATGCTATGCGACTTGCGAGACCTAGCCACGTGCGCGCAGGTGTGCAGGAGGTGGTATGGCATCTCACAGAAGCTGCTGTATACAAGCATCAGGATTGATGCTGTGCACTATTGTGCGCTAGAGGACGAGCTGGCGGAGAAGAGGAAGAAGACTGGCAAAGGACATTGGCGACAGCGGAGCACGACTGTCGAACCTGTGGATGTGCCGAACGTGCGGCTACAACTGCTGGCGAAGACAGTTCGGCTGCAGCCGCAGCTTGCTGGACTGGTGGAACTCTTGAAGCTACCTTATATGACTCGCGAGACTGCTAAGGGCGATCTTGCGCGAGCTGTTAGTGCAATGCCGAACCTGCAGTATGTGGACCTACCGGATGGATTCTTCAGCGATGATCCGGGTTGTTTGCCTTTACGGCAGGAGCTGCAGGCCCGATGTCCTGATATCAGGAAGATGACGTATCGTGCTGGTTCCGAAGAGGCACTGGAGTTGCTGGCGCAGCGATATTGGCAGAGCATTGAGATACTGGACATCGATGGCCTTGCGGTTGAACCGGCAACATTACGAATCGTGCTTGCGAGTTTACCGACACTGCACGAACTCACACTGTCCAACATGAGCTGGATCGACGACACAATCTACCAGCTCTCGCCAGGACAGCTTCCCGACTTTCCACCACTCCAGTCACTCAAGCTTGTCGATGTGCCGAACATCACCGCGAGAGGACTGAAAGCATATCTCGACGCACCCATCAATCGCTCAAGCTTAATCTCCCTCACCCTCGACGGCACCGGCGCCACCATCCAAGAACTCCCACAAGTCCTGTGGGCCGCCAGCTCCCTAGTCCACCTCAGCGTCACCGAAACCGTCGTCAAATCCCTCGCCCTCTCAACCCACGACATCCCACCCCTAACAAGCATCAGCCTCAAAACCCTCCACTTCGAAATCTCCTCCTCAGAAGACGTCCATGGCCTCCAGAAGCCAGTCGAGTCCTACTACGCCTACCTTGCCTCCTCCCTCCACCAAAACGCCCTCCCCGCTCTTGAAACCCTCTACGTCCGTGACCAGAGCTTCCCAGACTTACTCCTAATCCCCGAAGCTGTACCAGCAATGCCATGTCTTCCCCGGCCATTCGCTAACGGCAACCACCTCACCCCCAACGGCAACAATGCCCCCGAAACGGGCTCTCTCAAAAGCAAACCCTCCAACCTCTCCGTCTCCGCCCACTCCTCTGGCGGCAACAGCTCAAACAAAGCCCTTAACCTCCAAAGCGCCGGCAGTAGTGGAGGAGGTTTCACCCAAACCCTCGAAGTCTTCAGCAAAGGCATCGACGAGCTCGAATGGGTCGTCACGTCCATAGCTCCTCCCACCCAACAATCCCGCAACCAATCCGTCTCCGGTTCCCGACCTCTGAGCGCTTATAGCGCGGCCCGGGGTCTGGGCCCGCAGTGGGCGCAAGGCGGTTTTGGAGGCGAGGCGAGGAAGAGTGTGATTGTGGGGAATGGTTTTGGGGGGTTTCTTGCGATTCCGCAGGAGGAGGCGCCGAGGCCTGTGACTGCGGACGGGAGGTGGGGGAGCGTTGCTAGTCAGGGGAGTGGGGGGAGCTCGCTGAAGCTGCCGCCGAGTTTGGGAGGAAGTGAGAGGGATAGGGAGAGGAGGGGGAGTCGGAGGGATATGTGGCGGTAGTGCGGTTGCCGCGGGAGGGTCTGAGTGGAAGCTGGGAGATGCGAAAGGAGGTTTCTTACGTGCCGTGGGTTTGGAAATGGTGAGCAGGATGGACGGGAGATTGTGATACCCAGGGGATGACGAGAAGCGCGCAATGTCCGCGTGGTAGCGGGCGGAATGTCTATTTAAGATTGACGATCTGTACTTTTAGAGTAGTGCGCAGCGTTGGCAATGAGAAGGATAAACTCTGATACCTTTGTTTCCCATGTAATCTTGCGTGTCCTGCCTTGGAAAAAATAGTGGTATGATTGAGGTGGTAGTTGCGTCAATCAATACTGGTACTGCGGTAGCTAAGTGATTCCGAACACATGTCGCCGGCGGTTCTGAGTCGTGCATCTGCGTACTGGTCAAAGTCAACGATAGAATAACTTTGTGGAAGCCTGGTCAACTGCACACCCAGTGGCCTGCGCACTGGACTACCTTGACAGTAAGATACTTCCACCGGTCCTCATCACGCACGCATCACAGTCTGAAAGATCGGCACCCTGCTCGTCCAGCTCCTACACCGCTTGCCGAAGATGTAGATCAGCACCGCAACTAGGCAGATGAACACGTGTATCCCGCCAATGATACAGAACACCTCCTTCGGTCCCTGAGAAGTGATCCAGTTTGCGATGAAGTAGTTCATGCCGAAGGAGTAGATGTTTCTCAGGTTGATGGCTGCGAATGCTTCGGGTGCTTTGTCGCGGTGGCAATCGGTGAGATAGCCGTATACTGCGATGGTGACGAAGCCGACGCTGAAGTACTGCAGACCGTAGAAGATGACTGGGCCGATCCACAAGTCTTGCACTTCGAGCGACCAGCCGAAGCCGAAGAAGGATATGCCGCCGATGATGAGGCTGAAGACGACGATTACGAGTCTAAACTCGGGTTCGTAGACGCCTTTGTTACGGCGAGACATGAATTTGACTACCCAGTCGGCGAGCGGACCGGTGACAAAAGCTCCTATAATGGCTCCGACAAGCGGTGCAACGGCGACCAGTCCAACTTCCGACACGGTGAAGCTGTACGGCGGCACCGTGAAGACCTGTGCCAAGATGCTGCCGACCACGATGAGCCAGGACGTTGTCAGTCCATAGGGGAAGAACGAAAACAGGACTTGTGGGAAGATCAGCATTATTAGCGGGCGCGTCAGGACTTTCCAGTAGGCATCGTCGCACTGCCGACCATGAAAGATCTTGAGCGAATGCCAGTAGCTGTGCTTCGGCTCGGACCAGCTTGTGTTTGTCTCAACTTGTCCGCTGTCTTCGATCTCGGATGGCTTTTCACCCGCCGCCGCACGCTTCTCCGCAAGCTCTTCGGTGTGGTCTTTGGTGCCGAGGTCGGTGTTGTAAGCTTCGTGGCGGCGGTATGCTGTCTCGGGACAGAAGAAGAAGAGTACGATCATCCAGACGCGATAAAGGATAGCGCATATACCGTACTGATGGGAAACAGTGTTGTTAGCGGAGGCAACGACGTATTGCCTGGAGTTTCTACTCACGGTCCAGTTCCAGCCAAGGTCTTCGATGATGTAGCCGGAGATGATGCTGCCGCCGCCGACGCCAACAGATAGACACCTAGAGCAGGATCGAAGCGGTCAGTCATTGTCCGGGTTGTCAGACGTATGGCTATGACTTACAAGCCCAACATAGCGAGTCGCAGACCTCGCTGGTGTACGAAGTACAAGTCTGCTATCGTCGCCGTCACGAGTCTGCAGCCGTCAGCGCTATCATCAATGCCCCGGCCTGACTTACACCTCGAAAGGCGACATCCCGATACACCCGACTATTTCGCGAGGCCAACAGTGAGCTGTATGAATGTGCAAAGTATCCCCACAGGCTACTAATGAACAGCGGCAGTATACCCAGAAGGAAGATTGGGCGTCTTCCCCAGATCACCGCAAACGCATTGGTGAAGAAGCAGGATATATCGATGGTGAAGATGCCCCAGCCAAGACCACCGTTCAGGGTGTTGTAAGACATGTGCCAGTCCTCGGACATCTGTGCGTAGCCAGGAGAGATCATGGGGCCCTAAAAGTCTGTGAGTCGATGTGCGGAGCGAGTTACTTGGACATCGGACCTTACTCATGCTCCAACGATAGCGGTGTCGATGCAGATGAGAAACAGCATCAAGTCTTTCTTCCACAAGGGCCAGTTGAGTGGATCATCCAGTCAACAACAAGATGGTGTTGGAACCGGTTCGTACTTACTAGGGCTCCTTGACGGCTGTGGAACAAGCAAAACATCCGAGTTGCGTCCTTTCGCATGCTTCAACAGGGACGTATTCAGTCCATGTCCGTCAGCCCCAAGGACGTCCGTCAGGAGTGCTGTCCCCAGTACGTGCTCGAGATGCTTGTCGTCCAATACACCGAGACCCATGGTTGCTGGTGAGTGTAGTCTCTGGAAGCTGAGGATCTACGAATATTGTACGGCGTAGGCAGGCTTATAATATACTGGGCTCGAGGTTCGCTTGCTTTTAGGGCACCTCGCTGCGTGCCGGCAAGCAACGGACTAGCATCTGCGGCTGTAGGAGGTACATGGGCACATGAGCACCATGCAGCAAGAGACGTGGTTGTTTCCGGTTATGGCTGTGTCTCCGCATCTGCAGGCAAGCATTTTGCCAGATATGTCGATCCTGGCCGGCAGTTGGCCAATGACTGCGAAGAAGTCATGGGGTTGACATGTCTGGGGTAGAGCACATGCTTTGAGGGGATCCGTAGAGGACGATGGGACAAGACGCATTTTGAGTGACCGCGAGCTTGAAGTTCGGATGGTAAGAAGCTGACTTAATTGAACAGGGTGTCGACCCGTCGAGTGGTTCTACATCATGCATAGGGCCACTCCGGCGGGTTGTACTCGATACGGTGTAGTCGCAGACGCCGAGACTAGCTCTAATTCTTCTCTGGCTGGTGTGCGATGCACAGTAGAGGCTGTCATGAATGTCATGGGAAGGAGGGGGGGGGGGGGGGGGGGGCCGCGCCCCCCCCCCCCCCCCCCCCCCCCCCCCCCCCCCCCCCCCCCCCCCCCCCCCCCCCCCCCCCCCCCCCCCCCCCGCGAACGACAGGAGAGGTGCAGTTGCGGTGTTGTCAGCCTCAGGCATGAAGGTGGCCAAAGCGTCCTACAAGCTGTTTCTTTTCTTTCCCTCGCTCTATTCTTAGTCCAGTACATCGACTTCAAATCTAACAAGACTACTACATCGCGTTTCGAATGACAACAGTAATCGCGCAGTGCTTATCGGTCCCTGTACTCCCCAGCTCGTTCTTGTTGCCTCTTTCGAACTGCCTTCGAGCCAAGCTTCCTCCGCGCCTTGGAGTCCACCTCTAGGACTAACACTAAGGAACCTTGATCGCGTGCACCACTGCTCGTACCATCCTTTGCCTGGGGTCACCAACGCAAATAATCATGAACCGGCGTCGAGCGACACCTCAGCCTCGGTCTTCTAATCAACAACTGTTCAGGACTCGCGATTCGCCTTCCCGTCTTGTCCGGCGATGCGAAGAACCTACTAGCTCTAGCATACAAGTCGCACCAGCCACAGGCGTACGCGCCTCGTCTCGCGTGCAATTACAACATCCGCATGATACAGAGGCAAGTATCGCTGTGCTTGAGGCCACAATCACAGATCCCGCAGTCGACCTGTGCCGCGATAACAGTTATCAGGTAGGCCGAGTCAACGCCGGAGCTCTCGCGAGCATTTACCACGTTCTTGTTCTCGCTGTCTTCCCGGTGCTGGCATCCTGTATGTCAAGCCTCTAGAAGCACGACCATATGACTCCACTATGGTGTCTCGGTTGCCACTAGAGATTGTGCAGAGGGTGTCCAGTACCAGCACAGCCATCCCCTTGACACGCCAACACAGTATGGTAGCCGCAGACAGGATTTCCTTTCGGATCGCCAAGTTGGCCAGTGTCTCATGTTGTACTTGCGTTCATCTCGAAGTGGTGCAACGGCACTGGTAGCCACCCTGGCCATACTGTGGGCATGTTCATATCGAGATAACAGGAGATGAACATCCAACAACAGGAGCCGGGGGATTACGCTTGCGACTGTTCACGGCCGTTACGATTCACCCGATCTCCTGAGCGAAGGATCTGAACATGAGTTGCTTGACATGACCGAAGGTATAAGTAACACGCCGCAGACGTACTCATCGTACTGCTCCCATCATCGAGTTCCTTCTCACACAATCGCTACCCAAATTCCGAAGCACCAGCTCAGTCTACTTCACCAAATCCGTCTCGATACACGTCGCCGCCTACGTGCTTTGGATCCTTTGGCCTGAAGTCTGTCTATTCAGCTAGAAGGACACGAGAATGAGAGGACAGGGGGTGGCTGAGGTAAGGCGTCCAGGTCCGCAACTACAACTCTCTGCTACTACCATTAGGGCTGTGTCCATGGTCGTACAATTGGAACGGTGAGTGTTGAGTCGTTGAGTGAAACAACGGGCGCTCGTCTTAACATACGTATCCTGACAGCCATTCCCGGCCTTCATACTGCAGGTTGACGAGACCCAATCAAGAGCTCGCCGAGCACGAACCCATTCGTATATGGGTTGCCTACCTTTTTCGTCCTGCCAATGATGGTGCGAAAGATTCAACTCTACCGCCTTAGTCCCTGCGAGGCATGTTGCAGAGTCCAGCTCAACGTATTCCTGGGTCCGGCAACCTAAAGAAGATCCAGCAAAGAGCACTCACAGCTGGAGCGCCCGAAGCCATTGGGCATCCAGCGGACCTATAAAACCCTCTTGACAGCCCTCAAGAGATACATACTCACACCGCGCCCCGAACACTCTCCCAACACAGACTTACCAACACCAACCCAGCGACAACTCCCCATCCCAAATTTTACACTACTTCCGCCTCACCACCACCATGAGATCCATCCCCGCCCTCCTCAGCCTCTGCCTAGCAAGCACCTCCCACGCTTAAAGCCCCGACTGCACCGGTCAGTCCGCCGAACGCAACGTCTGGGACAGCACCTGTGCGCCCACTGGCGGCTTCTCCGGTTTCCAGGTCACGACTTACGGCGGCTGGCAGCAGTCTCTGAGCACCTTCGCCGCGAATGCCTGCGCGGGCGAAACCACCATGATCGGATGTGCGTCCGGTGTGCACAGTAGTCTGACGCTTGGACAGTGCTATGCGACGAGTGCGGTTTCGAACGCTCTGAGCTCTACTGCGGATATCTTTGGGTGGGATTGTACTGATGCGGGTGCTTAGTGCTTTGGGCAGGATGTTGGAGAGGTCGAAGTGAGTGATTCCTTGTGAGGGTTGGACGATGAGAGCTCGGTACGGAAGGGGCTGTGGCATTCACAGTATTGAGGGCTGCAAGATACATGAATCTTGAGGGAATCTGGACACTCGTTTATTGAGATTTTGGATTAGCAAAACGCTCATTATGCTTTTGCATGAATTGTTGCACCAACTCGTCCCTTCTTACATTCGACGCCCTACTTGGGTACTGCAGTACAGATCTCCAGGTACTTTCTCCAAGCTCGGACTATCGATCTATATGCTACTCTGACTGGCGGCGCAGTAGCCGGCAAAATCGAGCGGGCGGCGGATGGCAACAAGGAGACGACGTACTGAGAAGCCCTTCTCATCGAACTGAGCATTAGATCATACAACATACAGCCATCCTATCCACTAGTACAGATCTAATGATCAGCCTTAGGAGCCTCCCCCGTCCCACTGCCATACTTCTTCACCGGCTCCTTCGCCGCACCCTTGTCCTTCTCAAAGTACGCCACCTCCTCGCTATCCATATTCTTCATCACATTATCCGCCTGCCACTTCTTAAAACTAAACCCCACCCCCTCGTGCGAGTAATCCTTGTCGTTCGCTTGATCCTTGTGGTACTTCACCTGGATGAAGTCGCTCTCCGCTGTATCCGGATCCAGACTCAAGCTGACGAGCGCGTTGATGGTAGCGGTTTTGGGGATAATCTTAAACGTCCAGCTCTGCTCGTTCTTGAACTGGATCAGGTCGCGCTCGTTCTTGATGATCTCGTAGCGTTCGTTGACGGAGGCTTTGAAGAGTTTGGGCAGCGCGAACCATTGGCCGGCCATTTTGTAGCGGTCGTTGGCGTAGACGAATTGGTCGTCGTAGACGCAGTCGGGGGTGTAGCGTTCGACGCGTTTGATGGTTGGTTCGCAGGAGTAGAGGGCGATGATGTCGTCGATGAGGGCTTGACGGGCGGGGGAGAGCTTGATCGATTTGGAGGGGTCGGGGGTGTAGTCTTCGGAGGTGGAGGTCTGGCGGACCTCGAATTGTTCGCCGGGGGCGGAAGACATGGTTGCGGTTTTGGTTGTGGGTGTGAAGCGTGGTTGGAAGGTGGGTTTGTGGTGTGCTGGGCGGAGTGAGGTTGTTGCTTGGAGTAGTGTGCTTCGACGGGCGATGGTAGACAGCATGCAATGTGTTTGACGGTTTAAGAACAGCTGTTACGGAAATGCTTATATCCCTACCTGGAACACCAAGCCTACAGTGGAAGTCGTTCTCACGTATTGGTGACGTCTCGATTCTGCTGAACCAATGAGACTGGTCTGAATGAGCGTGTTGCGATGGCGGTGGTTGCAATGTCTACTCGTCATCAACAATCCGCGGTCTGTCTCTCATCGGATCGTTAATGGTCCGAAGTGCCTGGCTCGCAGTAACACAGCGCTCGTGGGAGAGGATGAGCTGATGTGCATGAGAAGTTGCTGGCAGCGAAAGCGGAGATGGAGAAACACTTTGCCCGATGATGTGCCTCTGGTTTCAATGCTTGCCGCGCTGAACACCTTCACTTTACCAATCCTGGCGTATCTTTGATATGTTTAGTTGAGAGGACATTGTGCAGACCGAATCTAGCTTCTGTACGGTCTAAACCGAGCGCAATCAACAATATCGATCAGTAAGTCGTCCTCTTGTTCCCATCCGCCGCCCTCTCAACTTTGCCGGCTACAGCACCGACACCTTCGGCCAGCTTATCGCCAGTCTTCTTCGCGTCGGGATGGATCCCAGAAGAAGGACCATGTGCCGTTGTCGTTGCACCAGTGTGAACGCCAGTGGTTCCGTGTGTCGTTGTTGGATCAGAGTGGGTGCCAGTAACCCCGTGGTGCGTCGTCGAGTCAGGATGGGTACCTTGAGCTCTCGCGTTGGCGTGGGATTTGTCGCCTGCCAATTCGTCGGCGAAGCTATTTATGTTGTTCCTTAGGCCCTCGGTCGCGTTCTGGAAAGCTGTCAGATCTCGCAGAGGCTTGCATGTAGTAGTGATTGGGCTTACGCCAATGCCTTTGAGGACGCCTTTGGTCTCGTCTGCTGCTTTCCTGCCTTCGGCCATCGTTTAATGGTAAGATCGTGGTTGTCGTTGCAAGATGGTGGAATTGAAAGATGTCGAGGACTTGATTGTTTGACTACGGATACTTACATTCCATATCCCACCATACCTACGCCACCGGTCTCGATCTTCGAGTGGTTGTTCCCGGAACAATTCGGCAAGATGCACCGATCGTGATGATATGCACGGTGACGTCGTGGTGATGCGCTAAGAGACACGTGAAATCGGCTCTGCCTTGTTCCAGCCACTCGAAAAACACAGGCATCGTCACGTCGTCACCAGCCACTTTTCATCGCGACACGAGCTTTCCTCTCCCTCCAAACGCGACCAAGCTCCCCTTCTGAACGCTCCACGACGACTTGGTGAACGGGACGTCTATGCACCAGACACTCCTTTGATCGAGTCGCGCCGCTTCTCACACCACCACCGCGTCACATACTTGACTGGATCGTCGCCAACCGCGCCACGCCAACGTTGACAATGGAACACCACTCTACGCCAGGAGTCTACCCAACATTCCCCACCGGCTTCCGTCTCTTCCCAGAAGCACTCCCGCGCGTCATCCCTCCACCGATCAAAGAGCGCTCGTTTCGCGCACCGTTCGGCATCGACAAGGACCTCTACAACTTCGCCCTCCGACCAGAGATCCCCTTCACATTCGCCGCACTCTACGTCGCTTTAGTCCTCGGCTTCAACATCTACAACCGAAAGCGGAACTACAAGCCATGGACGATCAGCAAGCAGTCATGGTTCAAGTACTTCGTCATCACCCACAACGTCCTGCTGGCCGTCTACAGCATTGCGACCTTCCTGGCCATGCTGAGAGCTATCGTGCATACCCTCCCATCCTGGCACGCTGACAACTATGGCCCGCGGGTCGCAGATGCGCTGTGCAAGGTGCATGGTCCTCGAGGCTTGGGCGATGCGGCGACATACAACACGTCGATCAATATCTGGGAGGTTAAGAACACCGCCATTCATCTCGGCTACAATGGCAATCCGGACCCGACAGATGTGGGCAGGCTGTGGAACGAGGGGCTGGCTTTCTGGGGCTGGATGTTCTATGTCAGCAAGTTCTACGAAGTCATCGACACGGCTATCATCCTGGCCAAGGGCAAGAGGAGCGCGACTCTGCAGACGTACCATCATGCCGGAGCCATGCTGTGCATGTGGGCTGGTATAAGATACATGAGCCCGCCGATCTGGATGTTCGTCTTCATCAACTCGGCGATCCATGCTATGATGGTGAGTGTAGACCTTCTTCTACTGGTCAATCTCGAACACGATACTGATATTACTTCTAGTACATCTACTTCGCCGCATCAGCACTCGGCCACAGAGCACCGCAGTCTTTCAAGCGCACTCTCACGTCATTCCAGATTGCTCAATTCGTCTTTGGCGCCTCGTACGCTGCAGCCCACCTCTTCGTCAAGTACGACATCCCGATCGAGATCCCGTACCACCTCACTAATTATATTGAACACGCGGTCTCCAGCGCCAGCTCAGCAGCGACCGCGGCGACCAAGTCAGCCACCTCCGTGGCCTCCGCCGTCTCGTCCTTCGCCGAGTCGCCTACCGTTGCTCCAACAATGGGCGCCTGGATCAAGAAGATGCTTCTACGTGCCGCAGGCGAGGAAGGTGTCGCCGAGCGCGTGGGCATGGAGCAGCGCATTCGCGATGGCATGCGAGACCCACTGGGCTTCGCAGCGCAGGACCTGCAAGGCGTGGAGCAGAAGGCCGAGAAGTGGTTCGAGAAGCGCTACGAGACGCACTACCGCTCCGAGTGGACCAAGACCGACTGCATCGACACAACCGGCGAGGCTTTCGCCATCTACCTCAATCTGCTTTACCTTCTGCCACTCACGTTCCTCTTCGGCCGCTTCTTCTTCCGCGCCTACACTCAGCGCGGCAACAGACGATCGATCAGCGGCGCTGCGCGCAAAGCCTCTGAGGCGAGCAAGGACGCTAGCAACCAGACTGAATACGAAATCGAGCGAAAAGGGCGCCAGGCTGAGGATGTGCTTGAGAACCGTGCTTCAGAAGCGCAGGAGAAGGGCTCAGACAAGCTCAGCGAACTTAAGAAGGACGTCGAGGATATGAAGCAGGGCAACTTTCGGGACAGGAGGGTGAGCGATCGCGTGCAGTCGTATGAAAAGAAGGTCAAGACTGCTGCGGAGACGGCTGCGGACAAGGCAAAGGAGGGGGCGGAAAAGGCTAAAGATATGGCTGGGAATGCGTATGAGAAGGCGAAGGGCTCTATGCCGAGTGGCACGAGCAGTCCGAGGAGGACGAGCCCATCGAAGCGGTCGCCTGCGGATAATGAGAGTGCTGTTGAAGATGAGCCGGCGGCGCCTGCTTCTCGTGGTGGCAACGGATCTGGGAACAGTGGGAAACCATCGACTGCTGAGTCCGGCAAGCCGCAAGGCAACAGCACCGACAACTCGCAACCCGCGCAAAAGAACGGAGGCTCGTCAGCTGCTGGGCCCGAGAAGTCTCAACCCAAGAAGACGGAGAACTCGCAGCCCGGCTCTGCCGGCTCCGAGAAGAATGGAGGGTCATCAGCCGCTGGGCCCGATAAGCCGCATGCCAAGAGCACTGAGAACTCGCAGCCCACCTCTTCGGGACCCGACAAGAATGCGAAGCCGGCGAAGCCCGAGGAGAAGAAGTCTACCGACGCCAACAACAAGGACTCGCAGCCTAAGGGTGCTAGCAACAACAAGGAGCAAGGGTCGCAAATCCCACGTGCCGCATCAGGGCAGAAAGGAGACTCTTCGAAGCCGGCATCGAACTCCTCGCAAAACGACAACAACAAGGGTTCCCAAGCGAAGAGTGCCGATAACGACAAAGGCCAAGATCAGGACGAGGAGATTCAAGAAGTCAACCTCGGGGAGACACAAGCTGTGCGCCCAGGAACCGGCGTCAATGGCGAATCGCTGGCTAAGGAAGGTGGAGAGGCTCAAGGCGTGAAGGTTGCAAAGTCGCAAGGTGACAGCACCGAAGGCAGGAAAAAGACCGAGGAGCAGACTGACGTGCTAGTCGGTGACGCTGTCAAGGATGAGGAGAACTCGGACGCCATGGGCCAGAGCGGCAGCATCATCGATGTCACGAAGGAGAAGGCGGAGGATGCGGCGGGGGATGCCAATGGCAACGGCAACAGTACCTGAGGCGTGCGCCAAGTTCGACGAGGGCTGATGTCTGAGCTTGTAGGCGGTGTGCGAGCAAACCCGGTGAACGTAGAGCGAGCGAGTCCGACGAACCCAAGTGCGACTACAGCAGCGAGTTTCCCAACAACAGCAGCGAGTTTCCCATTCCCAACTACCCCTCCACCACTTTCGCGGCACAGCTCAGAAGTCATGGTCCTCTCGCGCCCGACGTCCTGGCGTTCTACTACCTCTTCGGCATCGACGACAAGTTCGGATCAAGTCTCGTCTTTCCTGCGACCGGACTCGTCGCCGGTGAAGACGAGTGGGAGTCCGCAGAGGGCGCTGTTGAGTCGGCGGTCGACGAATAATTCTACTACTTCGCTGGGGCTAAGGTGAAGGTGCGAGATACCATTTCACTTGTTTTGATACTGCCGGCGTGGAACAGGCGGAAGGGACGGCGGGAGAGATTGCTTGTGCAGTGTGTAGATAGCTTTGAATGATAATGTTGATCTCCTCAGACCCCTCACGCACGTAAGTCAGTGTTTCTTGAAATGTTCGTCTTGCGTATTCAAAAGCTGGACCAGCAGACACGCTTACTCTCACTCCAATCACGTTTTTGGATTTGTCACATGAAAGTGTTTCATAACGTCCTCGTGACCCTATTGCGTCACCGCTCTTGTAAGGTCCACAAGATTCTCGATCTCCAACATCATTTTTGACCTCGCGTACGATCTCTATCCGCTTCGTCGCTACAATATGGCGCGACCGAAGAGGGCCATAGAGTCGGAGGGTGATAACGGAGGAGGTGAACAAGCTGTGGTGGTGAAGAAGAAGTCTGAGAACGACACCGCGGGAGGTGAACAGCCTGCGGTGAAGAAGAAGAAGAGGTGGTCAGGTCGCATGCTGAACAGTGGCAAGAAGGCGAATGCAACGTACGTTGAGCATTCTGACACTACTTGTGAGTTCTACCGCGCTGACTCCTACTCACAGTACTGTGGCGAACGCTTTACAATCACGACTCCTTTCACTGCCTCCGGAGATCCGCAATCGCATTTGGGAGTACGCTCTTGATGGAGGAACGCTTCACGTCGGGTTCAACTATTCCAGGACCCTGTCGGAAAGTCGGACGATACAACCTTACAGTGTCGGTGTCTGGATCTGTCAAGCCAAAATATCTGATCATGAAGCCGCCGCAACGATTCGTCACGGCAGTCATGCCACCGAAATAGCTGGACATGTGAGCCGGCATTCCGCTTGCGCGACTTACCCACAGCCTGCAGATGCCTTTCGCCAGTACTCCGTGGCTCTTCTCGGAACATGTCGCCAAAAACACAGCGAGGCCGCGTTGCTGCCTTTCAAGCTGAACAACTTCTCATTCGATGGCTTCGATGGACGTGCGATGCGGATCTTTGTGAAGAGACTCATGGTCGTACAGCAGAAAAGCATTCTCCGCATCACCCTAGCTCCCTCTTTCTCGATGAGGTACAGCCACGATCCTTTGAAGCCGTTGGCCGGACTTCAGGATGCCACGATCTTTCACGAACAACCAAGCAGAGAGTGGGCAGGCTCAGCTGTCGTCCCAACAAATGGACTTCGAAACGTTGTGCATATGTTCCGATCGGCGCAACTAGCCCACGCCACCGTGTGCATCTACAGCCGGAAGCGCACCACAATTCAAGGGCAGCGCCTGCCGTCGATGTCGGATCCAGTACTTTATGGTCCATTGTACCAGGAGATGGAGGCAAAGCTCTTGAAACAAGAATCGGGGGTGGACGAAGCAGCCTCGAAGGCAGGGTCAGTTTGATGGTCTCGATTGCCTAGCTGCGTTGGGGTGACTACGTTGCGGTGAGGTAGCTGATGATAGGCTGGTGGGAGAAGATAGCATGCATTGAGTGCTAGGGTCAGGATGGGCGGGCAGCCGCTTCAGGACTTGGTGCATGTGCAAGGGCCGTGTTCTCCGAAACAGAGACACGTGGTGACTAGCTACGTCAGACTCTGCTGACTCAAATGCTACGGAATCTTCGTTGAGATCGGTTCAACAGGTCCGACCATGCTACTGTGACTCTCACCTGGTTCCACGCCTGCAACAACGTCTGAAGTTGGGTATGCTCTGGTTTAATGGACCCAGCGAGGACATACCTCTCCTTTGGGCTCCTGCTTCCATGCAATACCTCCTAGCGAAGGAGCTCTGCGCTGCCGCCCTTCCGGAATTTGCTAAGCTTCGGCGTCTTCATCTGCCTTCGGATGTCCCAACAGCGCTGCCTCCACCCCCCCTGGGACATAGAAGTGATCTCTTCTTGCGATTTCCCGTTGTTGGCTAGACACATCGTGACCTTGGTCAAATTCGAGGTGACAAAGGGTGGCAAGCGATATGCGATGAATTCCGGAGCCGTCAGACGAATCGCCCAACCAGTCTCCTCAAATATTGTGATCTGATTCAATCCAATCAGCTTCTTCACATTGTTCGTATGCTTTCGGCCAGTAAGGGCGGCGACGGTGACGGCCCGGATGATCTTCTGTTGAATAACCATAAGTCGTTTTGCGAATTGCTGTAGCTCATATGCGTGGCCGACCGAGAAGGTATTGGTTTCCAGTGGGATCAGCGCGGCCTCGCTGTGGACTTGACGGCATGTTGCGAGCAGAGCAACTGGGTAAGGCCGTAAAGTTGTGCATGAACCATCGAAGCCAGGCAGACAGCCAGACTGTCGCTTTTGATAAGTTTCAACTGCAGTGTCGTCTGCGCGGCGTTTCTCGCCGTGGCGCATATTAATCGCAGCCTCATGGTCTCGTATTGCGGCGTGACATCTATAGACATCAAGGTGTTGGCGGTGGCGGGCGTTTGTCGGTTTCTTGGAATGATCTACAGCAACGTGAAGCGTCTCCTCCACCAAAGCGAGCTCCCAGATCCGGTTCCGAATCTCAGGTGGCAGGCGAAGTAGCGGCGACTGAGACGCATTTGCTTGAGTGCTACCACATATGTCAGTCCAAGAACGTGTGCTGAGCGCCGAACCTCACTCACATCGAGCTCCCCTTCTTCCCACTGTTCAGCATTCGACCTGACCACCTCTTCTTCGCAGGTGGCACGAGCGCAGTGGCCACACCATCGTCCGCTGGATCCACCTTCCTTTTCGACTTCGCCATGTTGGATGGTTGTGGTGATGAAGTTGGTTGATTTGGACAAAGAGGAGAAAGTAATGAAGTCATCAGGGTCGGGTGGGTCTTTGCGCTTCTTCTTGGAGTCCGCCATGGTGGTGATTGACTGCGATGGATGGCGAAGAACGAAGGCGGAACGCAAAAGTCCTCCTGGGCAGCCGTGGTCCGAGAATTATCCACACATGATGTGAATGATAAGGCTTAAATTCGCTGGCGCTGCAAATGCAGGGGCCCACGGGAGGATACCGTTGAGCATGAGTCCAGAGGGCAGTGAACACGGTAATGAGAGTACTTAGAGCAGAACGATCTCGTCAATTGCTGCTACTTCTTCCCGCTCACGACTTTCATGGCACCCAATCGCTTGAGATGATGGGCTTCCGATCCCTAGCATACAGGTGCCATACTTCCTTCTCCGTGACCGTGAACAGGCGGTCCATACACCCACTGAACTGTCGCTACTCCGACACCCAATCCTCGATCAGGGAGTCCAAGAGCGTCGGCTCCACCGCTTCGCACATCGAAGTATTCTTATACACCCTGTATCCTCCTTCCTCCATGCTGGTACTTCACGCAGTCCTTTAAATGATCTATCGTCCAGCTACGTCTAACCCTCCTCCGCACCGGCTCCCGCCACAAGCATAGCTTCCATCTCATCGCAAATAGCAGGCATGTCAGCTTGCTTGACACCCGTGCTGCTACCCGCAGAACTCCTCAGAATAATGCAGAGAACAGCCTTGGTGATCTCGCATGATTGAACAATCGGCAAGCATTCCTTAAGGGCTCCTACCAGTAGTGATCCGCCGTGCTCGTTGAACATCGTAATCTCCTTCAACCCAGCCAGTGTGGCGGCCTTCGATCGTTGGGTCATGAAGAGCGACAGGGGAGGGAGGGTGATTTTGCGACGGGCCTTCCTCTGAGCGACGAGTAGCTTCTCCAGAAATAGAGGCAGCATGCTGATGCTGCGGAAGGAGAAGCTGCCCTCGTGGAAGGGTAGTAAAGCTGCTTCGTTGTGTATCTGGCGACAAGTCCTATATGGCAAAGGTAAGCAAGTGTCTACGACATTTGATCGAGGCAGACGTTTCCACAGCGCGCCTCATAGCGCTGGTGCGCGCTTTGGAGAACCCTGTTCTCCCATGAATCTTACTTACTGCAACAGCGCTAAGAATTGCGTCTCACGAATTCCGTGTGCGCCGCAGCCGATATAGCGCTTATGGTAGCATTTGGCGTCCTGAGCCGCAGGGCTTAGATCCACGGTGCTGTGACGAAGTGACAGTACGGTTTCACCATCTCCTGCCTCCGCGCTACAAGGGTAGACACTGATGCCCACGTAACGATTCCTTTCGCCTCCGTCATACGGGCCGTGTACGTGCAGTGTTTCTGGGCACAGAACGAGCTTGTAGATCTGGGTACGAAGCTCGGCGGGCAGGCGCAGCAGTGGGGATTCCTTGGAGTTACGTTCGGTGCTGTGGTGATGTGTCAGTCTGGTAGGTACCAACATCTGTGCATATCGGGCCATATGTCTGCACTTACATAGTGTTTCCTTTCTTCCCGGTGTTCAGTATGCGTCCGGTCCACCTCTTCTTTTTGAGCTGTAGCGGAGTGGTTTCAGTCGAGTCCACCGCCGGCTGTTTGCGCTTTCTTATGCTCAACATGGTTGCTGCAGATAGGATGTTAAGACAATCGGAGGAAGGAAGTTTGTGGAACGGACGAAGTTGATGTCTTGAGCAAGTCGGGTCGGGATGCACCAGCATTCTCCAACCCGCTCTTGTTGCCTGTAAAGTGAATGCAGGACGAAAAGAGCAGATCGTGAATTTCGTAATATCAGTAGGCTCCGCCAGTCAAACAAAGGGCATACCTTACTGAACTCCAGACACCTCGCTCAACCCACATAAGCACAAAATTCGCTCGAACTCACTCACTCTTCCACATCGTCACTGCCTCGCCTCCGCATCGCATCCGCACCCCCCAACGCCTGCACAACGGCCTCCATACCCTCCACCTCCTCCCTCCCAATCTTCCGCCCGGTCCCAGCAGCAAGACTCGCAGCATTCTCAGGCTCGACACCTCTCCGCTGCAAAGCCTTCCGCGACTGCGAGTCCAGATACCGTCTCCGTTTCGCCTCCGACGAGTCATCGTCTTCCTCCCTCCCACGAGCATTCGGCAGAGTCTGAAGCGACTCCTTGAGCTGGGCGAGATGTAGTTGTAGTGCTGGTAGCTGACTGAGCGCATACTGCACGTTCTGGTTTAGTGGCTGGCCACTGGCACCAGACTGTTGAAGAAAAGCAAAAGGCGAGTTCGAGAGATCGGGCTTCGCGTCCGTACCCATCAACGACCGCAGCTGCTCCAGCACCGCAGCATTCCTCGTCTCCTCCGCCTTCAACATAGCATTCAGCTTAGTCGTCTCGTGCAATTTTCGCCGCTGCAGCTGAGCCTGCTCTGGCGTAGGCGTACTCTCCGTTCTCGACAGGTCCAGGTTCTTGTAATGCTCCAACTGCACCCACCCCGCTAGCTGCTCCTCTTCATGTCCCACTGCCAGGATATTCCGCAGGGTGTAGATCTCGAACTTGTCGAAGTCCTTATCCACCGTCGCATTCAGCAGGCTCTCCAGCTTCACGATGCCGTTGTCCACCTCCATCTGCTTTGCTTCCTGCATGGCATCTCGGCGTGATTCTGGGGAGGCATTGGGATCTGTTGGCTTGAAGCCGAGGCTTTCGGGCGGTGCGTTGTTGAGGCCTTCTTCGACGGCGTTGACGGCGCGGAAGACGAGTTCGTTTACGGTGTTTATTATGTCGTCCAGTAGTGTCTGGATGACCGTTAGTGGGGTGGTCTAATTGCAGCGGGCATCCGCCGGCTTACGAGCGGTGTGTATCGGAAGTGCTCTGTGAGTAGCGCGGTGGACATTTGGTTCGAAGTCGTCATCTTGAAGGTGTGACGGGTAAGGAGAGTTTTGTGGTCGTCGCCGGCGCAAGATCGTTTCGTGTGAAGACGCGACGAGGTCAAAGTAAACAGTGCCAAGTGATCTAATCGAGATCGAGAGCGACGCCGCTTGCACGAGACCATCTACCCACTCAGTTTCTACCTTTCGTTCAGCATCAACACCAGTACCTTCAACGATCTCGCCGCGACGACGACCTTCATCATGTTCTGGCCATATCCATGAGGTGCTCATGCTGAGAGCCCTTCAAGGCTAGCAGTCACACATCATCCTCCACGTCTCACGCCTTACTTTCGACATCAACTCGACAAGATCGGAACCAAGATGGCCTCTGGACGCAGCGCACACCGACATCGTCATTATGCTGCCGATACTAGGCATGCGCCAGACACCTCCCAACAGACCCTCGAAGAGACACTTAGTGGCGAAGTTCTCCCGCGCACCAAGCACATCAAGACAAGGCAGGCCCACCTTACTTCGCCAGTCTCGAGGGCACGCTCGAGCACTCCCACCGGCGATGGTATCACTGCTGCAGTCCTGGACTATGATGCGCCTATCATCGAGATAGCCTCCCATGGCGACCTCGTACTACGGATCGAGCACACCATCAACGAGTCCACAATATCGAAAGCTTTCCGCGTGGACTCACAAGTATTGAGGACGCATTCGAAGTACTTCGCGAGTCTTCTACAGCCTGGTCGGTTCAGCGAGGCAGACACCGTCGAAGATAAGCACAAGTCCTTGCGAGAACAGTATCGCGATCTGGCGGCAGCGCCGGCCGCTGAACTGCCCACACTCAGCATCGAAGACGTTGGCCGGATATCTGTTAAGTCACTTGGACCACTTCTCGCAGATTTCTTCCATGTTCTACATGGCATGAACATTCAGAACCCGCCACCGATCGCAAATCTCGCAAATATAGCTATTGTAGCAGATCGTTTCGATGCACTGGAAATGGTCAAGACCTACGTTCAACGCAAGAAAACCTTCAGGACACTCGAAGGCAAGACAACAGCAAAGCAAGATCAAGCCCTGAGCGAAGAGAAGGTCAGACAACGTTTGCTCGTCGGCTTACTGCTCGACGACTCGTCATGGGTAGACAAGTACAGCTTTCGTATCATGAGTAAAGGCTGGGTTGGCAAAGATGTACCAATCTCGGCCGCACTGTGGTGGGATCTACCATCTCGAATCGAGGAAGAGCTAGCATATCGTCGCGATTGCGTTCTCGAGACCGTCCAGTCTCTGCTCTCACACTTCTTAACCCTCTACACCTCACGCGAGCGGCAGTGCAAACTAGGCTACGACTCGTCGCCGCAGTGCGACTCCTTCCAGCTTGGCGAGATGATGCGGTTCTTCGTGCGAACAGGCACACTCCAACTCCGAGGCACGATCATCGACACAGAGGAGCCGCCAGAGTCATATGCTGGGGATCTTGACCATCTGCTCGATACTCTACGACAAGTGCCAGAGTATCAAATCGACAAGTTTCATTCGCATTGCGGGATTAGGACAAAGCTTGTACCATTACTCGACCTACTTCAACGACATCTATCGCATGCCGGGATATGCATTGAGTGCTGGCAAGATCGCCGTTTGGATTACGCTTGGCTTGGAGCGAAGCGGCCTTTGTTGTGGAAGAAGGAGGATCGGAGGTTGTTGAAGTATGGGCATGGCGACCTACATGTTGGCACTCGTGATCTGTTTACTGCGACTGAGCGGGCGTGGAGCTGATAGCTCGGCATCGCCGTTGGAACTCTTAATGAGCTGTTGTCCGCTCAGATTTCGATTCGCCTTCTGTGGCACATTCGACACCCACTTCTCACGACCAAATACATCGCTCAGACGAGATTGCACGAAGTATCCGTGTTGGCCTCACTGACTTCGCCTTCCGGTCGTGCCGTTTCAACAACACTACTCCTGAACATGGCGCCACGGCTCACGCCTGAGCTAGAAAGTAATCTCCATCTCCGCGGTTGCACGCGGCTGTAATCTCACAGTCCAGGGGGTTGTTTAATCTGTGGCCTCACAAAGGTCATCGCCTTGGGTCGAGAAGGCTGTGCCTTGAAGATCTAAGCCGCCTTCCTCGGCGTTTGATTGGTCCATTTTGCCTTCGCCTGGCACTGCCCATTTTGCCCCCACACGCGGCCATGCCACCAGCGCGTGACTTCTCCACAAACACCCTCACCAATACTCCTTCGCAAAACTGTGCCTGCTCAACACTATCGTGTCAGGGGGGATATGGATCCATGGTATGATTGCTAGACGCTACGTCTGATAGTACAGGCTGCCGCTGGTAGGCTTAACGCAGCAATGCCACACCTCCTTGCTCGCGTGATCGTACTGCTTACCTCCAGTCGCTTTGGTATAAGACAACATCGTCCCTGACTTCAACTCAACTTTCACAAGCCAACTACCAGCATCTGAAGTCAGCAACTGACCCCTTTAGTCGAACCTTCCTACCCGGCTACCCGCAGTAACAAACAGCAATCATGACTGCCACCTTGCTTTCACCAGTTCTCTTGAACACTGATTCCTTTCCTCACACTTTGCAGAGTTATCGGACAGATTCTTCACTGCAGCGGAATTCCAGAATGTTCCAATCACTGAAGAAGAAGCTGTCACCAGCATCCGCTATGGAAACTGGCAGCAAGGGAGTGAACACGCATCCTCAGAGCAGTACTTCACAGGCCACACGGAGACCGGTGAACCCATTCAAGACGGGCGAGGCGCCGCCGCCTTACTCAGCTGGTGATTCGTCCTCGGGCAACGCCCCTGTCTTTCAGCAGCCGACGGCATATCAACAGCCAGCGGCACAGCCAGCAGCATATGCCCAACCAGGAGTACAGCCAGCATATGCACAGTCAGCAGCCTCAGCGTCGCGAACATCTGATAACGACCCCTACGCCTTCCTCTGCAGCTTCGACACCATCTTCCTGATCGACGACTCCGGCTCCATGGCCGGCGCGCTGTGGCGAGAGACCAAGGAAGCCCTCGAGCACATCACGCCCATCTGCACCACCCACGACGCTGACGGCATCGATATCTTCTTCCTCAACGCTAAGGACTCCCCGGAATACCGCAACATCACCAACGCCTCCAAAGTCGACCGGATCTTCTCGCAAGTCCGACCCGGCGGCGCCACCCCAACCGGCCAGAAGCTCAATGCTATCCTCAAACCCTACCTCTTGAAGTACAAAGACCACCCGGAATCCACTAAGCCAATCAACATCATCTGCATCACCGACGGCGCCCCCTCCGACGACGTCGAGAGCCCGCTCATCGCAGCGGCGAAGAAGCTCGACAAGCTCGATGCGCCGGCGTGGCAGATCGGTATCCAGTTCTTCCAGGTCGGCCAGGACGAGCAGGCGAAGCGCCATCTTAAGCAGTTGGACGACGACCTTGCTGAGATCTCTGGTGATGACGAGTTGAGGGATATTGTGGATACTGTGCCTTTTACTGGTGCGACGGGGGCGAGGCTGACGGCGGATGGGATTTTGAAGGTGGTGTTGGGGGCGGTGAATAGGCGGTTGGATCGGAAGAAGAGTAAGGATCTTCACCGATAAGAGGTTTTCTTGATTGAGTGGGTCTTCAATTGGTGGTGGTTTCTTCTTCCCTTCTTCTGTGAATAGGCTTGATGATACGGTGCATGGCTGGCAACTTGAATAGTGGTATTCTTGCTTGCTGGCTGTTGCTAGATATTTTAACTTTGACAATGCGACTGATCATCAAATATTCGCATGTTCCAGAGATTTGTCTAGAGGTGTGGTGGCCAGATCATTGACTGCACTGGCATCGTTGCTGCTTCGATGACGGAGACCGTACACACCGGCTCCATGCTGGCGAGGAGATAATGAAACGGTCTCGAAGACTTGTCTAGAGGTAAGGTGGCGAGATCAGTCACAGTAGTGGCATCACCGCTACTTCAAGGACGGAGAGCAGATACACCGGCTTCATAGTGGCCATGAGACTTCGAAACGTGAGACTTCGAAACGTTCCCAGAAATTGTCCAGAGTTCTGGTGGCGAGATCAGTCACTGTAGTGCCATCACCGCTGCTTCGAGGACAGAGAGTATACAGATCAGCTTCATGCTGGCAAGGGAAGTTCGCCAAGCTCCCAGAGATCTGTCTAGCGACATAACGGCGAGATCAGTGACTGTAGTGGCCTCGTCGACGTCTGGACAGGGGAGAATGTGTGTACCGGCTCTATACTGACGATCAGAGTTTGATTTGGTTCCCAGAGACTTGTCCAAAGGTCGTGGGGTAATCTCAGTTACTGTAGTGGCCTCGTCGATGTTTCGAGAAGGGAGAATATACATATCGGCTCCATGATAACGAGGGGACGCCGAAATGTTCTCAGATTTTTGTGTAAAGGTTGTATGGTAATATCAGTTACCGTAGTGGCCCCTTCGGTGTCTCGAGATGGGAGAGTGTAGATATCGGCTCCATAGTTGTGACAGATGGTCGAATGTGTTCCCAGAAGTTTGGCTTGAAGCTATCTGTAAATTTCAGTCACTGTAGTGGCATCGTCGATGTCTTGAGACTGGAGAATGGCTCGAACGGATACATGAAAGCACAAAGTGAATGATAAGCTACCTATGAACTACATGGTCAAGAGTCCAACCAGGACACTGATTCTCGAACCTATATACCAAGCAAATGGCCATATCTGCCATGATCAGCCCTCAGCGACTCACCGCTATCATCGAGAGCTGAATTATCGACCCCGGCGACATGCTATCGCCCATCAGTAGACGTGAATCAACTCCAAAGCCTTCGCCCTCTCTAGTTCACTCAACCCAGTAGCAGTGGCAGCATTCTGCTGGATGAGCGCCACAAGCTGCTGGAGGTCCTCCCAACTGCTTGTGCAGTATGCGAGCCGTGGCCCTTTGTCATCGCCGTCACCGAATACTGGAGGTTCGGGAAGCTGCAGCCGGGAGATGAGCTTAGCATGTCCCGGGAGCCCTTCGAAAGTCCAGGGGATTCCGTCAAAGCGGAAGCGGGTCACTGGGTAATGACCGTCAAGTGATCTCGGCACTAGCGACACGGTGGCGAGTGTGTGGATGTCAGCGTGGATCCTGAATGTACCCAATGCGCCACTTTTGACTCTGTTCACGTCGCTGCCGACCTGGTCCGCCGGACCACTGCGGATTCCCGAGCCTGGAAGATGAAAGGTAGACGCTTGAAGCTCGACATCTGCCAACGGTCCGGGATAGGTGTTCTCGGGATCTGCCAGGAATACTAGGTTTCGTGCGTATTCGGAGATCAAGCGTTGGAATTGTGGCACACCGCGAGCCTTGGCCCAGAAGTGGGCGAAGTCGTCCAGTGTGATCTTGCGGTTCTCGCCACTTTTCCATACCCCCTTGCGATGCACCCAGTGCCGTAGCGCAGGAATGATTGAAGGGGCGTGAGTATAGTCGAATTCTTCGATATCCCCACGGAACTGTTGTCTTTTGCGTTCTATGAGGTGCTTGCCGAGTATGTGCTCATGCACTTCAATATCTGGAGCAAGATCGGCGTTCTGGATTTTGAGACGCAGCAGTTCATGAGCGCTCATCGATGAAAAGTATGCAGCTCTCAATTCGGGAGCAGTACGGTCAAAAAGGGGAAGAAAGCCAGGTTCCAGCACGGGTTTCCAGTAAGGGGGTGTTCTTGACCTCGATCGACGATGCGTCTTCAGAAGGATAAGGGCCAGACATTTCTGAGCCTTCGGAGCCCATACTGGAGTGGCCTCTCGGAGTTGCTGTGCCCAGAGCTGCCGCCAAAGCCTCTGCTGTCTAAGGGATCTGTCCTTGTCCTCGAGAAGAGCCTTCTCCAGGCGAGTCAGAGCGAGCAAGTTGTGGTTGAGAGCCTTCCTCGGGTGTACGAGAACGATCACGTTGGGAGCGAGAGCCTTCACCGGGTGGGGCTGACCCGGTGCGACCTTGGGCTTGGGCTCCTGATGTAGAACCCGAAGTGGTGCGACCAGAACGGCCGCCTCGGTTGCTTGAAGAAGACATCTTATTGGTGGTAAGAAGATACCAAGAAGATGTTGTGATGGGGTTTTGTGGAACTAGGATTTAGCAGACACTGAGCTCTGCTATATAGGTTCTGAACAGACCTGTTTGCTCCAGAGGACGGCTGTCGAGTCAACCATGACTGCGGCATCGTTTGCTGTGGTGATATGACTTCGACTCACGACCGGGCGTGTGAGCACGTTGAGGGCCTGTGAGAACACATATCACACTCGTGATACTCTTGAATACATCGAATTCGATAGAGGAACGGACGACTTCTGCGACATATCAGTCTACCTGCTCAGAGGAACGCTATCACTCACAAGACACGAGTGACCACATCAGGATAGAAGCCAACCAGGCATTACTACGCTACCTACCGAAAGATCGAGATAGTCTCGTCGCTGAGCTGATTGGGATCACCCGCTCGAGAAAAGATAGAAAAGCACGCTCAGCACATTACCTACACACCATCAATAAATGAACAAGGTCTCCAAAACCAGCGCTTCTTCCAAAGGACGTGTGTCATTGGCAAGAGCTCTGTTGATCAGCTCAACAATCTCCTGGTAGTGATGGCTGCGGACGCAGTAGGCCAGTCGTGGGACGTGGTTATGTGACATGCCGCCAAAACCGACAGCACGGAGTGGCCTCAGCTCAAAATCATCCAGGAACTCGTAGTAGTTTGGAAGGCCTGGTACGTTACGACCGTCGACCCATGAGGTACGGGTCAGAGGTATGACTGCGCCAGCGTGACCCCATGCCTCGTCTTCGGACACATCGTGGAGTTCCAGGTTTTCTAGAAGGCCTCCTTTGATCCTTGTGATGTCGTTGTTGTCATCGTTCTGCCTTTGCACCCTTGCCCTTTCAGGAAGGACAAGGTCGTTGCATGCTTGGGTAAGTGTGTCGACATCTTCACTTATCAGGAAGATAATGGCATGCAGCTGTAGATGGATGTGGACCAGATGCTGCACGTACTCCTCAACTGCTTTGCACTCGATGAAGACCTGGAAACCATTGTACCAGCGCACGAAGTCGTATGCACGAAACTCGCCATTGATGATCCAGAGACCTTTGTGCTGAAGCCAATGCTTGAGGGCATCCAGAAGTGAGAGGTTCCAGTAATCGAAGTTCGTGACACTTTGCTCAAGGGCTTGGCGACTGTTTCCTTTGATCTCTGCGGCAAGTCGATGCTCGAACACCTCGATGTCTGGCTTGGCTTCACAGCCGCTTCCTATCAGTGTCAGTAGCTCGGCCGCAGATACCTTTCTGAGGATCTCAAGCTTCTCCAGTGGGAGGATAGACTTCCATTCCCGTCCTTTGAACGCCACGGCTCCATCCGGGCCGATGGTCAGTCCGCTCTGGTTCGTGAGGCTAGGCTGTATGAGCGGCACGTGTGAGCCACTCCGCGGGTGTTCGGGACGACTCTGAGAGGATTGACGGCCACCACGATCGCTACTGGGTCCCGACAACAAGGTGCTCGGTCCTGAATCCAACCAGTTCCCGATCTTGTCGGTGATATCCTGAGGCTGCAACGCTGCCTTTCGCCCACGTTCGCGCTTGGGAGGGGCCATTGTTCCTGGTGAGTGGTATAACTTGTGGCCAGGGGAGAAGTACTGTCGAAGTCAGTTATGATCGAACACTGGTCGGTGGCAGGCCTTCATGGTTTGTTTTGTAGCCGAGTACGACACTCGATTGTTTAGTTTGCATGATAGCAATCATGCCAGCAAACAAGGCATGGCTAAGCTTGCTACTCGCCCGACTCGAATGAGCATGTAGAACCTGACTATGGAAGTGCTGCCCAGCAACTGCTTTCACAGCAATACGTTACCTGCCGCAAAGATACCTCAGACTGTCTTCAGGAGATGTCCCAGGAGTCTAACGTCAAGCACTATCGGCTTCTTAGCTACTGTCGTTCGGGCTCACACTTATAATTTTCACCATGCTTCCGGCGAGTAGCGTCTCGCATAAGGAAGCGCTCGCGGTGGCTTCGTACCTCTCGCAGATTCGGCGATGATTCGCACGTAGCCACACCACATGCAGAACCATGGGAGGCTGATGAGCACGAGGAGAGAAAAGCCGGGCGGGCGTCCAGGCTGGCCTGGTGACGGGGAGCTCCGAAAATGTGAGGCCACAGAGGCGAAAGCCACGATACAGTTCTCTAGCTTCATGTTTGTGTCGCTCGACTACGTGGCGATATCGCTCTCACGCACATCGTCGATGGCTGATGCTGATGCGCTAAGGGAGCTGCTTCCTTACAATCGCCTTCGTCAGACTCCTTATGCTGGAGGGCTTGATGTTCAGGCTTCTCACATGTGCGTTGTTCCACATCACCTCCGTTGCTGTATGGTTTCACCAGCCATGCTGGCCACGGGAGGCAGTTCGTCTGCCAAATGATGTAGTGTTGACGTGAATCGCGTTCACGTGAAGGAAGTCGTCATCGTCGCTTCCTGTGGCGCGTGACCCCTAGCGTGCATTCTCTGTGGAGTTCTGGAAGGCGCATACGTCATGAGGGGCAGGTGCCAAATACAAAAGTCAACCCCTCGCCTTGCAAACATTCTTCTTCCTTACACCAAACCAATCATCACCGACCCCAAGAAATCAACAACGCTCACCCAACCCCCACACACCAAACAAACACACCCATCAAGATGTCTGCACCCAACGCTGATAAGCCAAATGAGGCGAGTCTTACTGCCTTGAGGACCCCGCACCGAGCCATTGCTGACCTTTCACCAACAGGGCATCGTCGGCCAGGCCGTCAACTCTGTGACCAACGCCGCCAACTACGTCAGCGAGAGCATCCAGGGCAAGTCTGCTGAGGCCAGCAAGGAGGCGAACAAGGAGAAGGCCAAGGGCAACACCGGAGGTGGCATTGGCGACCAGATCAGCGGAGCTACCGGCGCGGTCAGCGACAAGGTCGATCAGTCCAAGCACGAGGGCGCCTCCAGCGCCAACAAGCACTCCATCTAGAGTCTTGTTGCTTCTGCACCTCACCTCATTAACCTCATCAACCTCTTCAGCCTAGAGCTCAGTTAGTTGTCAGATAGAAGCCAAAACCTTTAGGCTCTCGCGGCACTACCACATCACGATTTCGTTTCCATGACTGCTTCTTTTGACCTATTACGTGACTATTCCATGCTAATGTGAAAGGGTTCATGATTTGTAGAAGCTACGTGGCCACTACCCGCACCAGCTGCTGTGCTAACTTTGCCACCTCCAGATACCGAAGGACGTAGGACGACCCGTCCAAACGTGCCGCCAATAACTACCATACGAATACTTTCTCGAGGACACTCGCCTTCTCCAGTGGTGGTATGTCTCGCTTGACCGCACGCTTCATCACCGCCTTTATGATCCGAACGTCACTCACATCACCGCAGTACGCCAGTTTCGGCCCACGCGCTGAACCAACCCCACTGGGCTGCATGGGAGTCAAGCAGAACATTTCCAGAAAGGCGTTCTCGTCCTCAAGCACGGCTCTATTGAAAGCAAACGGCCAGAGCACATTCGTCGAGGGCCGAATGGGCCACGAACTTGACTCCCTCAGCTTATTGCGATTGAACTCCACCACCTCGCCAAGCTCGCCTGCCATCATCCTGTCGATGTCGTCGGGCGAAACGGCGTTGTTCACCTTCAGCCTGGCTGGGAATTCCTCCGACCGCGTCATGTAGGCCCCTTTCTGATACCCCAGGTCGTCGTCTTTGACGCCGGGTATCGTGTGCAGTCCCTCCATCCACATCAGTACCTCTACATAGCCCATCAGCTTTCTGGCGTTCTGGAAGTCAGCCCCGCCACGCATCTCCGTGTAATGGTCCGCGAAGTCTGATGTCGAATGCTGCGTCTTGATGATGCAGGAGCCTTTCTGGTGCTGCCAATGCTTGAGGGCGTCGAACATGGACTTATATCTGGCGTAGTTGAAACCTTCGATGACAGTACGGAACTCACGCTTCCTCTTCCGGATGATAGCGTTCGCAAGGCTCTCCTGGTTGACGTCGGTGAGGTGCTTGAAGGGTAAGCCGACCACATGCAATGCCATCAGCTCCGTTGCGGAGAGTCTTCCCAAGATGTCAAGATGGAGCTCTGTTGGGAGATCCTTCAACTCCGCCGGTCCGACGTTGGTCAATGGCAGTACCGGGGCAGGCTGGAGGCCTATGCCCGCAAGACTGGTAGCCACCGTTGCAACTGTTCCATTGGCGGTCGATCCTTGCTCGCTTGTGGCTGACTGGTTGCTTCTCGAACCCCGCGAGCTCATTCCTGGAGCGTCCCCGGTTTCACCGTTCGATGTCTGGTCAGGCCGATACGCAGACGCTCGTGAGGCAGTGCCGTCGCGCTGGCGAGACTTCTTCGAACTTCTTCGACAGCCTGGCACGCCTGGATTGCATCGCGTCAGTTTGATACTCTCCTGTCAGGCTGGATGGCGTCTTCCAAGATGTCGACGATGTGACTCTCCATTCTGAGCAGGATGATAACGGGAAGATATAGGCACAGCTAGTTCTATTTTCTTTGTCGTTGGCCGTTTGCCCACTGATGTCTGGGACAAAGTCTTGAATTCGGTGTGAATATTTGCTCTCATTATACGCTACGTAGTATCTACTGACTACTGAACAGATACAACTGGTTTATGGATCTCGTTGGTCGATATTTTCTGCCTGCCAACGTGAGTGGCGCACGACACCTAGTGCCCTCGTGCCGTGTGTCACCATGACCATCCCATGAAATAAGTTGGCGCACACTCACAGCGTCACGTCCCAAGTTGCGCTGGTGCTCATCCAACGAACACACCATCAAGAATGTTCGCTCTTGCTAGTGGACGTGCCACTCCCGCAAAGGCCTCTGGATACCGTCTCGAGATCCTGACAGCGTCGAGAGCAGTTGCACGCGGCGAGAGTGTCGAATAACGTCTATGTCTGATCTCCTGTCCGCGGGCAAATCCAAATCGAACATGCTTACAAAGTCTTGTTCGTTGGTGAACAGTGCATCTTCGTGTGGATTGTTCGGATTCGTCGACATCAAGGTCCGTGTCTCAAATGGCATCCTTGCACGCCTCCTCGCTCGAAAGTCTTCGATCAATGGGCTGCCCAGTCGCCCATTGATCACATTCTCAATGTCATCGTGGCTTGCTTTGAACCAGGCAGGCAACTGGATTGGACGAAGGATTGACAACAGCTCATCACGCTCTCTCCTTGGACGAACGGCCGCGTCACCGTACAGACATGCGTGCAGTTCTAGCAGCGTATCGACATACACCCACATTTGTTCGCTATCACGGATATTCCTGCCTTGACTCGCTGTGAAACGGATCGCGAACCCCCGACCGCTATACCACCGCGGAGAGTCTACCATTGGAATAGCCTTATACTTGACCCAGTGTCTCAGTGCGTCGAACAGGGAAAGTTCATGGTAGTCAAAGGCTCGAATTTCGGCCAGCAGTTCACACTTCCTCCTTCTGATCAGGGTGGCTTCGATCGATTCCTCTTTGGCCTCGATGAGATGCTTGAAGGGGTGGCCGGGCACAATATAGGTCAACAACTCTGTTGCAGAAAGCCTTTCCGAGACATCGAGCTGCAGCTCCAGCGGTAGATCGCTCCAACCCGCGGGCCAGGTGCGAACAGGTGGCGCTGTTGCGGGCAGTAAGGCCGTCCCAGCGTTTGATCGCACTTCGGTGGCGGCAGCTTGGGTGTCCTGTCGGCCTGCGTGCGTACTCCGAGAACGTGAATGATGAAGGCCGGCAAGCGGCGGCGGTCGTGTCAGGCTGTACCTTGAGGTGTCACTGTCTCTGCGGAGAGTAGGCTCACTCTGTACTGTTCCAGGGTATTGGGTGGGTTTTGGAGGCATCTTCGCGGAACGCGTATTGTTGTTGATGAAATAATGCAGTGCCTGGGCCCCCGTGGACTATAGATACTACCCAATGAACGGAATCATCACACTATGTTTGATATGGTGACGGTCGTTTGCAAGAGTCTACGTGACGCAGTCTCGGGGTCCTACGCAAGCTCACGAAGGTCACTATATGTTGACGGTGTGCGTTTGTCAATGGCTATAGTCTGATGGACCTTCCGATCGCTCAGCGCGGGGGATCGATGTGTTGACAAAAGGGCAGGCGTAAGGCAAAGGGCTGGGAGAAGGCCGGATGTTTCATGAGAATACACTATCTGCCTACGCTACATACACTACAGACTATCTACCAGTACTTACTGGTCGCTACTGACAGGCAAAAATATCAATCGCCATGATGTCTGACATACCATTGTGTGTCGGGGTGCTTAAGCCATGTGCCTCGATCCGAAACGCACTGCTGGCAGTCTGTCTTGCCTGGTACCACATCATGAGTTCATTGTCCAAGGAGATCTTCGTTCAATGCAGATAGACGTAGCTCAGGATATCGACTTTTTCGAGTGGGCGGAGCTCATCAGCTTGCGCTTGTTGGAACTTCGACTTGATTTCGTCGATATGATCCTTATCGGTATAGTAGGCTAAGCGCGCCCCGTTCGTACCAGGCCGTTCGTAAGGAGGCAGTCGAGGTAGTTGGAACAAGTCGTAGAAGGCAGCTTTGTCTAGTGCCTCGTCATCGGCTGTTACGTGATGGGATGCATCGACTAGAAGGACTCTCAACTTCTTCTTGTCATCATCGAACAGAGTCCCAAGGTACCCGGATGCGACTCGCTCGAAATCATTCGGAGTTCCATACTGATCTGCTTTCAACCTCGGTGGCATGACGACTTCAGTGGCCAACCCAACCGCTTGGTCGTGGTCCATCGTAGGGGCATCACTGAAATGGCTCAGAGTCCGATGGTGTTGGTATGCATGCGTGAGTAGTTTGAGGTACTCTAAAAGTCGTGGTGAATCCTCGTACACGTCGCAACCACAGGTGGCCACGTAGTGCTCGATGAAATCGTACGCCGCGGCTCCTACAGACCAAATAGTATCTGAAAAGAAGTCTTTCGTCCCCTTGTTCGCAAACCGATGCTTCAGCGCATCGATGAGACTGGTACACTTGGAGTAATCGAATCCATCGATCGTGGCTTGATACTCTGCCCTCTTTCGCTCAACGATCTTCTTAGCAAGCGGCTTCTCATGCTCGTCGATAACTTTTTTGAAGGGTGACGTGCGAGTCGAATTGACGTGTTCTAATAGCTTGGTCGCCGATAGTAGACCCAAAACCTCAGCTTGTATCTCATAAGGTAGGAGTGTTCAGCGAACACTGTCCATATCAGGCTGCGCAGAGATCAACTCCTCTACTTCGGCGATGGATGAGGCAATATTAGCATCGCCTATGAGGGCTGCGAGGTCGTCCACCAGGTTGTTTCCCCTTGCAAATGAGGCACGGGAACTGGACCGGGACGAACTCGCAATGTGCGGCATACATGTGCAAGGAATCTCGCTACCACGGCTGTTCGGACGCTCTTCGGGTGGTGCTAGCAGATGAGGAGCGGTGTACTGAGTAAGGCTTCGCCGACTTCGTGCATCGTCGTCGTGTTCATCGGACATTGTGTTCACACGGCCGCGGGAGGAGCCACCTGGTACGGATGCTGGAGGCCTGGAGCTCTGTCCATTGATTGGCGTTGTGGTAGATGTCGAGAATGGAGCAGTAGCTCCGCCACTAGACGACCGTATCTGCTCTGTCTGTGGCTGGCGAGGCCTTTCTTCCGGCGCAGGACTGTCGCCACAACGCGGAGGCCCACCGGAGCTTGAGGCTGAGTACATGGGTTGCTTGCCTTTGGGCGGCGTGGTGGTGGTTGTCGATGTGGGTGAGGTTGACGTGTTGTTGAGTTTGAGAAATTAAGAACTCTAGTCCGTCGAGCAAGTATTTAAACTCCAGCTTGGGGGCGAGTCACAAGTCCCTTGTTTGCTCCATTCAATGCGCCAGTCATCGTGAACGCACCAAACAGTCATTGGAGTCCTCGAACAGGCACCACGCACCACGGTAGGCTCGTGAGGGCGTTGCTCAGCTTGTGCGAGGCCGCCTACCGTGATAGAAAGTCGAGTTCGCTTTGGAAAGGGATGCAGAGGACATCGTAAGGTAACTGGAGGCTAGGAAGAGGATGGAAGAAGGGCACGGAAGTCTTCAAGTATGTGATGATGTACACAGACTCCTGCATATACCACCTGCCAGCATACCAGAAGAAGTTGGGTTGTTGGCCGGAGGAAAGAAGTCAAGGGAAGGAAGTCACTGCACCTCGCAATTCTGAGCCGCGGGAGCGGCCTCCGGACAATGCATCTTGTACGTCGGGCGTAGTACGGCGAGTCGCTTCGCGTGCGTTGGAGGCGTGAGCAACTCCGGAAGCAGGACTCGCTGTGCGGCGAGACGCTAATCTAGCGGCCTGCGAGAGCCCTTCTTTCGGAGGTCTTTCGTCATGGTTGACGGGAGAGGTCAATCTGCTATGGTTGTTGTCCGAGAGGGGTTAACTATGGTCCAGGAGTGAGAGCTATGGCAGTTACTCGGCAGAAGTATAAACCACTGGAACGGCCGAGTCAGAACAAGATGTTTGCTCGGTCTTTTTCGACGCACCAGAAAGTCATTGAGCTCCGCAAGCCCGTAGCACGCACCCTGGTAGGCTCGTGAGCTGACTTCTCGCGTAGTTGCAAGACATATGATTGCGCCTGTCTCTGATGTCGAGAATATGTTCTAAGAAGATATGCAGCGCGATCTGGATGGTCAGGTAGATCAGTGAAGAAATGAAAGGATGATAGATACACGAACCATTACAGACAGTGCACTACCATATAGCCAATGACCTACGGGTTGAGGCCAGGCTCCTATGCCATCGAATCGCAAATATTGGCACACTTCCGAAGGCCAAGCTGTAATCACCAGACAAACACATCGTCCAGAATGCTCGCCTGTTTGAGAGCGTTCATTGGGGGGCGATTCCATGCCTGGCGGGTAAGAACTTCATGGAATGTCGCATCCATCCTAGCGACTTGATCTTCGTAAGTGCAGTAGGCCAGTCGAGCTCCACGTTTGTTCACGAAATGTCGGCACACCCACATTGCAGGTCCTGGAATTGGTCCAGATTGTGGCATCGCAGGCAGGTTGAACATGGCCAAAAACGTCCTTTCGTCAAGCACAGCAGGGCCTGTGCCGTATCGCCAGCATGTATTCGTCAAAGCCCGCAGTGGACGATCTCTCCAGCTTGAGAGTGGTGGCGGTCCTAACTCCCCGATGTGTGCTATCTCGATGTCGTTAGGATTACCCCACTGGTTGGTCATCAGTCTGGCAGGAACGTACCCGGATGCTAGACGGAGCGCCTCCTCATGGTCGACCGGCGGCATCCACGCCTGGTGGTCGTATCTGACAATGAGGTTTTGGAGATACTCCGACAGTTTCGGCACGTCCTCGTTATAATACCCACCGCAACGTTCCACATAGTGATAGACGAAATCTTCCGTACGTGCAGTAGACTCGGGAAGTTCTTGGAAAGTCCACATACGCTTGTGATCCAGCCAGTGTTTGAGAGACTCAAACATGGAATCATCTTTCGGGTACTCGATCCTAGCAGCCGCAACCTGAAAGTCGGCTTTCTTCCTGTCCGTGACCTTCCGAACAAGCTCCGCCTCGCGCTCGTTGATGTCCTTCCTGAACGGTGAGACAGTCTTGGAGTGGAAGAAGAGCTGAGCAGCAGGCAAGTAGGTCAGAATGTGGATCCGTATCTCAGCATGCATGCTTTCGTACAGGTCACCATTCACGTGCATCTTGCTCCAGTCGAAGGGGGCAAGCTCCGTGGTTTCTGGAAAGGGCACCCCATGGCGTACGGGATCGGAGAAAGCGGCTTGGTGAGTGTCGTGGCGCCACTGATTGATCTCAGCCGTGACATTAGGACGTCGGGAATGGGACATCGAGTCCGGCTCTCCATCTATCGTCGGGTGGGCTTTTGGGGTACGATTACGGTTTGAGGGCTCACCGACGTTTGTTACCAATTGGAGCCGCGGTTGCTTTCCTTTGGGAGGCATTGTAGGGGCTCGGGGGAATACGGTTGTTGAAGTGAGGAGCTCCGGGCCACGGGGCGCTTCGAGCAGGTATATTCGAGACAACCAAGGCCGAGTCATCGAACGGTGTTTGTTGCCGACTCATGTGGCCATCAGACGATGTTTGCTGCCAGAATCCTCGTTGGCGTAGCGACCACGTACACTCGGAAGTTTGCTAGCGGAGTCACCGGATATCCTGAGATGGTGAGAGAAAGGTGATTCAAGCAATGGGGAAGTGAGACATGAGAAAGAAGTCGTCGGAAAAGCCGCATACCTGCTTCCCTACAGTACGCTTCACGGAATCAACACGCAGCACAACACCCAGACAGGTCTGCCTGTGGCCCAGACATAGCGCACACCTCCCGGAGCCAGATCGATCTCACCACACAAACACACTCTCAAGGATACTTGCCCTCTCCAACGGCCGGATATTATTCATGGCTGACGGCGTCGCAAACGCCTCCTTGATCCTAGGAATGTCTTTCTCCAACACACAGTACGCCACCCGTGCACCACGCTTCTCGCCAAATCCACTATGCGCTGGGCGAGGCAGCTTGAACTCCTGCAGGAAGGCCCCTTCGTCAATAAACCCGTCGTCCACGTCGCAGAAGGATTCATACGCCCAGCAAACGCTCGTCAAAGCAACGTGACCCTTGAAAAATGCCGACGGGCGCCCGTTGCTGAACAACTGTCCGACGTTCGCTTTTTCCATGTCATTGGGTGAACCCTCCTGGTTCGCCTTTAGACCAACAGGGAGGTGGAAAGCGGTCGCAATCTTGACACCTTCGCTGTGAGTCAGAGGTTTGAAGGTCGAGGGGTCGGTGTAGAAGTTATACTTCGTCTACATCGGGACTCTTGTACTGGTTGATCAGCGTCTGCACGTACTTGTGCAGAGCCGGGAAGTCGCCGGCGTAACCGCCGCATGCGTCGAGCCAATGGTACGCAAAGTCGGCGGTCTGGCCCAAGATGCAAACAGTATATACCCCCTTGTGGCTGATCCATTGCTTCAAGGCGTCGAACAAGGACTTGTGACCTGTGAAATCCATGCTGCCCATCTTGGCGGTGAGCTCTTGTCGCTTGCGCTTAACAATCCTGGTGGCAAGAGCTGCTTCGTGGGCATCGATGACTTCTTTGAAGTGTGATCCAGAAGCTGTATAACCGAGTAGTTCGGCAGCCGGCAGCTTGGCCAGTACTTCTAGCTGCGTTTCCTTT
>JAABUW010001315.1_pt1 | contig 42308 bp, 52 predicted proteins | sample 5560081 | NCBI WGS metagenome assembly JAABUW01 (sample SAMN10711882, study PRJNA513363) | rock metagenome | isolation source: Antarctica rocks | place: Antarctica: Victoria Land, Knobhead sud | reverse complement strand
GAGTTGTGGGCGGCATACGATCGGATAGAAGCAGGGAACGGGACAGCGGCGGATGTGCTCAGCATCGAAAAATATGTTGAGTACCATGGGGACGACACTTTTAAATTCGTAGACTGAAGTTTTGCCCAGTCATTCCGTTCAGAACAGGTAGGAAAGTGGTCACTGGAAAAGGGCTTCACCGCTTACTATATCATAGAGCATAGCATATGGGATCACACATCTTGCTCTGAAATATTATAACCACCTCGAGCATCTATCCAGCTATCAACGTCTTACATCGATGAACGTTATTATATATTCTTCAAATCATGATCGCCGTTGCAGAACCTTGGTTGACGCAATTCACCGCTTCTCCTCATGACCGAATGTTGGACTCCTTGTTGTTTCTCAATAAATCTTCTCTCCCATGGCAAAAGCGTTGTCAGGCCCCTATACAGGTCCATATGCCTTCTTAAGTGTAGTCTCCGTTGTCATACGACCGTATGCTGAAATGTGTGCTGTCTCGAAATCAGCCATCAGAACAATGGCATCGTTCTTCAACATTACTCTCGCCCAGAATATCTTATGTTTCAAATATGGAGTCGTCACCGAACCTTTCTAAAACCACTTCATCTCAACGCCCTACCCAACACCGCTGGCCACACAAGCAATAATGGAGCAGACTGACCCTATCAACGGGAACTGCCACTACTGCCACGCAACACTCGAGTGGGGCTCTCCCTGTTGTTTCAGTTGCGGCCATGACTACCTCAACGGCTTTAGGTCCGAGATCCCATGGGAAGAATACGAGCCTCTGGAACCCCTCGATGGCTTCGACGAAGAGAGGATCCTAACCGGCGATTTCACAGATCAAGAGGACACAGCCTTCTACCAAAACATGGTTGATCAGCTCCAAAGCTTCAACTCAAGCCACCCCTACCCCCCGGATGTCCCTTATCGCTACTCTCCACCCCGAGGCTCACCTTTACAAACACTCCCCACCCAAACCCAACCTGACATCGTGGACCTAGACCAAATCCCAGACGGCGAGCCCTCCCCCTCGTACACCCTCCCCCTCAGAAACCGTGCCCAAGAACTCAGAGACGCAGAGCCACGAGCCGGGCGGCGAGCGCCAAGACCCCGCGGATCTGTCCCCCCCAAACAACCGACCCCCAAACCCCCCCGCCACCAACCCTGCCCTTTAGGTCCGCAACTTCCCTGCACTGAGCCAGACTGTCCAGTCAAGCACGCCGCGCACCCTAAGGGTTTGTATTTTCACAACGGCGTGCGGCCGACGACCAAAGATGTGGTGTTTGGGTTTGCGGATCCGCCGCCGTGTTTGAGGGAGGCGATGGATAGGATTAGGGGGAGGTGTCAGGGCGGGGATGATTTGAGGGATGTGCAGCTGTTTATCAAACTGCATGGGACGTAGTGGGGGGGACGAGGAGGCAGGTGAGTGATTGGTCTTCTCAATGGCGATGTTCAGTGTTGCGTTGACTTTGTCTGTTCTACGTTTCTCGGACTCGGGAGATGAACAAGAGGCAAGTGTGGAAGGAGAATGAAAGTGACGAGCGTAGTAATGACTAATGCATGCAAATAAACATACCTATCCTCGGCATCTGAATTTTCTTTCCACGAGCGCAGAAAATAGAGTCCCACCTCCGCCTACCAACAAAATTCCAAACCAGATATCAAGTTGAATCCCTACCACTCAATGAAGTGTAATAAGATCATAGTCATCAAATTATCAAACAGTGAGACCTTCAATCCGTATCAACAGATTTATGAGACGCAATAACTGCGTACATGGACAAAGAGACTCACAGTTCACATCGTCTCTTGCAACAACAACAACATGTCATATGATAAAGGAACAGCTGTGCATTCCTGTTCTCCCAATACCAGTGTCCGGTCGACGGGTATGGAATCGCAATATACCATGATCTTAATTTTATAACCTACTTTACTTCTCTGAAACTAGCTTTACATTAAATATGAAACATGAACTCGAGGAGTAGCTGAAAAGGACTGAAAATATAAGGATTTATTTAAGCATGTTCATAGTATGTTTTACAAACGTCAAACTCCAGTTTTTTTTCAATTTTTTTTCTTTCAATTTTGCCGCACTTTCGACTTTCGACGAATTAGCGTGCGGCAATGGCTGAAGGACAGACTCCGATGTCTAGTCGGCAAGATCGAGTAAGAACCAAAGTCGAAAGAATAATCGAGAAGAAAACACGTACACTGCTCACACAGCAACGACAGCAGATACCTTTCTGTCTTCAAAAAATCAACCCCCTGCTACCTACTAACCCCTTCACCACTCAAACCATCAAGCAAACAACAACTCTTTACATCAAAACTCACACGCCCGCAAACTCCCAACCAGCACCGCAGATTCCACAGATAAACCCTTCGCCAAAACCACAATTCCGAGAATCGAAACTCAATCATATCCGCAATACTACCAACTGCACTTCTCGCCAACAAACAGCTTCCCCATCGATCTACTCCACCAATCCCAAAATCCCAATCCACAAACTCACGACCCACGAAAAAGGGGTATCAAGCACCTACCACCTCATCGCTACCACAAAACCCCAAGCCAGAACGTCTCCACTAGCATAACCTAAAAAACACAATCTTCTCTGTTTCTTCAACGTCTCATATACAAAGTACACAACAGAAACGCCAACAGCGCGGTGGACGTAGAAAGGGAGGGTTTGTCAAAGCAAAACTCGTATTGCTCGTTGACGACTTATGCATTTGCAGGATGGGGTTTTTATGTAGGCGAATCGGGTGGGGTGGTTGAGAGGTGAGTTGGTGGTGATGGGGGGGGGGGGGGGGGGGGCGTGGGGCGGCTGTGGTGTTGTGATGAGGAAGAAGGGAGGGAGGGAGGGAGGGAGGGGTGTAGAAGCCAAGCCACGAAAGCGAGAGGTGTTTCAAGAAAGCTAACAGCACCAAAGAAATTAACAAACGATGAAACCTGAAAGATAGAAGATCAGCCACCGTGAATCGACCAAAAAAAGAGCTGATGTGATGCTAGTCATACACAACAAGCCAAGAAGCCGAAACCTACAACCACTGCCCAAAAAAAAACCCCGATGAAGGAATGCTAGAGACGAAGAGCTTTTCAAGCAAAAAAGTCCCTTTCATCGCGGTAGATGATGCGAGTTTTTTTTTTTAAAAACCCGTGTTAAAGTCTATGGAATTTTCGGATAGAAGTGGCTGTTACGACGATAATGAAATGAAAGAACGGTGGGTTTTATGGAATTTAGGGGTAGAGGCGTGTGATCAGTAAAGACGACGAGAAGAAGAAAGAAAGAAAGAAAGAAAGACTAGCGCAGAGTAAAGTATCCTCTACACTGTACGTAGTAGTTTTTCCCATCCCCCCCCTCCAACCTCAAAAAATCAACTCTACCACTTCTCTCCTCGATCTTCCCTAAGCTAAAAAACAACCGAGAATGCTTCCCCTACTTGTTCTACATAGCACGAGAACAAAACCTTCCCTGAATCATACGTACATGTACTGTCAACAAAAAAAAAACTCATCCCGCAACCCCCATCTCAAGGAAAGTCTAGGCACCAAATCCCTCCTTGATGCACGCGGGCATGCTCGTCGTAAGCAGCTACTGGTAGTATACCGATTGACCTTTAATATTGTGTTTGTGAGAGTACGAATGTCTATTGTTCATATCTTTTGTGTTTTCGAGACCTCGGGCCGTCTTTCCGGACTTGGGGAGTGGGGTGGGGCTGCTCTGATAGGACATCACACCGTTCGTGCCCTGGTTCGAATTGTGTCGCTTGCGGGTAGGAGACTGCGGGATTTGGGAGAACTTGGGGTCGGATTTTCGAGGGGAAGCGAGCGTAGAAATGAAGATTTCATCTTGAATGTATAGTGTCTCTTTACTGCCTAGCTTGGAATCACTATAAGTCTCAAGCTTTGAGGTAGCCTGCGATGGAGGCGTAGATGGAGAGGTTTCTTGAAGCGAGAAGAATAAAAATCAGAAAGAGCTGAGACCAAAAATAGCTCTTCAAAGAGGACAAGCCGAATGCGGAAGAGCTTCGCATTCCTCAATTCTGAAACGTAGCACCTGATCCCTTGCGCCATGTTTACCTTTTCCACATTCCGTTCACGTATCGTAAACCTATTTCCGCCGCCGTTCGCTTTGTTCTCTTTCAAAAACCTCCTTCGCAAAACCTCTTCTTTCTACAACTCTGTCAAACTCTGCTTTCTCTAACCATTGGGGGTCCTGGTAACAGCTTCGATAATCATCACCACGAAGGAAACTCACGAAATGTACCCTGCCATCTCTACCATCCTCCTCCCCCTCCTCTTATCCCTTCCATCCATCTTCGCCCACGCTGAAGGCATCATTTCCGAAATCAACGACGGCCAAATCCAAGCCCCCACCGCCATCGCCACCTCCCTAGCCCTCAGCACCCCTCAGGCCAAAGTCATCGCCCCTCCCTCCTCCTCGTTCCCGTCTTCAATCCCCAACCCTGTGCCCAACACCACCGCTTCAGCCGGTTCTACCGCCGCGCCCTTGCTCTTCACATCCGGGGAGTCGACAGTACCGCGCGTGGCCGCTACGAGCAGCGCAACATACCCGATGAATACATCTATGGCTGTAAGTGCTGGCGGGGTCAATGCGACTGGGATGCCGAATGGAACAGGCGGAGCGTCGAGTGGAGGGATGATGGGAACGAGTATGGCGCCGTTGAGTACTTCTCCGGGTATGCCATCCAGTACTGCGGCGACAGCGGCGACAGCGACGAAAGCGACGGGAGCAGCGGTTGGAGGGAGTGGGAGTATAGGTTGGGGTGTTTGGGCGCTCGGAGGCTTTGCGGCAGCAGCGGTAATAGCTCGATAAGGAGCCAAACCGTGCAAAGAAGGTTTTTGTTAAGATTGCTATATGGAAAATGTGGGTAGAGAGGAAGACTGGTTGACTCGGAATCTGGGATTGATAGGTGTGCGTTTGAGTTATCTTAGGTTGTTGAAAGCGAATGCTGGATAATATATAGAGCTGTGCAACGTTGGGGAAGATGACCAAATGAATAATGATCCTGGTGCTGCCGAAGCTTGGTCCGCCCGCAAGCCATCAAAAGAATAAACTAATTGATCTTGATTTAAAAAATTTGACTGGGCAGTAACACCAGGATCGAACAGACTGTCCGAAAGTCTAGCTGCATACTCGCGCCCAGAATCCATCTTTTCTTGATGTTCATGAGTGTCGAAGAGATGAAAATCGGCAAGGTTAGCAAGCTGTTCGAGTCCCAGCACTACTCCGCCTTATGGCTGCCGAGACTGTCAGTTGATAGGGATTGTTCAAGATTCTACTCCCGAGTCCCCAGTGCGAAAAAGCTTACATTATCACTCAGCTACCTTGAGCTCTGCAACCGCTCCCAATGCTTCCGCCTTCTCAGTCTTGGTCCACGGCTGCCTAAATCTTCGTGCCCCCTTCACTCTTCATAAAGACTTCTCATCCTGAACCCTAGGCTCACTGGTATACTTCCCGTGAGATTCTTCTCCAATGGCTACAGCCGCACCGACCACATCCTGGTGTTTTGGTCTAAAGTCCTACTGTTAAGCCTATTGATAGGTCGAGATTAAGTGATCCGAGTCGTTATACATGCATTTCGAAGAAACGCGTAGAGATGAAGCCAGGATGAACAAAGGAGATGATGTAAGCCGAAGATGGTGAATGAGAGGTCAGCTGACGCGCCAAAAGGAGAAGAAGCAGTTTTGAGTCCAGGCAGCAGGTGTATTTTATCGTGCTTCACTGAATCTGTACGGTATGAGAGAATGTGATAGATTGAATCCGTCTTTTTAGATTTCACTCTCCTCTCGTCCAAAGGAGCATCATTTCCAGGACATTAGCGTTCGATGAAGGAGCACTCTAGTGAGCGTCGAAACCGATTGAAACCGCCTTACCGGAACGTAGTAGTGGCAAGAAATAATGCAATGCCAGCTGTTTTCTCCTGTTCTAGTCATCTTCCATCAAAGTTCATTCTTAAATTATTGTTCCAGTACTTAATACGAAGATATCAAGCTCTTCCTCTTGGATTCCTGTAGCGTAGGTTTCTAGAGAAGCGAAGTGCGACTGATTCACAATCTGGATTACGGTATGATCCCTTATTATTATTTTATCTTTCTTACCTCCTGAAGAGTGTTCTTCTTGATGGCCAAACATTTGTGACGTCTTTGCCTTTGTTAAATTGACCAATCATACTGGGCGGGTCACGTTAGTTGCAAACATCGATCCTTCTGATGTTCACATCTGATTCGCAAAGATATAAAAATCGCTTCGGCGTGAACAGCTTTGTTGTCAACAGCCTTGGGTTGGTGTTCCCTTTGCGGAAGCATTTCCGCTTGGCGACCCGGGGCGGAAAAACACCGATGCCGAGGTAATTCCATCATCACCTCGTAACCTCCATCTCCAACGCCAAAACCCTACCATAATATTCCAATCCACCTCCCACACCTCACCAACCCACCCTCCCGACCCCAATCTCCCCCCCTCCTTCCTCCCCCCTCCCGCCTCCCGAAAAATGCCCCACCGCGCCCTCCTCCGCACCCACCACATAACCTCCCCTTACAAAATCCACCTCCTCACCACCGCCGCCTCTTCCCTCTCCTGCTCCGTCCTGTTAAAAACCGGCCGGCCCCCCGGAATCATGCTCCTTCAATCCTCGTCGCTGGAGAACGTGGAGGCGTGGGTGAAGGTGGTCAAGAGGTTGCGGTATAAGGACTTTCGGGTGATGAGGAGGGGGGAGGTTGTGGGGGATTTTGGGGTGAGGGCTGGGCAGGTGAGGGTGTTTGAGGAGGTGGGGGAGGTGGGGAGGTGGTTGGAGGAGGAGGGGGGGAGGGAGTGGTGGGTTGAGGGGATGGGGTGGGGGAAGGGGGAGGGGTGAGGGGTGGTGTTTTGAGTCTGGGGTTTGTGTGCTACGGGAATGGAGACTTGTTATGGCTAGAGGCTTTTTGTAAGGGCTTGCGGGAACCGGTTGGGATGGAGTGGAAGGGGGGCAGATGAATGAAGATGACTGGATGCACTAGGTTGCTGTTAAGGTTTTCTATCTCTCTGCTCTGGCTTTATAATTCCTCATACTTCCTTCTATCTCGAGGAAGCAATTCTTCCATTTCTCGATCGGGCCCTTTTCTATCAACGTTTCGAACAAGCTGGATAGACTTGAGAAATAAAGATTTCGGTACCCATCCAAGCATTCCCGGCAACCGATTTCCTGTGTTTGATCAGCCAAATAGATATGCTCCAAATTCTTCAACATTATCTCAATCCCTCAATCTTCAGCGTTGACACGCGACAACGTCACGTCGAGAAGTCGAAGCGAGTCCTCGGGTACTTGAGCTTCGTAGGACTGACAAGAAGGTAGACAGCAAAAAAGCGCAGAGAATGAGAAACGCATTCAGATATTTCAAAAGGTTGCCGCCGAGATCGGAATTTTAGGAAAACGCGTTGTAGAGAGCAAATCAAGCCTGAAACTTACTGCCCGGGGTGGTTCTCCATTTTCCCTAATGAGGAAAAGGCTTCAGACCAACAAGACGGGCCCATCAACCCTACCATGTCGTCCAATTGAACTCCAACCCTCTCGACTTACCAGCCAATGCACGAAGACAACGTGCCTTTCCAGACGTCCACACGGCTCTCTCTCCTTCTCACTGCTGTCAAGTATCAGCAGAGCGACCCCATCGTCGCTGTTGCCAAGCCCGCCGATCACCAAGTCGTCGAGCCCGGGGCCTCCTTCCGGGTGAAGTTGGAATCCGAGCGGAAAGCTTATCGACGTCGCCTTGGCCTGGATGAACAGGATTTTAGAAGATTGGAGCTCGGCATGAAGACCGGGTGGAAACTTGACGGGAGGTCAACGGGGCCGAAATTATCGCTAGTGGAGAAGGACTTGTCGGGTTGGAAGAACCGGATAGGGTGTGGGAAGAAGAGGAGAAGGAGCAGGAGGATGGGAAGTCTGAGGGGATTTGGAGGGAGGTCCAATAGGCAATATGCTTGGGGTTTCGCGGTGGAAGGGTCGATTTTCTCAGTGTACCTTTCCTCTATCTCCAGTGTGAGGTTGTGGATAATCCGAGCTGTACGATAGTCCGATCGAATTCCCTAGTCACTCAAATCCAGAAACCTGTCGTGGCTCAGGGGAACCCCCAAACATCGGTGAAGTCGGATATTGGTTCGCTGTCGTCGAACCACGACTGCGATGCCTCTGGCATGTATGTGTCAATGTCCATCCCGGATGGGTGCTCAACTGGATAAACCAGTCCCTCGTTCGGACCATAAGTCTGTTGATGACTATCCTCCTGGTCATGGCCTGGCTTTTGGCATAGAGAGCTTGATTGAAAAGCCGCCAGCGCAAGGTCGTATCCACTATCTTGTCCTTCCTCGAGACGGTTCCGTATGCCTGGCGCCAGTTCTTCCGACCATGCGATCTGTGGTGAAGGCTGTCCGCCAAACCTCTCACCGAGTAGAGACTGCCAGCTCATAGCCGTATGTGGCTGGCTAAGCAGACCAAGAATCACTTTCGAGTGATCCCAGTCTGCCCTATCGCAACCACTCTCGAAATGTTTGGCGACGTGTAAAGATCGCTCATTGAAGTCATTAAAGCCCCTGATACAGAACCCACAACCAGACAGCCGGTTCGGAAGTTTCCGCGTCCATCTAGCGACCTGGGGGGAATTGCTAGACAAGCCATGACTGATGAGATGTTTGACGAATTTATCCTTGCGCACCCAAGTCCTGGCTTCTATTTCCTTTGCAAGACACAAGTGCGCGTTATGCTCGAGTATATGCTGGTTGCCTGGGTTGTGAGCGCTGCAAATGGCACATCGAAAACCCTCTTCTATTAAACCTCTAGGTAGGCAGACATATTCGACAGATGGCATATGCGAGAGCTCATGTCTCTTCCATTCCGATTTCCCCCTGAAAGTGGCCTTTGAGTCACACAACGTACACGAGAACTTGATTGCGTTGGAGGAGGGTTGGGAGTTGACAGGAGCATTACAATTTTCAATGGCGGTGTTGGTAGGAGCTTCGGGATAACCCAGAGCGGGACAACCTTGAGTGGCACCATTTCCGGAAATGTTGTTGGCAGATGGTTCTTTTGCTGAATGGGACAACTTCGCTGCCAGCACCGAAGCCTGTGTTGAGAAATCTCCAGAAGGGTGCCTAGAACTATTTCCGGTGAGAGGTTCGTGACTGGCTTGTGAAAAAACCGAAGGATCATAAGACATGGAAGAAACGGTACTGGAAATTGATCCCTTCGATGGTCTATGTTGCTGAGGACCTCTGTTCCAAGACTCTTGTAGCTGCAATGGACCGCTTCGCTGCGACGATCTGAGCCTCGGAGGCAGTGGCATCTCGGTCGGTAAGGTTCTGCGTGTAGTGGAGTTTGTGAAGGGGAAATTTGATGCTTCTGGTACCGTTGCAAGTCTATCTGAACTGCCTACGAGCAAGGGGTTAGCTAAGATATGGCATTACTATTTCCAACAGCATCATACACATGGACCGACTCTCATGATCTGAGCGAATCAACGCAAGCTGATGCATGACAACATCGTCAGGAACGTCTACCAAAGCTTCAATGGCCTTGTGCTGTTCCTCGTTGAATGGTGTTTGCGGGTAGGTATCATCTTGTAGATCCGGTAGATTCGGCGATAACGAGGCTCCTGGAGGTAATTCTTCGAAGTTTTGAAGATACGGAGCTTGATATCCAGTGAGGTTATAAAGAAGATGGTCATTATCGATACTACCTCCGAGATGATGATTAGCAGCTGGCGACACTCGTCTCCTCTGCGGCCGTCGTGGGCGCAAAGGATTCGGGATTAGGTCATGGGGGTTGAACATGGATCCCGCCATGGGGCTCGAACGAGCGGCTACGAATAGCAACGCCAGCAGGCAGTGACATTAGGCAGACAAGTCGGACATGGAGAAGAACAAGGTCAAAGAGGTATACTATCATGGTAAGTGTACAATGAAAGAGAAGAGGGTCGTGATGGTTCATTTTTGTCATGGCAGCGAGGCGTACAGCCTCCACACCCAGAACTCGCCCCCGCTAGATGCGCGAAATACGAAGTAGCTGAACGGGCGCGGATTCGAGAGGAGAACTTGGCTCTGAGTGGCCAGTAACACACGGCACACTGCACACTGCACGGAACGGATCGCTGACGGGGGAAATCCAAGCAACTGGGGGTGTTCCTGTTGTCTACTCCGTACCTTACTGTTTGTTGTTCTGGGCAGGACTTCGACGGACTGATTGTTCTGGGGAGAACTAAACGACGATTGGAGGATTTGCCCTGTCACGGTTGTTGTCGCAACCTCCTATCGTGGAGGATGACGCTCCATCAGTTGTTATCGCAAGTTCATGCAAGCCATCGCCAGGAGGTAAGCCCCAACTTGTTGAGGCGCAGTTGCACGCAAGTATAGCCGAGAAGTCCCGGCTCGAATTACTATAGAGTATCGCTGTCAACCTGTTTGGAAGCCTGTCCAGAAGCAGAAGGTGCTTAGGTACCACCACCACCACCACCACCACCACCACCGCAGTTGCCTCTTGCAGGACTATTGCACTACGGGTGTTGTCCGGTCAATAACTGCGCCTTAGCGTGGGCGGAAGGGCTTCATATTTCGCTTGTCAAACCCACTAAAGCATTCCAACGATTGACCGGAGCCTTGACGGCCGCCTATTTCATCAACTTGCGGTTTCTCGAACCCTCTTACCGGTGACAGACTTGGGCGAGCCAGCAGGCTCAATTGCTATTCATCCAGGTCACGAGAAATCCGTTTGCGGACCTCATCTAGGAGCGAAGCAAGTACCTCAACTCCCTCTGCTATCATGCATGGCTTTGCATTAAACGTCCTCAGCTTGCCAGCCTCTACTTTCGAAGATTACGGAATAAGACGCTCCGTGACATGGAACCCCCAGCGAGAGTATGGACTCTACTCGGGTATCTAGTCCTCATGATGTGTAGCATTATATAATGCTAGATGGCTTCAAAAGTACTCGCTCTTGTGCGTACTGATAGCAAGTCATAGAAGCCTTTTTGCTCTCCTCACCTGTTTTCGTCTTATCATCGTTTCGTACCATATATCCCCAGAATCCTCTGAAGTGTTCAATGCTTCACAAGCCCTACCTTTGACTGTACACTTTTGAACCAAGGTGTCCCATATGTCTTGGATTGGAAGACCTTGGATTATCACTGGGCTCACACTCTCTTCCTACTCTCTAAAATTTCATTACGTTCGGATATCACACCAACTATGGCGCAATCCATGGTAAAGCGATCTCATAGTAGCAAGAGTCTGATTGTCTCCGATTGGTTGATCTCAAGTCCTGGGACTTCTGCGGGCTGTCAAGATCTTCCTGAAGTTACAAGGCCAATAAATCTCTAATTAGCGTTCCATTTCTACAAGGTGTGTATTGAACGCGTGACAACAGGTTGCAGATTCAGCATTGCGTTGGTATCTTCCAGTCTCCACATGCGTACTCTCGGACACGACAACAGTAAAGTGATCCAGGATTTCTTAAGGTTGTTGGGTCGCGAACCATTTCGAGGCAAAGTGCACAAGTAGAGCCGCCGATCACAGCTGCCGGAGGACTAAACTCTCATTGAGATCCTGGTAATTTCTTTTCCATTGGAGTATCAGTAGCTTCAACCTCTACAATGGGGCGCAGTTAACCTCACTTAGGACACCCAAGCTATTTATAAAGCTCTCGCTTTAGGCAACAATGCAATGTACGCATGTGTTAGTGGGAAGGAGGACTTTAGGAATAGGTCAAAGAAGGATAAAGAGACATTGCCACCTCCATGAACGAAGACTTCGATGGTACTGCCCCTTCATTGATAACAACTTGTCAAGCTATAGATTGCTATATTCTTCCCAATTTAGCCAGCCAGCTAAGAGTATTTCCGTCAGCTCTGCAGGTTGAAATGGTTTTCAAGAACATGCTTAGGCGCGTCGTCGCTTCTGATACTCCTATCAATGTCAATGATTCCGCATCGACGACTTTTGATGAATACCCATTGAAATCGCCCTTACCACAGCCTACAATCCAAGGCAAGGAAACAACCTTCGGCACTAACCCCGTCATTAAAACATTCTATGCTGGAAAGAGTAATGGTAGTAGTGTCAATTGGGTGGAAACTCCGCCAAAACAATTGAAGCAAAAGGTGTCCAAAGCCTATGACCGCGTTCGATCAAGGTATATAAAGTCGCAGATCCTGAACAACCTACTATTGCCGGCCGTACTCCGTTAAAGATAGAAAAAATCGAGGTTCAAAGTCCAGTACTTGTAACCTCTTTGAAAGACATCGTTGAGCACGAAGGTATCTTCTTGGAAGCCCACGAGACCGCCACGTTCACTTCACCATTCAAGCCATTGTTCTTCTCTTATGATAACATCATCGCCGCTTATAGCGAGGCAAGCGCTGGAAGTGTCCTGAAAGAGCACCTCCATCTACTCACCCAATTGATGGCCGAGCTTTTTGGGAACATGTTAATCCAGTTGAGACATCTAAGAGACAGCAAGCTCATTTCTTTCAAGCTCGCATGGGCTTACTTTCCTCGAGACTCCATCATATATCGCGGCGCTGAGGATTGCGAGCGTTTGTTCCGGGTGGTTGACACTGAATATCAGCAAATTCCACCCGCCTTATCAGTATCATGCTGTCACATCGTCTTTACTGGAGCGACGTTTCAGTGGACGATTACCAATCTGGAAATACCAGAGTTTGAAGGAAACCTACCGATATCAAGCCTTCCCAATTATCCCTTGTCATTTCATGCTAACGCGAGCCTACTCAAAAGCAAGTTGATAGCCCGAGGTAAGAAAGTGCTTGACTATCAAGGTCTCAATTACTGCGAATATGCCGGAACCGGCAATTTCGTTGGCGCCAAGACTGAGAGGCATAATGTGAGTCTGAGTTTTCGGGATATTTTAAGACACGTTTACTGAAGCGATCATAGGTGTCAGGGCGTATTCTTGTTGATTTTTATGGATATGCCAAGCATCACAAAGGTCTCGAAAGAATTCAAAAACCTACCCCCAATCTGAACCCATACAAATCCGAGGAGAATACACTGTCAGAGGATTCCATGTATCTTCGACCCCTTGATAGTAAGGAGCAACAAACAAACAAGGCCGCAATGCTGGCAAGAAACCGAGACCTCGTGTTTGTATCTCCGATGCTTTGTGGGTTTGCTCTAAGAGAAAAGCTATGGCGTAAGACCGGTCCCAGATTATTTTCCAGGTGCTGAATCACTGACCATCATACTAGTTGAATTCTACATTGATGATGTAAAACCGGTAGTGTGGAACGACGAAGCATACGCTCATCTGGTGTATCCTGAGGAGCACAAAGACCTCGTATTGACGTTTGTAGAGAACCACAAACGGATGAAGGCTGGGTTGGATGATGTTATCATCGGCAAAGGTTCACAGAAGCAAGCAGCCTCTTCCGTCCTATAGCTGATTAGTCTTAGGCCAGGGCCTCATATCTCTTCTTAGTGGCCCTCCAGGGACTGGAAAGACTCTACTAGCAGAGGCTGGTATGTCTCCACGCATCTCATCTATCGGCCGAGAGTGCTTACTGGCAGTCTATAGTGGCCGATAAGACAAGGCGACCGTTGTATTACCTGCAGGCTGAGGAGCTCGGCACAAACGCGAAAAGTCTTGGGGAAAAGGTCAAGAAAGTATTTGAGATGGCAACAGAGTGGAACGCTGTCATCCTATTAGATGGTAAGCCGACAAGGCTAAGATCTGATTCTGGCGTAACTAATTTCAAACTCAGAGGCCGACGTCTTCATGGCAAAACGTTCGCCAGAAGACGTCGTAAGAAACGAACTCGTATCGAGTAAGTCGCCCCCCGCCATCTCCTTCCACGTCCCCTCTCGCCAACATCCCCCCTTCTCACAGTCTTCCTTCGCGAACTTGAATACTTCCAAGGCATCATCTTCCTCACCACAAACCTCTACTCCACCATCGACCCCGCCTTCCGCTCCCGCGTCAACATCCACCTCCTCTTCTCCCCCCTCACCCTCCCCTCCCGCCTCAAACTCTGGCAGAAATTCCTCTCCCGCCTCCCTGCTTCCGAAACCTCCGCATCGCAGACGACCTCGTTTGCGAATTTGTCCGAGGCCGATGTCCAGCAGCTCGCGCGCTGGGAGCTGAATGGCAGGGAGATTAAGAACGCCATCAAGACGGTGCGCACGTGGTGTCTGTGCAAGGGCTATCCGCTCGGTTTGCAGAGGCTGGAGAGCGGGATTAGGGTGACGGCGCCGCAGGCGAGGAAGGTTGAGGAGGGAGAATAAGGTGGTGGCTTGAGTTCTAGGCTGCGCCGTGGTCCTATGGAGGATGGGCGCGAAAGGGCAACTTGCGCAGACCTTTTGTGATGGTGATTTATATAGGCTTGGTTCATCCAAGACGTAGGCGGAATAGTAATACTCAGTAAACGTCAGTTTCATACATCCATCCCTACCTTATCCACATCCAAAACAATGCCTTAATGATCATGTGTGCCGCGCGTAGCATAGTATAAGTATACGACCAGCTGGAATTGGAGCATCGCCAAACTCCACAGAACACTTGTGGCTATATCACCTAATTCTGAAGACTGACTCGTTCAGACGCTGGTGAGATTAATCAAGCCTCGCCGGGCCTCCCAGAAGCGTACAGTATGTACAGGAGCATCCGATCCAGACTTTTCAGGCTGGCAGTAGCGGATAAAGCCGGATTGCAACAACAGATATCTTCGCAAGTGTGGGGCAAGATAACGTCTACCCACATTCCCAGCCGTTTCATTGCACCGGAAGAGAAGCAAGTGAATATTGGAAGGAAGGAACGGAATTACGGTGGGCGACAGCATACATGACAATCTATCTGCATACAAAGACCAGTGTGTACTGCATCCCACGCTCAAGCACCCCCAACGGGCTTCCTGGCCCACCCGCTCAAACACCTCCACCCGGCCCCCGTCGTTTTCCCCTCCTCCAACACCGCCCCCACGCCCTCCAGCAACCGCTCCTTCCCCATCTCCATCTGCAGCTTCAGCATCCACTGCTCCCACGCCCAGCTGCCCACAAGCCCAGACACATTCGCCGCGTCGGCGGTCGAGCCGACGGGGCCTTGCACCGCTTCGGCCTTGTCTTGGTAGGTTGATACGTTGGGCGGCGGGGTCTCTGGGAGTACAAAGTTCTCTTTTACGGGGGAGCCCATGGGGAGGAAGGTCCAGGCGCGTTTGATGTCGTCGAAGCCGGCTCTTCGCACGCGGCCGAGCCAGCTCTTTGTTGGGAGGGGGTCGTAGCCTCTAGTTCTGAGGTTGAAGCCAAACTCGACTGAGACAGCTGTGCCGCGAGAGCCCGAGTTGACGATTTCCGAGTCGAGCAGGAAGAACTCGAGGTATCCGCCTGGTTTGAGGCATCGGAGACATTCGCGGAGGCAAAGATCGTACTCGTCAATGCTCTCTCCTAGGGGTTTCTCGTGCTTTAGGTATCTGAACAATGTCCGCGCTGAGATTGCGTCGAAGTGATGGTCCGGAAATGGAAGCTCCCAAAGTTTGGAAACGGCCGCCTTTCGATGGTTTCGAGGACCTCGGATGCTAGAGTTAACAAGGTGCACCTCGGTCGTGGCAGTGTACACTTTGGCGCTTGGAAATTCCCTCGCGCAATGCCACGCCCAATCGCCATTAGGTTGCCCTCCTAAGTCAAGTATACGAAGGCAGTTTGGGATACTGGCAGTTTCGGTTTTGGAGGTAGATGCTTGATTCAAGGTATTGACGGCAGGACTGTTTAGTAGACCTCCTCCACTCAACATTTTGGAGGCTTCGACCACCCACATCGATGTGCTGACTTGCTCCAATGCCTGGCGTTCTCTTTCAACCCGAGCGATGACCTTTTGCTCTGCAGTCTGCTCATTGGTATCGGTCTCCTTACCTGGGAACATCGAGATAGGCCTTGGGCGCGATGGGCGGTCAGTCTCGGTCATGTTGTAATTGCCCTGAAGCCGATCGAGATGCTCATTTGGGAGACAAAGGCGGCTAGATTGGATCGAGTTGGATCGCTCGTTGCGATGTCGAAAGGCATCCGCACGCTTAGTATCGTTGGCAATGTGTTGAAAAGCGTGGTAGTAAACCGAGTCTGACTCGCCAGGCTTCCCTGTACTTTTGAGATCTCTGTGCGCTGTCTCGCTCTCGAGAAAATGAACGGCTTTCTTCATAGGAGTGCCCAAAGAGTCCTTTCGAATGTGTTGGCTGGCTCTTCGGGCTACACCAACAGCACTGATACTAACATCGTTTACGGGATTCGTCTCTTTCAACGCAGACATGTACGACGTCTGAGCAGCAAGCCAGACACTTGTTCTATCGAGGCTTTGCTCTGCAGCTCGTTGAATTTCGTGCTCGTAACCCTCGTCAAAATCCTGCTGAGGTCTAATTAACGGCGTATGCTGCAGCTCTTCGGCAACTGTTTGGGGTTGCTCTTGAGTTTCTGTTCGGAATGGCATCTGGCGTGCTGTTGGAGGTCCATCTGTGTCTGTGTCATCGACCTCAATGATACTCTCAATTGTCGCGGCAGGTTCTTTGTTCCACGGGCAGTTATAAAAGTGTTCGGCTGTAGTGGACGAGGGGGGTGCTGCAGAGGCTGGTGCTGATCCACCCACACCCCATGTAGACCTAGCATTGACATCGAGCGATGCAAAGAATCCACAAGGTGAAGGAATGCTGAGTCGCGAGATACTGTATTCTGATATCTGGGACAGTGGTGTCATATCTACGCTGTGTGGACGTGGAGGCTGGAAGAGGACCTCTGTCATTTCCTCGGCTGTTGCCTTATCCGGTGCGAGGTCTGCTTTGAACGGAATCTCGAGTGAAAGGTGCTGGAGAGTTGCTAGTGCCTCCAAAGGAAGTTGGACGCCTGTTTCTGAAAAGCCGTCCTCTGTCCCTAGCACTGGACTATCAGGCACGGGGCTATCGAGCATAGCATACTTCGCATCGCAAGCAAAGTCTCGCACAATTGTGGTCTCTCCAACGTCGAGTCCAGCGCCGTTATACCACTGGTCTACATCATCCATCCGCATCGCGAGGTCTGGGGAACCGTCAATGTCAAAGAACACTGTCTCGCGGTCCACAGACGACTTCGTCTTGACATTTGTTTCACCCCACATATCTTCGCTGTTAGGATCAACCTCTAGATTAGGAGTAGGAGGTGCAGTCGATCGAGCAAGCGGGTCTGAAGTCCAACTTCCGTCCAATGAAGGAGGGTGGCTCATGCTTGGTAGGTCGCGTGCCAGCAATGAGAGCGTTGCAGGGGATATTGGAATCTTCGGTGGTAAGGCTGGCTTGAGGTTCTGCATCTTTTGTATTGTCGGCCAGTAGCCTGGGGAGGGTATGATTAGCGAAGGGCATCGGACTCGTACTTCTTTGGAGCCAGGTAGGCTCTCTGGTGAGACAGAGCGACTACTTGTAGCAATGTCATTCTCGTGCATGGACTCTGCATCGGAGACGTCGTAGAGATCGTCAAAATCTCGTGACAGTCGGTTGTTCATGGAGTAGGATGATATTGATGACGTTAAAGAGGGCATTGGAGATGTTGACTGGGCGGACCGAGGGGCGATGAGTAGGCGAGGCCTCCCCCGTCCTAGACTTTCCATCTCCTCCTCGCTGCCATTCGCCCCATCCTCGCTCCGCTCATCCTCTATTATGGTATTAAGTTTTTGCTTCCGGGCCTGCCGGGTTGGAGGCACGTATGTAGTGGCGGGTAGTAGATAGTTATCCATGACTAAAACAGAGCCGGTCTATCTTGGTACTCAGGGAGATATAACTGAGTCAAAGGTTATTATAAGGTGTTATGCAATTCCGATCAACGGGATCTAAAGTTGGGTATAGTCGATCAACGAGCAACAGCGGAGAAAGAAAGACGAAGTATGGAAAACAGAGCGAAACAATCAAGAAGCAAGTTGACTCATCAGGAAGAGAAGGTTGTGGGCCATGTAGGACTTATAATGCTCGCCAGTGAGATAGAGCCAGCGGTTGCGAATCATTGACTACGCTAGATTAAGAGACCAAGCCACGGAAATAGAGTACATGCAGGACAAGCCAAATTGGAGCGCTATTGAAGACTCCAGAAGTAGTGAAGCATGAACTGTGAGGTCGCCAATCAGCGAACCCACGGCCATGGTAAAGGCGCCGTTGAATTGAACAGCTCCATGGTAGTGTAGCTGATTGGGGCCAAGATGCAGCACTTTACGCGCTGACGTTGCTAGTTCTATCTTGGGCGCGTACAACGTGGTGCGAAGTCGAGACTTCGACTGCAAACACGTGGAGAACCGTTTCCCAGGAAGAAACGATTATTGTTTTGTGCATGAGATGCGAGAAGCGCTGGCAATGCAGCGGCCACAACAACAATGCAAGAGAAGTCGACATGAACGGTAGGTCTGGGGTAAGGGTAAAGATAGAAAGGATGGACGAGTCGACGAGTCGAGGGAAAACACGACTGGGGGCTTGGCGGGACCATTGACGCTTAGTCAGCGATACTGGTCCCTCTCCGAGCTTCACCCCACTACTACGCCTGCCCTGCCGGTGCACACTCGATCCTCCCTATCCACACCTCCGTCCATTCCACCTTTGAACAGTCCGCTTCTGCTGGCTCGACACGTATGCCCTGTCGAGGGACTGTCTTGGTGTAGTCTTGTCCAGCTATACTGAATCTAGCGGCAGCGACATGTCTCCTCAAGCTATCATTGCGCCATCAATCTTGTCCGCAGACTTTGGTGCTTTAGGCGCCGCATGCTCCGACACTATCAAACATGGAGCAGACTGGCTTCATGTGGACGTGATGGATGGGCACTTTGTGCCTAACATGACCTTTGGGGCCCCTGTTGTCACCAAGATACGCCAGCATGTTCAACGACCTACTGCAGCTTCTGGGAAAGGCACCTTCGATTGCCATATGATGATAGCCGAGGTAGGCATTGTGTACGCTTGCTCTCGTCTTGGCACTGCATGCACCCTGCTAATGTACGATCAAATGCGTTTAGCCTAAGAAATGGGTGAAAGATTTCCAAAGGGCCGGCTGCGACCTTTACTGCTTCCACTACGAAGCCGCCGTGGCATCTACAGCCGCTGAGAACCCTGCAGACCATTCTGATACCAAAACAAACCCGAAAGAACTGATCCGCTTTGTGCATGATCATGGTATGCTCGCGGGCGTTGCCATCAAGCCCGAAACACCAGTCGATGTCTTGTGGAACATATTGGAAAACACGGAGGAGAGAGAAATTCCAGATGTCTGCAGACTTTCTTCCCAGGTACTAGACGATTCTGACCAGTTCTAGATGGTTTTAGTGATGACTGTACATCCTGGGTTTGGAGGTCAGAAGTTCATGGCTTCGGAATTACCGAAAGTGAAAGCACTACGCGATCGATATCCCAACCTGAACATCGAGGTTGATGGCGGACTGGGCGAGGGGACTATTGCTCAAGCTGCCGAAGCAGGGGCCAACGTCATAGTCGCAGGTTCGGCTGTTTTTGGTGCCGAAGATCCTGCAGCTGTAATCACCAAGTTGAGGGAGGCTGTCGAGAAGAGGAGACAGTCAAATCTGTAGCTGTCTATCAAGCTTGTTGATTCGAAGCAAAGCGCATGGAAATAAGCTGCAATCGAGCCCGATCATGCACGGGCAGAAGATGTGCCACGAAAGCAAATACGCGTTCACTTCAAGACCTTTATCTGCATCAACTGCCACGTCAAGCTGCGGCATGCGCAACTGGACGTCGCACAACTGACCGCCATTATCATTCTAGAGGTTCTAGTGGCACATAATACATCTTCAATGGGTTTACGGAGTACAATCATGTGCAATCACATCGCTGATACTAACAGTCAAATAAAAAGACGTATACTCGACAATTGGTGGACCCAATAAGGTCCATTGGGTGGATAGTAGGTACTTTAGTGTTGCGGAGCCACAGGCCTGGAACTGTTTTCTCCACGTGGCCAATGGGGGATCCTATGCTATGAAATGCTACTGGCTTTTCCTATTTTCAACCGGCAAGAAGAGGGAATGAAGAAAGTCGAGGTGCTCGATCGAAGAAATCGACGCTTGTTTCACAAAACGCTTTGATGAATGTATATTCAAAAGGCGATGAATAGCATGTTGCACAGGAATGAAGTCGACAATATTTCGTAGAACAATACTTTGAGAGTGATAGGGCATTAAACCATTCAAAAGGACATCTAGAGAAGCTTCCATCGTAGGGCATCTTGGCTCCCGCCTCCCACTTTGGTCGCATCATTACAATGGCTGATTCTACTCCGAAATCCTACCAGACAGATCCAAATCTTTACCTATACACGTCCCTCACTTCCGGCTCATCACATATCATTACCGCTACATCTCGTTTAGAGACCATCCTAAAAGCCAACAAGATCCCGTTCTTAGCACTCGATGTCGCAACGGACGAGAGAGCTCGTATGCTATGGGGTCGAAGAGCGGGGAAAAGGAAGCTACCAGGGCTCGTACAGATGGGCTTAGTCGTTGGAGTAAACTTACTAAGACTACACTGTCGCCGAGCAATACTAACAGCATGAATAGGATCTCGAAGAAGTTGAAGAGTGGAACGAGTATGGTGAGCTCAAGGAGAAGATTGGAGCTACACCAGGGGCACCATCAACCCCTACTCCCTCTGCACCAAATACTCCATCTAAAGCTCCTGCAATCAATTACACTCCGACCAAGACACCATCGAAGGCGCCTACATCGACAGATACTCCACCCCGCCCTCCTCCCTCCTCTACAATCGACAGTCCTTTAACAACAGCTATGCGCCAAGCAGGCTTTGAGGCAGCTAAAAAGGCTGGTGATGCCAAGAAATCTAGTAGTGCAAAGATAATAGCTCAAGCCAAGGGTTCTGAGCAGTCTAGTTCCTCCTCAGAGATGCTGCAGAAGCTCGATAACTCTGCACCGACCGGGACGCCACCTCCATCTGGTACCACCGATACTCGATCAGCTATGGCGCCCGAGACTGGAAGTAGTACTGTCGAGTCTAAAGCAGATGGAGTTCCAGCCACTACTTCAAGCTCCAACAAAGTCACAGATAGTATGCAGGACCTGAGCTTGACCGAAGCAAATGCAGCTAGTAGTCAAACCGCTGGGTTGACTGACGGACCGGCCGGGACAGGAGAAGACGAAGATCTAGAAAAGAAGACGGCAATAGTAAAGGAACCCGAAGCTGAAGCCCAAGAGGCGGAGGAAGATGGCCTGAATAGAGGGAATCATGGGGGCGCCAAGCCAAAAACTGGGACGTTAGAGCCTGAAAAGAGGGAAACTGAACCAGACGCCGAGGAAGACGCTGGAAAGACCAAAGATGTGACAGCCGCATCAGACGAAGTAGGGAATCTACCCGGCAAGAAAACACAGGACCAGCCTGCCGCCAGTGGGGAAGACGCAGGAAGTAGTGTCGCGGACTGAATAGTTAGAATCGTTTCCTGTCATGTATTACTTTTGATCATGAGTGTGTTTCAACGATTCAACTGCGTTGCTCTCGGTGGATGCAGTACTTGTAACCGTGGGTGACCTGCTTGTTGTGATACCCTCCTGGATGAATGCTATAGATCGCCCGGGGTATTGACTAATAACATTTTCACCTTCACTAGTCCCCCTATTCGAACATGTATCACAAGCTCCGTAGGCTTTTTCTCATGGTCGCGCGGTCGCTGTTCAGAAGCTTGATTGAATGGCATATCCCTGCTGGTTAGGGCTCGGCTAAACTACGGTGAACGACAAGCTAGAAAGGGCAGTCCGGGTACTTTGCGGCCAACGATCGCTTACGTCCCGCAACAGAACATCTACCAGCAATGCTGTTCTTCAGGTATGTGCGAATTTCGCACTGATCTTTGTGCATGTGTGTAGCTTTTTAACATGCTTGCAGCTTTTTCAAAACGCTGGTGGATCACGAAGTCACGGTGGAGCTCAAGAACGACATTTCAATCAAGGGCACTCTAAAATCTGTGGACCAATACCTCAACATCAAGCTAGATGATATACAAGTCATTGAAGAGCTGAAATACCCGCATCTGGTGAGCTGAAAATGCTAAAAAAGCTGTCGCAAAAATGGGGAGAAGTGGATGATACTAGGGCGGAGGGCGTGGGCTAACTGGCAAATACCTAGTCGTCGGTCAAGAACGTCTTCATTCGAGGGAGCGTCGTACGCTATGTTCACTTGCCTGGGGCTGCGGTAGATACGGCACTTTTGGAGGATGCTACTAGGAGAGGTGAGCAAACACGACTGGGAGATCTGAAAACAATCTACCTGACTACTTCTACACACTTTAGAAGCAGCGCAGCAAGCATCAAAGCCTCGATGACAGCCATGAGAGATAATATAAGTACTCTATGATCAATAGCAAGGGATAATCAAGCCTCTGGCAGCTTGGACCATGGATTGGCAAGGACAGGCCAGGTCATGGCTAGGCAAACACTTAGCGGGGCTTTGGGCCCATATGATACCAATGGGAAAATTGGGGGCACTTAAGGAACGGCCAGTCATGATTTGGCAGCACGTTCGCAGACGTTGTGCGGTACTTCAGGGTAGGATCTGAAGCCAAAGCTCAAAGCTCGTTAAGCTCGCTCTGCGTCTATGGAGAGTTCAGAGTTTTATGCCGCTCATATTTCCTGATTTAGATTTTGCTCTTGCTCCTTGATGAGTTGGTGTAATGTCTACTCATATATCGTAGACTCGTAGTAGCTCATGATCTGGACTAGATTATTCGTAATTAAAATTTATTACAATCGTCGCTAATCTCTAAGCAACGCAGGGCCCGTTCGAAAACCTGCATCATGTGATCACGTGACTACGCGATGCGAGCGACTTGGCTCGACCAAAGCCGTCCACCATGTCTGGGACACTCAACAACCTAGCATCTCCTTGTCTACAGCGCTACGCCAATACGAATACAAATTAAGATGCTAGATTGTGTAGCATGTTTCGCAAGCCTCGAGACGCCATTGCGCAAATAGCCATCGGGACGCCCATCATACCGTCCACTGGCCGTCCTCCCACACCTCCCTTGTCCACAGTCCAACCAAACCTGCAAGGTAATACTAGCTCGGTGATATCAATGGCGACCTCAACGACACCTCTAGTCGGCAGGAGTAAGGCGCTACCGAAAAGCAATGCTCGTACCCCTAGTTTTGCTGGTAAGGCGAAGGGGAAGCCCAATGGCAGCATATTGAATTTCTTTAAGAAAGCCGACACTATCCTCCCATTCAATGTGTCTATTGCGGAAGAGGAGGATAGTCTGTTTCTACAAGATAGCCCTAGCAAACACGAGACCAAGGTTCCCGTCCAGACACCAACGCCACCACGAGAATATGGTCACCCAGAGATTTCCCCGAGCATGCTTGATTACACAGCTGCTGACGAGGAATCTTCACGTTTTAATGAGGACTCTATGCCAGTTAAGCGGCGAAGGGTGGATGGGCCACCATCGCGCTCATCTTCGTCGCCCAACATCAAGGTTGAAGCTGGGCCTAAGATTGACCCTTTCCTAGAGGACTCAGATAGTGACCATGAAGTGGTGAAGCACCTTTCTCGAAGTATAGCCTCTGAATCTGAAGGCCAAGGCGATCAAGCATCTACCACACCCAAGTCGGAGTTAGACGTCGAGGAGGAACCCCCGGCCATCGATTCAAAGAATTCGCCACCTGTACCGTCACTTCAACGAGAAAAAACAAGCATGGTCGACAGCGACGATTTTGGAGGAATCGAAGATTTCGACGATGAGTTTCCTGAAGAGGGTGAAGAATTTCTGGAACGACAGTGGATGGAAGAACAAAAAGAGCTTGAGTTGGGCTTCGAGGATGAAGAAATTGGACAAGATCCTGGGGGAGAAAAGAATACTTCGGAAAATGCAAAAGATAATATACAGGACCCAGGAGCAGCGTCTTGTCCAATATGCTCTGGAAGCTTTGCCGGTTTGACAGATCAGGTACGAAGAGAGCGTCCTTTCAGTTTATTGTGTCTAATTATACCACAGGAGGCTTCAGTACACGTCAACGATTGTTTAGATGGCAAGGCTGTACCGCTTCCAAGTGCAAAACAGGCTAGCGAGAAAGACCCATCAAGTCTCCCGATCAAAGCGGAAAAGGGAGCTCCAGCACATGGAGTTCCAGCTACGAAACGCTTCCAGCGAGCTGCCATTGCAAAGCCGGGGCAAGAAAACCCTTTTGCTCTAATACCGACTACGACCAATGGGTCATCTGCTTTCTCTAAGCTCATGTCTTCGCACGCCGAAGACGCTGCGTGGGCGACTGCCGCAGCCACAGAGACCGCATCGCGTGGCAAACCGGCCTACCAACGGACTTGTCCGTTCTACAAAATCTTACCAGGCTTCTTCATCTGTGTCGATGCTTTTCGATATGGTGCTGTCGAAGGTTGCCAGGCTTACTTTCTAAGCCACTTTCACAGTGACCACTACATAGGCTTGACGTCTTCTTGGTGCCATGGCCCTATCTACTGCAGCCACGTCACGGCAAATCTTGTAAGACGACAATTACGTGTTGATCCAAAATGGGTGATTGACCTAGATTTCGACCAAAAGATTGAAGTACCCGGAACAAAGGGTGTCGAGGTCACCATGATTCCAGCAAATCATTGCCCTGGCAGCTCGCTTTATCTTTTCGAAAAACCCATCGGAAAGGGCAAGACGCCCAAAATTCAACGAGTACTACACTGCGGTGATTTCCGTGCTTGTCCTGCTCATGTGCAGCATCCTCTTCTCCGACCTGACATCGTCGATGCCGTTACCAAGAAGAACGTTGGTCAGCAAAAGCTCGACGTATGCTACTTGGACACGACTTATCTCACACCAAAGTACGCTTTTCCAAGCCAAGAGGAAGTCATCAAAGCTTGCGCGGATATGTGTGTTAGTCTAAGTAAGGATCGCGTGGACGAGCATGATAGCTGGGAGCAGACTAAGAAAGAGAGGGCCGGCAGTGGAATGGTTCACTTTGTCCAAAATAAATCTGATTTAGTCACGGAAGAGATCAATGAGGACGATACAGATATGGTGAAGGCTGTCCAGAAGGAGGGGAAGAAAGCTAGAGGTCGTCTTTTGATTATCGTTGGTACGTACAGCATTGGAAAAGAGAGGATTTGTTTAGGGGTTGCAAAAGCATTGAACAGCAAGATTTACGCTCCGCCGAATAAACAAAAGATCTGTGCAGCCCTCGAGGATCCTGAATTGACGGCACGACTGACGAGCAACCCGCTGGAAGCACAAGTCCACATGCAGATGCTCATGGAAATTCGGGCGGAGACTTTGGCAGACTACCTTACCGGTTACAAGCCTCACTTCTCACGAATAGTTGGCTTCCGACCGTCTGGGTGGAATTACCGGCCGCCAAACAGCCGCTTCGTTGACTCTCCAGCGGTCCAAACAGTCCTGCATTCAGATAATTGGAAGTCACGATATTCGATGGCAGAACTCGTTCCCCAACGGGGAAGCACACGCGAAGCCAACTGCTTCGGGGTGCCATACAGTGAACACAGCAGCTTCCGAGAGCTGACAATGTTTTGCTGTGCGCTCCGGATCGACAAGATCATACCCACGGTGAATGTGGGGTCGGCCAAGTCGAGAGAGAAGATGAAAGGGTGGTGCGAGAAGTGGGCGATGGAGAAGAAGAAGAATGGGCTGTTCAAGGTGGCTGATGGGCAAACGACATGGTAGGGTGCGATACTTTGAATACTGTGGGCAGCGAATTTCATAGCGTCACGAGCATATGACTATGTCTACGGAACCGTACATGGCAAGTTTTCTGGGTTACTGCCAACTCCGATGCTGCACGGTAAGAAAAGGCGGTCTATAAACACCCTGGTTCTCTGCTTGGCTTATCAAAGCTGCCTACCTACCTACTTGTACCTGCCACGCACGGAACTGGGTGGCGCTTAAGATTGGGAGACTTGAAGTTCTCGACCGTGCCCGTGCTGGATGAATTTTCCCCTCAATATGAGATACTTATCCCACATTCATCTGTCGTTTTAAGATAGATACCGACTTATAAGGTAGTTAAGTGTAAAATAAGTATCTCTACTCTAATGTTTTCAAGCTCGTTGGTTGACTAAGGGCTTAGATAATTAAATACGTTTATTTCAGGCTTCAACGCATCAAGTGATGTATTATACACGTAAGCTCTACAACTTACTGTATTTTTCCGAGCCCTATCGAACAAGATTCCATATTCCGTTTAAGATCTTATGTGCAAACACTGATCATTTCATTGTTCATTCGGCGTGCCTGCAACACAGTACAGTAACCATGCGGCTCGACGCTTTGTTTGGGTGTGGCCATCAAAAGGATGACTGGAACATCCATTTTCTTCTCGAATCCTACGCCCCGGCCTCTCTCTCATTCGTCACTCAAAACCCTGCTAAAGAAGGCTGGCATGTATCTCATCTGACTGCTTGAGAGATGCGGACTTGACATCTCCCACTTATCTTATCTATTAGCAACAAGGACTTGAACCTTTGTCTCTCATGTTCCCGCACCTCCTCCGCTTAAGGTCTCTTGCTGCCCCCGCCCTGATCTGAATCGTTGGGTAATCCAGAGTTCTTCCCAGCTCTCCAGCATCCTCCTCTCGGAGCTTCGACTGATTACCTGTCCACACCATGGCGAGCATAATCACCCATGTGGTGACCTCCACCGTTACCGCCAACGCTTCGTCGACCTCCGCCGCTACTACTAAAGTACCTGCCCAGGGCGGCATTATAGAAGGCGCAAACCCAAGCAAATGGAATGCCTCGAATCCCATCACTCTCTTCATCATTCAGGTACGTGCACTCGATCCTGGTTGTCTCATTCCGTCGCTGACTCTTGCTGCAACAGGCTGGAATCATCATCATCTTCTGTCGGGTCCTACACTTCCCTCTCTCCAGAATCAAACAGCCACGAGTCATTGCAGAGATTATTGGGGGAATTCTACTGGGTCCTTCGGTCTTTGGACGGATACCAGGCTTTACCGCTGCCATATTCCCAACCGCCTCTATGCCCGTCCTGAATACTGCTGCCAACCTCGGCCTAATATTGTTTCTGTTCTTGGTCGGCCTTGAAGTAGACTTGCGGCTTCTTCTGTCAAACTGGCGGATAGCCCTGAGTGTGGGGGCTGCAGGAATGGCTCTACCCTTCGGATTGGGATGTGCCATAGCCTACGGTCTCTATCATCAATTTAGGACGGACTCGGGCCTTGTGCCAATCCATTTCGGCACGTACATGCTCTTCGTTGGTGTTGCGATGGCGATCACCGTACGTCTGAGTCCTTACACTTCTTGATCATCCAACTGATGAATGGCAGGCCTTCCCAGTATTATGTCGAATTCTCACTGAGCTCAAGCTTCTACAAACCCAAGTCGGAGTTGTTGTTCTATCTGCTGGCGTTGGTAATGATGTCGTAGGCTGGATATTGCTGGCTCTCTGCGTCGCTCTCGTCAACGCCGGCGCAGGATTAACGGCATTGTACGTCTTGCTGACCTGCGTTGCGTACGTTCTATTTCTTGCATATGGTGTTCGCCCCACCTTTCTCTGGATTTTAAGAAAGTCTGGTAGCATTCAGAACGGCCCTAGTCAATCCATCGTAGCCCTGACTGTGCTCATGGCTCTTGCCTCTGCTTTCTTTACCGGCATCATCGGCGTTCACCCTATCTTCGGAGGCCTCTTGATCGGACTGATCTGTCCCCATGAGGGAGGATTTGCCATTAAGGTTACAGAAAAGATTGAAGACTTGGTTGCAGTATTATTCCTACCACTCTACTTCGCCTTATCTGGATTAAGCACCAACATCGGCTTGCTCAACAGTGGCATCACTTGGGCTTATGTTATTGGTGTCATAGCTGTGGCTTTTGTTGGAAAGGTCGTAGGAGGTACACTTGCTGCTCGGGCGTGCAAGCTTGTGTGGAGGGAAAGCTTCACCGTTGGAATTCTGATGAGCTGCAAAGGTTTAGTAGAGTTGATTGTACTAGTAAGTACCGTCGAGCACAGCCAGTCTCCGGGCATACTGATGCATTGATAGAATATTGGACTCCAAGCCAAGATTCTCAGTCAGCGAACGTTCACCATTTTCGTTGTCATGGCTCTGGTCACAACGTTTGCTACAACGCCGATAACAGCTGCTCTTTATCCGCCGTGGTACCAAAAGAAGCTTGCCGCGTGGAGGCGTGGTGAAATCGACTGGGATGGAAACCGCTTGACAGAAGACAAGAGCGATCAGGATGACTCTTCTCTCGAGAAAAGTGATACGGGTGAGATTCGGAAACTACTTGTCTTCCTCAGACTGGACAGTCTGCCAAGTGTTTTCACTTTTGTGTCTTTGCTCGGCGGCGACAAAACCCAAACTTCTATCAGCAAAACCCACCCCCAAAAAATGGCCAAGGTGGCCGAAGAACATTCGAGCCATGACACACTCGGGGCTTCAACAGAGCACAAGAGTCACTTGCGAGTGCATGGTATCAGGATCGTGGAGCTCACTGAGCGTATGTCGTCCGTAATGAAGGAATCCGAGGTAGATGATTACTCGAGCAGGGATCCGGTCGTCAATACCTTCCACACCTTTGCTCAATTGAATAATGTTGCGGTGTCGGGCGAAGTTCAGATAGCGCCTGAAGGATCATACGCTCAGATTTTAAGTGGTACCGCTTCTAATCAAGGATCTGATTGGGTTCTGCTTCCATGGAGTGAAACCGGAAGCATATCTGAGCCGACCACCTACTTAGATCCAGCTCAGAACCCTTTCAGCAGTGATCCTCATAATCAGTTCGTTACAGAGTTTCTGGCTACTGCTCCTTGCAATGCCGCGATCTTTGTTAACAATGGATTTGGCGCGCTTCCGAGAGAAGATCCCAAACCCATGGCGCGTTCTGCCACCGGCATGAGCATATGGAGTAACCCAGGAAACCCAACTGAACCCATCAAGGACCGAGGGCATCACATCTTCTTCCCATTTTTCGGTGGCGCCGACGACCGCATAGCCCTCCGCTTTGTTATCCGCTTAGCGCGCAACTCCAACGTTACAGCGACAATCCTTCACATCAACGGCGCCGAACACAACGCCGTTGTATCACAAGAAGATCCGGCAACCGACTCTCTTGGCATAACCCGCTCCCCCACAACCCGCCAGTTCCAGCTCCCTAACCTTTCAACCTTCGATGCCCCCGCAGCAAAGGACACCGCTATGGTAATTGTATCACAGTCCCAAGAAGCCTTTTCAAACACCGACACCGCATTCTACACCTCCATCGCCGACTCCCTCCCCCGCGACCTCGCCACTCGCGTCCTTTTCGAATCCCTCGAAAGCGCAAACCCCCTTCGCGACACTCTCGAGCGCGCCCACACCGAAGTCGGCCAAAACCCCGCAAACGCCGGGGATGTAGTTGTGGTCGGCAGAGGCAAGGATGGCGGTAAATCTGGCGGCATGAGAAATGAGTTGATCGGTATGTTGCAGGGCATGGGCCATCCAAGCGGGGCGGGAGCAGAGGCGAGGGGGGCGTTGGGGGATTTGGCGGAGGCCATGATTGTGGGGAATGTCAAAGGGAGCGTGCTGGTTGTGCAGGCTGGGGGAAGGGGTGTCGAGGGGTGAGTGGGTTTGGCTTGGGTTTGGAGCGTGGAGAATGGGTGTAGGGTGTAGGCATGTGGCGGATTTCTTCGCAGTTTGGGAGGGATATCAATGTGGTGGTTGTTTGGTCAAGCACGATATTTCGGTTTGTTTTCGACCATAGCAACATAAGGATGAACGAATAACCTTTTTTGCAGTCATTCGACAGCTTGTCGTCCCGACACCATGAATCGCCTTTTCCGGGCATATAAGTAACAGTTCCAAACCCCTCGATTCCAATCTGTCCTAGGCTACCTCTCACCCACTCAAGCAATGTGCACCTCGCGCTCCCTCCATCCCACAACTGACCGCCACGCACTGCCGCCCCCCCTAACTCTACCCTAGCATTGCAGCCGTCGTTGATCAAGGCACCGTGAATGACCACGGCACTTATCTTCAACCCCTGATTCTTTTTTATTCTTTCTTGGCTTTTGATACGTTGGCGGACGGGCCGGTCCTGCTGGAATTGCGAGAGGGTGGTTGCGAGGAAGGAGCTGTGAGGATGTTGGGTTTTGGGCTCGTTGGTGAAGAGGGGAATTTTGCGTTCCTGGTTTCCTCCTATGGGGAAATCCCCGTCTGTCTTAACATGAAACGTTACGTATGCACCTGGCTACCAGCGGAAATAGCATCAGAGCTCCTTCCTCACGGGCGGCCAGATATGCCGCATAGATAAATAGCATTCTTTTCTTCATAGGAGTTCAGAATGTATCCTTTCTAGCAGTCAGAATTGTGACCGGGCCTCGATAGAGAATGAATGGAGTGTATTACAAGCCAATAGACCCAATGTGACTTCTTAAAGGACGTAAATATATGCTGGCGGAACACGAGGTGGTTTTCTCTTCTTCTTATCATTCCGTTGCGCATAATCACATTTGTCAGTTCATGGCACTTGAGTGAACGACCAATCTCCTCATTGCTTGAGATAGTATAAGCGTCGGCTCAGGTATATATGCCAAGCACGCGCGACAAGAAACATTTCAATAATCATTACATGAGATCTTGGTCCATCATGAGTCGGGGTATCAGTTGGTGTTCGCTGAATCCTTGACTCTTCCTAGAGAATGTTCGATTTGGTCCTGCTTTCAACAGGGCTGGAGAATGTGTGGAGGGAATAGCCCCGTCGATGTTCCGCAGTCGCTTTGATCGCCGGCAGAAGAACAATGACACTGATGACGGTATCGAGGTCAAGGAGTTTGGGTATTTGGACTTGGGTTGGGGTCTTCTTGATAAGATGATGGGGACCAGGATCGTGGGAAGAAATAGTGCTCGTGATGGAACGGTCCTAATATTCATTTCGAAAGTCCTGATGTTAGTTGCGCGAATAACCAAGTTGCGATAATTGGAGTGTGCAAGGTGAAGGGTATGGTAAGCAGAGCTCTTTATGAATTGTGTTGGATTCAGTTGTTGACTTGGCTTGCTCTTATAGTTCTTGCTAATATCTAACCGAATAAGGTAGAACACCTGTCTTAGTTTCATCTCAGCAAATGCTGTGGTAATACGGGTTTTCATTTGATATACGAGAAAAGGCCGGAATTAGACTTTTTGCAACATCCTTTAGTTAGAGACCTTTCTTGAGATAGGAAGAAATGGATTGGTTTAGATCGATGGTAGGGTTAGAAAATGATAGAAGAAGTGGTAGAATGACGAAGGGCAAGAGAACAGAAGGTGAAGTGAGGGAAGAGTAGTACGAGGAAGGGTAAAACGAAGAGCATAGAGACGAAGTCGAGAGTTGAAAGCAAACGTTTTAAAACACGATATAAAGCGATTCTTCCTCAACCCCTTCAAATTTGATGCAGATGAGCCGTGGTTCATTGTAACTTATACTTTAAATGAAATGTAGAATACTAACGATGCTGTAAGTTGCTCTCTCGTTCTTGGTATTATGTTCAGACATTAATATGCATTTTGAACGAGGGTCAACAACGGTGTCCAGCAACTTTTGCTTTCAGCCCGCCCTGGACGATGGTATCGATAACGTTGTAATTTCTGAAGAGTTGGAGGTAAAAGTTCAAAAGAGCACAAGTGTCTGCGTAGACTATAGTGTTGCTACTTATTGCTCAAAGCTCGGGAAGTGAGGGCGGGAAAATTAAAGAGCATGAAGAGTCTGTGTGAAGTAGAAAAATGAAAAGACGATTAGTCTGCTAGATTGGAAACCCACCGACGGTAAAAAAACAAAAGGAGTACGAGAAGGAGCAACTATAGGTCGAAGCCAGCTCAGCGGTACATATATCAATTTCTATTCGAAGCAAACTCCCTCGGTCGATATGCCCTTAATACATCAATGAGTGCACGAAGTCGTGACAGCATAAGCGGCATATATCGAACACGCTAAAAGAGATCATTCCCGAGAAATGAAATCGAATTACTATGAAGGGACTACGAGCTAGAATCAGCGAAATGCTTTGACGATGCAAACAGCTAGTCAATTTTGGTGGTAAGCCCATCAAGTCGAATTTACGATGGTATTTCAATGAATATAGCCAAATTGTTGGGGTCAAAATGCCTTGATTATGATATTTCCCGTAGGTCTTGGAGTGCACGGAGTACTTGAATCCACAAATTTCTCAAAAGTTCAATATTGTTATGAAGGACTGCATGCCTGTGTAGTTAGAAAAAGAAAGTATTAGATTGCATCAAGTTCCCACAATCGCGTATTGACGTCCAGCACCGACGGCAGTGTCTCTTCGTGAACAACAGGTCCAATATTGCCGCCGTTTTCGCAATGGAATATCCGTAGATCTTCTCTTAGAGGTGGCAAGCCATCTTCATCCTCCTCTTGAGGTAGCAATATAGAATAAACTTCGACTACAAATACCATCTTTTCGAGTGGAGCGCCTTCTTTGTTGAACAGTAAGTCGGAGAAGTCCTTATGGACGGCGATGAGGTCCACGTCAATTATTTCATTATCTGCTGTGTACTCTTTGTTCACAAGACTTTCAACTCGCAATGTTACGTTGCGAAGGTTACGGAAATTCGTAAGCATGTTTAATAGAGCCTTTCTCTACAAAATGTTAGCTACGATAGATTTCTTAGATACCTTATCCAGGCTTGCTTTGTAATCATACTTTGAAGTTACAGTTTCTTTGGTTGAGGCCCAAGGCCGTGAGGTGGGGACATGAGCTGCGGATAGTTTCAAGGTATTCTAGCGAGATACTAGGAGACGACTCATACCATCCATGGTCATAGAGCATGAGCGATTTCAAGGTAGCTCCATGTCGAGTAATAGCGGACAGCGGTAGCGCAGACAGCCAACAAGTGATGCACAATTCCTCCAGCGCATTAATATGATTCATGGCAGTACGAAGTTCTGTAGCATGTTGCCGTTCGTCTTCCATGAGATCTAGACTGGCTGCACCGTCGAGTTTTGGCCAGGTATCCATCTTGAGAGATCGCAAATGAGAAAAGTTAGAGGGTGGCACAGAGTGAAAAAAAAAGCGAGTGTTCGACTCCCTTAGCTCGAGGTGAGTTAAGCTAGATGTGTCCCAATTAGCATTATCTCCTGGAACATTTCCCATTGGTAGTGTCCAGAGATAGCCACATAGATGAAGGCGCTCCAACGGCGGTAGCCTTTCAGAGGTGTGCCGATAAGTATGGAACCTATATGCACCCTTACCATCCAAACGGACTTCTCGTAGCTTGGATGATTTGGCCAAAATTTTCTTTAGATTCTCCTTCCCGTCGTCGGAATTGAGATGTCTAGAGAGATCTTTGGCTCCAAAAGAAACGAGATGCGTAGATAGCATCGCTTGAGGGATGCGTTCCAAAAGTACTTTGGTTAGAAGCGTAGCCTGATGGAGCATTTTGTTCGACGCGCCTTCTACCACAAGCTTGAAATCCGGCCAGCGATTGTGTACAGCACCGAACCAAGCCGGAATGGTCATGCCCTCGACCGTAGGATATACTTCGCCCCAGTAGGACCAACTAACCGAATGACTAGTAAGCATGAGATCTCGACTAAGGTATATCAGCGTATATTACCTCAAAGCTGTAAAGTGTTTCATAGACAAGATTAAGTCAAGCACCCCTTTCCAGTTGAGACTTCTGCGGATTGATACCCGCCTAGTGTGAGTGCGGATGTTGGTCAGAATGCGGTCTCGGCATGTAATATCAAGTTCATCGCGATCCGGATATGGGAATAGTAAAGGATCGATTATAACACTCTGATAGAATTGTGGAGTGGCCAGGGTATCGAACCGCTGGGAAACTAATCGTAGTTGGAATAAGGAGGCTGGATTGAGGTCGTCAAGCTCCTCAATGATCAGCAGGAGAATCTCATTGCTAAGACCGCTCAGCTGCGTGCGAGAAATTGAAGCCATACAAAAACCCTGAAAAGGTTGTAGAAGATGGATAAGTGGACATGGAGCGATCAAGAAAGGGTTGTTGATGCTTTCGTGAAGGGGAATGGGTTTGCTGCTTGTTAGTACATATACACCTGGTGAATTCAAAATGACCTGTCTTTGCTCGTCAAAGGATGAATAAAAGCACTTCACAACGGATGTCTTCTGTACGGCGCTTCTACCCCTCCGCTGCCGCCATAGTCACACGAACTTGGTTGACTCTTGTAGGACATGTTAGTCAGTACCATTGCTTGGACGCAGTGGCATCGCTGGACATAACAGTAGTGAGCCCGACTTGTATGTTGTATCTGTGATGGAAAGACTGAACCATGTGCGGTGCTGCGTATAGATATCATTTTTGAGGTTTCCCATCACCCAAAGTAGGATACACATGACTAAGCACTGGCAAGCCGACGTCACTGCTGGCTACGACGGAGTTGTAACGGAGTTTCCCATTCATCACTCTACGTGAATATACTTTATAAAGCCCTAATCGGTTTATCCACCATGATGTTGTATCCAGCACTTCCTTTTCCTCTTGCTGCATGGTGGTAGACTCTAGCAGAAAGATGGCGCCACAAGCAAAGTCCGCCGTGAAGGTCGTCTTCGGGGCTATGCCCATTGGGACTGGCCAAGAACAATCTAGGGTCTCTGACCTCTCCGATGCTGGAAAAATTATCGACATCTTCCAGTCGTATGGCCACGATGAGGTTGACACATCTCGATTCTACGGCAGCGGCTCTTCCGAAGAATATCTAGCCAAGCTTCAATGAGAGGAACGGGGTCTCGTCATAGACACGAAGATTTTCCCCAGCGCGGGAAAAGGGCTGGAAAAGGACAATTGGACATTGAGGCCTGAACATCTTCGTGAAGTTCTGATGCAATCGCTCAAAGTGCTTAGTGTTAAGAAGATCCACATGTGGTATCTACACGCCGCAGACCGAACGACTCCAATCACCGCTACCTTTCAGGAAGTAAACAACCTTTACAAAGAAGGTCTTTTCGAGAAATTCTCATTATCAAACTACATGGGATGGGAGGTGGCGCAGATATGTGAAATATGCAAAGCCAATGGCTGGGTCATGCCATCCGTATACCAGGGCATCTACAACTCCATTCATCGGTCAGTCGAGCCCGAACTGTTCTCCTGTCTTCGAAACTATGGTATGAGCTTCTATGCGTACAACCCACTCGATGATGACTTCTTTGTTGGGCAAATGCAAAAAGAGCAGGTGGTGAAGAAGGGTTCGCGCTTCGACCTTGACAAATGGCAAGGGAAGATGTATAGAGCAAGGTATTGGAACGACGCATACTTCAGGGCTTTAGACATTGTGAAGCCGGTAGCCGAAAAGCACGGCATGACCATGGCTGAAGTCGCTTTGCGATGGATGACCCATCACTCGCTTTTGGGTAAAGAATATTCGGATGCTATACTCATCGACGCGAGTAGTACAAAGCACATTGATCAAAATATGAAGGACTTGGAAAAGAGCCCTCTGCCAGAAGAAGTGGTGAAGGCACTTGATCAAGCGTGGGACAGGGTCAAGCCTCTAACAGGGAGGTACTGGCATTAGTCGAGGGAAGTGTTTGCTACCATAGAAGTGCTATAAAGAATAGCTCCAAATTCCGATGACATGTAGGCTGTGTTATCTTGCCGTCCATCATGTTCTATACGGTTTTTTGTCTACCAGTACTGTTTCCGATTTGAATTGTCACATCTGGGATCTGATCATTTATCATCTATCAAACTATCATCATGGATATTTTCTTAGCAGAAAGGCCTACAAAGATTTACGTTGAACGTCTCATTGTAGAGGCTTATTTTTCGGCCGATAAACCAGCAATTTCGCTGGCGTACCTGGGTCATCTCTACCTAAATCAGCTGAATGCATCGACCGATTTCTTAAATAGTTGGACCTCCTGACTGTGTCGGCGCCTAGTTTTTTTGCCTGGCGCCTACTGAATAGCGCTTCTGGATTCTAGAAGTCTTGATGGTTAGCAACATCGAAAAATTGACAACCGACGAAGGGAATAGGCGATCCATGTGAAAAGGACCAAAGCGTAGGACACAGCAGATACGTGGGTATACACGTCTCAATTGCAGCGTTCTGGAACTACATAGAGCTTGGATACCTATCAGGAAACCTTTGCATCAATGGAGAACTTTGACGGTAAACCGACTAATATCAATGCACCAGGCTCGCACAATTAGCTGTACACCTCGCAATCAAATATCAAAGGATTCTGAGGCTCAGTATGAGGAATTCTACTGCTACACAGGTGGGCGCTGGCTATGGGGAGAGGAGAAGGAGCTGCGCGATAGACACAAAATATTCGACGTGCCGGTATTGCAGCGCCTTGCAGCCGAAAGCGTTGGTGCTAGAAGCTGCTCAACAACGACTAAAATGCTTGAAGGTCCTTTCAATAAAGTCTTCCGACTTGTCATGTCCAACGGCCATAGCTATTGCGCGCATACCGTACGGGAATATCTGGCCAGAATTTCACACTACTGCTTCCGAGTTAGCGACTATGGAGTTTGTATGCTCCTTACCATGATCTATGCTGGGTAGCTCGAAGAGCCGAAGTCTAATAGAACCGGCAGGTCCGCACAGTACTGAAGATTCCTGTGCCTAGAGTACTCGCATGCGCAGATTGCGAACTCTTGGGAATCATTTGATATTAGAAGTCGACTCGCAATCGTGGAAGACCTAGTATCTATCGAGAAGAAGTTACTATCTGTTTCGTTCACGAGGTAGACCTCCTGTGCGAGCTGGTGTACGAATTTTCATCTAACGAAAGACGTGAAGGTATGGTAGCTTATACTTTGCGAGCGACGCTTTTCTGGAAGCTCGAGAGCCGCGAATTGTGAGGCACGAGGGTGAAATGCTTCTTAAGAACCCAGGAAATTTCAAAGACTTGAACGGGGACGATATAGCACGGGTGAAACGGCAAATGGCAAAGTCAATTGTGCTCCACCTTTACAGATTATGCACAACTAAAGAAAGTCCACGGCTAATGAAAGCACTGAATTTTCTCATGGAGAGTTACGGAAACAAACGGTTGCTTTCGCGGGAGACAGTTGGGACGCGGATATTCTCAAATTGAGGCAATGCCTCTTTAAAGTAGAGCGGTATGTTACGTGTTTTTTCCATGACACCGATCTTTGGTTTGACTCACATTTTTGAGGTACTGGAATGACCTTGGCATGGATGAAAAATGTCCAATCTATTTCACGGAGGACGATATAGCAAATCACCTGGAGGATGCCAAAGGACACAACGAATTCGAGGATTTCTGGGATTCAGTAGCCCACATCGTTGACAGTGACGGCTGGACAGAATGAGAACTACCAAGCAGCTGTTGCTTTCTTTGAGAAGATCAAGAAAGAGGGCTTTGATTTTGACTTTGAAGCTTATAAAAGAGAGAAAGCTGAATTATAAAGTCGAAAAACTACTTATTCAAACAGGCATCTTCGATCTTCAAGGCCGCGGGTTGATGTGTGTGCGTACGCCTGGGGTTAGGAACTCTAAGATCCGTCCTCACTGCCTCTTTTCGACAGCAGGTGTGGAAGTTTGGAGCAACGGATTTGGCCCGCTCTTTGAACTTCTCTGAAGGTCCGAGTTAATCTAATCTCCAGCTTGGTCTTGCTCCGGTCTTTCAGTATAGATCCACTGACTTCATACTAGACCGACTTTGCTACCAAGCGAGTTGTTGGTCAAGCTAAAAGGTGTTGTGTCATCTCCACGGGCTTCGGCAATGCATTCGTTTGCCTGGTCACTCAGTCCAACAGCTGTATGACGTCTTATCCATTAATGGTTTCACTTGCATTTCCCATCTGTCCGAGTCACTCCTCTTCTTCCATTGATCTATGGCTGGGTTGTTCGCAACATCAAAAATGAGTATGTGCTTGATATTACTGGCTTGCGTGATGTGGCAGCCCTCTAAAACGTGAACACCGCTATCATGGGTGTATAGGGATTGACGAGCCTGTCCTGTAGAAGGTGGCAGTCTTAAGAGTCGGAAGAAACTCGGGAAGTTGAATATATAACTGGCACAGGGAATCAACCCTCAAAATAAATGAAAGAGGGCTAGCTATAGAGATGTTAGATTATCTTACATTACTCCACGGATTTTCCTCCAGCCACTGCTGTGAAGGGTAGCCGACACGTCGAGACGCGTTAAAGCCAGCGCACAATGAATGTAAAAGCTTGCGAAGCTGCTTCGCGCAAGCTCCTGCCGAAGCCGCCGGCTTAGGCATATTCCAGTGCGACGCAAGACTAAATTATAGCCACAAAGCATAACCACAGACTCATCTGTGCTTGGATCCCTTCCTTAGAGCGCTGCCGACCTGGATCTTATCAAGTCTCTTCTTTTCCTTGTCGGACAAGTTCTCGAAATCACCAGGGTCAGCATGAAAACCTCTTTTGTGCCACTCTTCATATTCATCTATCCCGACCTCATGATACGCCATGCCCAGATCACGTGCAACGCGGTCATCCCAAGCGGTTTCTTGCTGTTGACACTTCTCCTCTGAAAGTCCCATGATCTCTGATTTCCGCTTGAGCTCCTTCTTGTCCTTCTCTATCATTTTCATTGTATGTTCGAATGACGGTCTGGATCGTTTGTGAGAGACTTTGCAGAGATATTTGTAGTCAAGTTCGTAGCCCATCTCATCAAACGTTGGTGATCCCATCGGGCCTTTCCTTAGGCATATTGCCGTTGGGCTCTTGCTTAAAGGCGGGGTCTGCTTCCTTGGCCTCTTTGGCGATGGAGGCCGGAGTGCTTGGATATCGCCATCATCATCAATGGTGTGCTTTCTCGATACTGCGTCTTTCGCTAGGACGTACGCCACCTTCTCAACCTCAATAGCCTCCACCACTTGCCCACTCTCTTTCTCGACACGATTGCGCAGATCCTGCATCTTCTGCCAAAGATCTTTGTATTCCTTCATCGTGTAGCTGATCTTTCGATCCCATCCTTTCGATTTCGCGTCTGACCAATGGAGATAGCGGTAAAGCTCATCCGAGAAGAAAGGCACTTGTATCGGATCATAGCAGGAAAGAAGTAAAGAGGCGGTCGCTGGCCCTATACCCCTGAGCTTGGTCAGGGTGGTGATGGCCTTGGCGTAGTGGGAGTTGTCCGCCGCATACTCGGCGAAAGCTTTCTTCGTCTTTCCTCGAATTTCTTTAACACTGTTTTCGGCGACCAATTTTGCGAGGTTTGGTCGATAAGTACCATGCTTGCTACAATTTCCATGGTGTTAGTAATAGCCCCAATGCGAAACCGATAGGAAAAGGCATACAGCTTCCATTCCACGAGACTAACTACCTCAGTCTTCTCTAGAAAAACCTCTCCATCGATCTTTCGCTGATTCAGGACCTCTGGTATGTCTCGAAGACGAAGCCCATCAAGCCCTGATATCTTGGATGGGACGACTTCCTCGTAGCGCTTGGACGTCCAGTGGATACTATGGTAGGTGATGTCGTCGGCGTTGTGAGAAAAGTCCATGTTATTACTGCTTATTGCTTGCTTGCCGTTGGTGTTTAGTATTCCAATATGAGTCTGTAATCAAGGTCGGGCTTGTCGACAATATGTGTGTGGTTTATACAATCACGTATTGAATTACAGGCGCTTGAAACGCGAAGTCACGTGGCCGCTTGTTATCTCATGTCCACAGCGGATTATAGTAGACGATAATTACATTTCTACATTATTTCCAACTCTACTAGACCAACACTCACTCAGCTTGGGTTTCGAGATACATACGATCCAGGGAGCCATGCAACGACAATCTCTAGAACAAGGAGCCAAGGTGGGCATATCGCAGTTTTTATGACGGTTTAAGGGATATCAGTCCTGTAAGGCACATATTGGAGTCTTTCTCCACTAACAGCTCTGACTTGCCAAATCGTGACCTTGCTCTCTATATAGAAAAGAGCCAAGATGGGTATAGTTTCATTGAAGTAGGCATCATCTGAATACTGGGAGGTAAGGACATTAAGCGAACTTTCTAAGCTGACAAAATCGAACCCTGTGATCTTGAACGTCATGGCTGGCGGAACGAGTACGTAGTCCGCTCTATTGAGCTGCAGATTACTGGTAATACTCGGCTGAATGCCTTCAAGCTTAGTGGTAAGCTCATCTCAAAATTTCTTCTGCACTTTCTTTCCTTCCTCAGTCTTGATCCACGTTGCCAGCGCATCACTACATCTCGGATCAGCCTGTCGCTTTACCCGCCCCATGAGATTATGAGAAAGCTTACTTGTCGATTTTAAAGTCGTCAAGAAGGACGCCATGTGATTCCGGCTCTGCTACCGTGGCATGGAACACCTGCTGCTCTCTTCCGCTGTCTAGGCTACTAGCTTTTGCATGATATTCATCACCACAGCCTCCGTGCCCGTGGTTGAGCGTGTCAAGTCTGTGGCACAGAGCCCCGGAGACACCAAGTCGACTATGACAAGGGGCTTCTTATTGGCAGTGCAGTAGGCAATCTCGCGAACGGCGAACAGCTGCAGAAGCTTGGAAACTGGATCGCTGCGTGTAGAGCCAGACATTAGTCGCTGCCGTATAACAAGAACGATGGAAGGGTGAGAGAACACGTTGACAGGAAGTGCATGAGGAAAGAACATACCGCTCCTTCATTGTGGTGGTTTTAGGGTCACTGAGGGCTTGCAGCGAATTCGGAGCCTTGCGTTCCGGGTATTTCGCCCAGCTAAGAATTTCCGAGCCGACAAAAGTAAGCGTGGACACGGTATTCCATCTCGCTGCAAATGCGCGCAGAGTTGGTAGCAATAGCAGCGTGAGCAGCGTCGTACTGATCACGTTGACGGTGATCGAGTTCTCCTCCCCCTCGTACGTCTCAAAAGTCTTGGTCGCCACGCCGGCATTTAGCACCATGGTGTCCAGGCGGTCGAGTTGGGCGACGCGGGCGCAAAAGGCCTTGACGGAAGCATAGTTGGAATAATTAAGCTCCCAGATCTCCGCGACACCAGGACGCTTCGTCTCGGCTTCAATTTCCACCAGCGCGGCTTCGCATTTATTGCTTGAGCGAACCATTGCAATGACTCTGGCGGCTCCGCGATGAACAAACTACTTAACGGCTTCTTTTACGAGGTCTACGTTAGTACCAGTGACGATGACACATTTACCAGAAAGATCGGCGGTGGGACCGGAGGTTTGAATGAAATCTGACCGAAGAGTCTAAAGTCGCCCATTATGTTCCTGACTTATCGCAAGGACTGGTAGAAGCCTTACCTGATGCTGACATCTTCGGGGTTAAAAGGCGGAAGGATGCCACGGATGTCAACTGATGCCTAGGGTACGCGCCACCGCCATCTCCCAGTACAGCAATGGAACACGGTCACTATCAGGTCATATTTCTTTTGGCCTGTCGTTTGTGCATGATGGTTTCACCCGCGCTCAGGTTTCCAAAATTGTGAGACATTAGTCAAAGGTGTGCGGCTAGCCCCTTAATATGCGCAGTGTCCGTGTTTTATTTCTTCTCAATATCGCAACCTTACACAAGGACGACGATTCGGGTCTTCCACGACCCTGTCGAAAATTAGAATAGAGGCTTCAGAGTCTATCGTCTACTTAGTGCAAACTGTCACAGACTCATGTACTATTTCTTACTGACTCAGAATTGTTCACTGATCTATCAAAGCAACATCTGCATCTCTTGACCCGACAGTACAGTACGGAGGTAGTGGTTCTTATATTAGCTTGAGCAGATTTCCATACGCATCAGCTCTCCAACATGAAGATTTCTCCACTTTTCGCTGTTCGGGCCTTCTCCGATAACGTAATAGTTAATCATTCGTCTTGACATTCGTGTGTGAAGGGCGTCCGGTGCGAAGGATTTGAACTCGACAGAGCAAAGTCGACCGTAAAATGTTTCGTCAATGCGCATCGGGCACGCTCAGCAAAATGTTCACAAGGCAGAAGGATCTTGATGGACGTCTCGCTTTACGCAGTTGACAAGCACTGGATCCCGCAGCAGGGTAGCGAATACATTCGCCCCTAGTAAAACAACAATCAGAGTCTTTACGGATTGGCTTTTTTTTAAAGGTATTTTTGTTTTCTCGATCTGAGAATCTGAAGGAGGCAACTGGCTTCAGTTTGAGGCTACCGTCGAGAAAGTTGAGCAGTTGCTTCGGACGTAATGACGGAAGATTAGCCCCAGCGTCGCGATGCTCTGCTCAACGGCTCTCAATCTCTCCGAATCTTATGTTACTTGCGATTTACCTCTCATCCATGCAATACCGGAATCCTTGGGGATCGTTCGGGGGCTGAGAAGCTCAGATGTTGCTTTGTGCTTCTTTGTTTCAGGCATCTCGATCCGGGCGG
>JAABUW010001314.1_pt1 | contig 42316 bp, 29 predicted proteins | sample 5560081 | NCBI WGS metagenome assembly JAABUW01 (sample SAMN10711882, study PRJNA513363) | rock metagenome | isolation source: Antarctica rocks | place: Antarctica: Victoria Land, Knobhead sud | reverse complement strand
CAGGCCTAGCAAGGCTGCTTGTGCTCGAGCAGCTTCCGAAGCCAATTGATCGCGAAGACTACCTTAATCAGAGAAGAAAGGAAAGAGGCCGACCGTCAGCAGGCAACAACTACTGGCACAGAGGAAATCTACTACCGGACAACGTCAAGGATCAAGACCCCGATGATATTGCCGAATGGGCCGACAACGATGAGATCTCGAACTACCATTCATTCACCGTGCCGTACGGGCCAAAATACCATGCGAGGAAGATCGAGAAGCTTCTTTATACGAAGGATCTTCTACTCAATGCTGGTAAGTTAAAGACCCTTGACATATCTAGACAACTGCTCATTTGGCCAGAATGGAACAGGAACAAAGATAGAACGGTCAATCTGCACCGTCACCCATGTTTCATCGGTCCTGTTGATTCCGTCATGCATGATTGCTGTGGCTTTTGCCCAGAACCAAAGACCGATGAAGACCTTGAGGTTGCCGAAAAAGAAAGCAAAATCTATGTATCTGGAAACTTGGCCTTCATGAAAGACGATCCAGGCCGTCAAACTATCGGATCATTTAATCCCTTGACCGATGACGACTGGACTGATATGGCTTACGTTGGCAATACGCAGGAATTGTGCCAGAGGGTCTGCTATGGAGACATAGATTTCGTTCAGGAGTGGTGCGAGAAGAATCCTGATTCGATCGACCGTCGTGATCACACTGGAAGGACGCCGCTCCACATTGCAGCGCAATGTTCTACGCCTGAGATACTAGAGTGTCTCGTTGACCATGGTGCACGCATTGTAGCACGCCTCGTCGACGGCATGACGGCGCTTCACATAGCTGCAGGCCGTGGTAATGCGGAGATGGTTACCACACTACTGGAGCAATCGGAAGAAAATGAAGCCGAAGAGGCCGAGAAAGAAGAGTCGAAGAATCGTTCAAGGCGTGGAAAGGTCAGTTGTCGCGATCTCTCTTCTTCCCCTTGCGTTTCAAAGCTAGAATTATGGGTCAAAGCACTCAGCCCCGTGGTCGAGGCGCTGTTCTGACAATGCCAAAATTGGTCCGGACAGACCATTAACCTGTTTCCAAATTTTGGACGCTACAGCTATGATCAATTGCCTCCTTGGACGGTTGCTCCTTTATCTATAACGAATTTCTTCCCTAGTCCTCGCTATTGGGGTATTGCAGCTCGCAAAAGATCCTTTTCTTGCTTGATTCTGTCCCCTCCAAAGACACCGGCCTGTTACCGAGCCCAGAAAAGACATTTGGAGAATATTGCCCCTACCACAATTTTTTGACAATGAGGATAGTGCTGATAACTTTCAATAGAAGCAACCATGCCCGGAGCAATCAGACGAAGAGAGCGATGACCGAAATGAAGGCAGCGACGTCGACGTCGATGATGCTAGCAGTGACCAGGCTACGGAGATGACCGAAGGCTCATTCGTCAAGATCGGCAATGGAAAGCCCGCCAATGAAGATGCTCTGGATGGCATAGATGACTCTGAACCAGATGTTTACGACGTCAACGTCGTTGCCTGGGACACTCCGGTTTCCCCCCTGCACCTTGCCATCCTGGGTGGTCATACTGAGGTCATCAAGATCTTAGTAGGCACGTTTGGAGCTGATGTCCTTCTGCCTATCAAGGTGGTCGACATGTACTCTCGAAACCCCAAGCACGCTGTCATGACTTTGGTTTTGGCGGCTCAACTCTCAGGTTCAACTTCCCTGGACGTAACTAAGGAGCTTATCTCTCTGGGCGCCTCTTCCGCTCAAGGGGATATGCAACAGATTACAGCCATTCATTATCTTGTGGCCAAGCGAAAAGTTCTGCTTCTGAAAGCATGTCTTGAAGAGGACGGAGCTGCTGCAAGATCCGTGCTGAACCACCTAACTCTTCAGGATGTATTTTGGCGATCAGAATCCGATACCCCGTTAACTACCGCGATTAAGTATAGGGACGAGGAACTCGTCTATAATTTACTGGACTTTGGGGCCAAGCCTTCTATCGATGTAGACGATTTTGCGGCAGCCTATACTCAGAAGAACGAAAGTCGCCCAACGTATGGATGGAGGGGTTGCGACACCGATGTCGCCGAGATCTGGAAGAAGAACACAGTCCAGCCTATTTTCCTAGCGATGAAAAACGATATGCCAAGTGTCATCGCAAAGTTGCTGGACGCAGGGGTGGACATCAACGCCATGGACGTCGAGGGATATGAGGCTGTTGCGCGTTACAAAGATGGCGTTGGGTACGCGGTTCCTGGAGGGACACTGCTCGACGCTGTGGTCGCAAGGATCCGCGATCTTGATAGTGCTATGAACCATCACTTCGAACTGCCGAAGCCAGTCGCACTGGAAGATGATCCAGCGTATCTCGAGGCATCAAATCCCGGGAGTTACGAGCGTTGGTTCCTTTCAAAAACTGTTCACGTTGCGAGAAACATTGTTCAACAATGGCAAGAAGAGAGAGATGGTAAATTGCAACAGGAAGAAGACCGACGGGGCAAGCAGCAAAGAGTGGATGCATTACGAGCGCTACATGAACGCTTTGTGAGCGTTAGAGATCGGCTTTTGCAAATGGTATGTATCTTGGTGCAGAGTTGGCCCGACGCTACCCGCTGCCTGGTCCACAGATTGCTCTTGCTCCCGAGCAATGGGCCGGTTCTCGTTAATCTGCCAGGCCTCAGGTGCTGACACTTATTTCATCAGGGCGCAAAATCTATGCAGGAGCTTTATCCAGGAATCCGTAGTGGAGCACTCGACAGAGTTGGGAAAGACAACGCAAAGCCTGAATCTAAGATGGACCAAGCTCGGGACAAAGCATTTGATCCCCAGGTCTCTTTCAAACCGCCGGCCAGCGACAAGATCCGACAAGGTTATCTTCATCTGTAAGCTTGAATGTGGAATTTCTCGACGGCTGGTCTAACCGTAACTGCAGGTTTGAAGCAGCATGGGCAGGCAACGTCACACTAATAAAGCAACTAACACTCGCCAATTGGGGTCCTGATCAGGAGAACAGTCCTCTCATGGTCACAATCCAAGATTCAAAGGGCTTCACACCATTCGCAATAGCGTTGTATCAGCGCCATTTCGAGGTCGCAAAAGTCCTTCTCGAGATCGCCAACGTACAATTCAAGGGCCCAGATGAGATTTCTCCCAGGCGACGCTATATTATTGCCGAAGAGGGCAGTGATTACTCCTCCAATGGTGATGAGGATGACCTGGGAATATCCTCTCAGATTGTGGACGAGACCTTCACATTCGATAATATTGCGGAATTAAGACAATCTGTGGGGAGCAAGGTGTCTGGTAAATCTGTCGCCGCCTCCCCACCGAGTGATCAATATGCTGATCGTCAAAAGCTTCCGGTATGCTTATGGCAAATGCTCAAATCTGGTGTTTCTTTGATCTTTCGGAAGAGGAAGCCCACATAAAGTTCGGGTCAGTTAAACCATATTTGCTTGTACGCCTGCGTGGCATGAGTCTTACAAGACCGAGCAATCGGATGCCAAAAAACCCACTTGTCGCATACATCTCAAGCTGTTTCGCTCTCTTATGTTGGCTTGTCTCCTTGGTGGCGAGTAATGCTAAATTAGAAGTCTCAATAGGTCCCGAGTCCGCGACATATCCCGCTACGTGAATAGTGGAAAAAGTCCCTCGGTATGTTGAGATGGACCCATTCTTGTGGTTCTAGCACCTAATCTTGGTAACAGTCTGTTTTCAAAAGCATATTTCGCGATAGAGATTATGCGGCCGATAACCTTGGTCGGTACGCTCTAGTCAGCCGCGACATTGGATTGCTTCGGTTCTGGCTCAGCTGCTGTAAAGAAGCCTCGCGGATGTTGTCGAATACTACCTCTCCATTCCTTGGCTTCGATACATCGGACTTCCACTTTGCCCTTGGATACGGCTTCATCGAAGAACTGGCGGAAATGATCAAGTTTACTGGCGCCGAACTGCCGCTAGACACACTGATCAAGCAATCGGGCATCCAAGAGGAGAAGAAGCCGAAGGACTACCAAGGCCTTAGCATTGGGGGCAAGAAGATGACAAATTGGGCCCGTGAGCGCGGTGGTGGCTATCAACGTGCTCTGGGCGAGAGCACGCCTCCTCTGCTGCAAGCTGCTCATCAAGGTGGACTAGCCGCTGTGGAGTGGTTCTTGAGCGACACCCCCTTTCGGCTTTACAAGGAGTATGGCACAAAGAACGCCAATGACTCAAGGTTGAAGACGCTCGCGAAAGCCCATGGCGGTCTGGATCAAACCTTCAGCTCCTGGCTAAAGCAGAGAAGCAAATTAGCCCAACTCCGCATTGCAGACTCAGCACTAACAGAATCCAGGCCATCTATCTTTGCCCGCCGCCATCCTGTCCCAGGCCCCTGTCTCCGCTTCGCTCTCCGTGGTCGATTATCTTCTATCCGTCTTCCCCGCCGCTATTGATCACCACGCTTCATCGCATTCTCTCACTCCACTAGCCGTCTCCTTTCTCAAGGGTCGCAACGATGCCGCTTCAGCCCTTATCGCCGCCGGCGCTGATCAAACAGCCCGTGATTCCAACTCCAGGAACCTGGTCCACCTTGCCTTGATCTCACTTTTCAGAACGTCTCGCGACACAATTGCGGACAAGTTTCGCTCCCTCCTTTCTCTCCTCGACACCCGGCTCCTCTCCAGCCTTTTCACCGAGCGTTGCCGCGTTGATCCTGGAGGCCTGACCCCACTCGCTTTTTGGCTTGTCGCCGTCAGCAAAGGAGAGCGGTACAGCTATTGCCAAAACTCCAATGCGAGGCTTGTACCCGAGCTCCTGAGCATTATGCTAGAGTTTGGTGGTGGTGGGGCATTAACCATGATGGATGGCAGCGGGCAGTTGCCCCTCCACCAAGCTGTCAAGCAGTCCTACACCGGACTCGTAAATATAATGCTTGCACATGACCCTGCGCTGTTGAGCCGCGAGAACGCCATGGGCCAAACGCCGCTGGAGCTGGCCGAGAGCCTGTACATTAGGGATTGTGCCAAGGGTAACCCGGACATTAGAGTCTGTCGCTACCGTCCTCTAGACCAAAGAGGGTGCGAGGAGTTCGTTGAACCATTCAGATTTGAAGCTGACCGAATTGAAGACTGGGAGAGAAAAGAGAGAGCAATTGGAGCCACGTTGGAAGTGTGCAGGGAGTGGGCATTAGAAGAGCCGAGAGCGAGGAAGTTGGTTAGTGTTAGTGAGGCGAGGGAAGTGGGCAGGAGGCTAGCTGAGAGGAACAAGGCCAAAAATCAGGAAAACCAGGAGGATACAGAGGAATTGAAGAAAGACGAGGTAGACAGATGGTTGGGAGATGATCCCTTCGCGATGGGCTGAGGGAGCTGTTGCTGATGGCGTGCTTGCGAGCTTCGGTTACAACTCTAGCGAACCGAGTATTTGAGCTTCAAGCAGCTAGAAGTGCATTGAGCGGGAGGGATGTTTGACGTGATTGAGAGCTTGTCATGCTTGTTCATACTACAATAAAGATAAGAATGTGCAAACATGGAATTTTATTGCCTTTTTCTTACTCGCGAAGCCAATTCAGAACAAGTTCGATCTGTCTGCTGGCTGGAACCTCGGAACATGCAAATGTGGTGGAGAGTTACAGAGATCTCTGACCGGTGAGAGTCACTCGAATCCCCTTACCCCTTCCTGCCCGGGCTAGATATCCTTCACTATCGCCACATCTTGGCTTCTGTTAACCGACAACATCTAGCAATCAAGAACGAAGAATTACAATCTACTCGAGTTCCTACCGGACGCGTCAACAAGCGCTGATCTACCTGTGGATAGTCCTTTATCGCATGTCCTCGTATGCAATTCCTCGCAGGCGGCTTGAATATATCTAATCTGGCGAGAAGCAGTTTGAGTCGAGAGGAGCTGCTGCACTCTTGCCTCAGACCTCAGACCTTATACTTACTTGTTATTTCGCATCACCACCATGTATCACGTGCAAGTGCTGAATCTGGTAAGATAATAGCTAAATTCGATAAGACGATAGAACTTTTTCTTCGCATAAGATCTAAGAGCAAGATCTCGAAAATCTATTATTCTTAAAAATATATATATATATAGTGTCCCCGAACCCAGGCCAACACGTGACCGTCCGCTGACTCAGGTGCCGCCGCTTTGCTCCCCCGCTAACGACCGTTTTGTCGATGTGCTCTCCCTCTGCTCCCTCATGCTCCCTCGCTGCTCTCCCCTGCTCCCTCATTGCTCCCCCGTGCTCCCTCTCTGCTCCCCCGTGCTCCCCCTCAGCCACGTCCTTCTCTTGAGCTGGTAATGTTTTCTGACAAGTTTAAACGAAAGCGTTTATTCAGCTCGTTTTGGATGCTGATCAGAGAGGAGCCGGTTATGGCTCCACCGACCGCCCACCATGTTATTTTCTGCCCTTGCCCTCTTTCTCTTTCGCTCTTGCTCTTCCCCTTCACTTCTAAATGCCTGCGGCCTGCAGCAACTCATCTGTGTACCAAATACGCCGTTGTGTACGTTGTCATCTCATATCCACTCCACATATCACGGTCTCTGCCTCTCTTCGCTCTATACGTCTCAGTAGCCAGGGCATTCCCCAACCTCGACTCCAATGGTACAGAAAAAGAGGACTGCAGCGCAGTTCTTTGATGATGCGGAAACGAATGGTCTGGAGTCCTTGATCGAGGCCAATATCAATAGTGATAAGGTGTCCAAGCACCTCGAGTCTGGCACTGAAATCAACTATAACCGGATGCTGGTCCTTTGGGATGAGTGAGTCTTTCTGTCTTTCCCTACCACTACGAAATATTGTACAACCCTTACTGACGGTGTCTTGTCTCGGTGGACTAGGTACGTTAGAAGGAACCCTGGTGCCAGTCCTCACGCTATAAAAACGGCAAAGCACTTCATAGAGGGTGTTGTGCGCGGCTGCAGTGCCGGTAAGAAGGAACCGTCTATGTACACCATGCTTCAGAAGTGGACAGACTTTGGCGCCGGTTGGAAGCGGCGGCCTGGCAATGATAAGATCCCTCCCGAGGTGTCGGAATCGATTTATTTTGTTCGTACCTAGAGCTTCGCTCTGCCCTTCCTCCCCGTCCGCAAGGTCTGATGGTTATACTAGTACATACAAACCGAGCTACGCAAGAAGTTCAACCTTTCAACGACGCGGCGAACTCGGCACTTCATGACGGTGAACCACTTCGCCATTGTCATCAAGCATATGTGGCAGAAAGATTGGCATCAATACAGACATGGACGGATCCTCGCACAGGACCACGCTGCCTATATGCTGTTCATCTACTCGTCGGCGCGAGTGGGCGAGTATTTTGAATCCAACATGCGCAGAGGCTCCGGCCGTGGACTACTATACGAGGTGAGTGGAGTGATCCTCTAAGGCACTATTGACCAAGAAAGCTGTCGGGCATCGCGCTTACGCTGCGAACAGACAATCGATTTCGCCGTATTTAAGAATGAAAAAGGAGAGGCCGAGATTGGTGTGCGAGTCACAAGGGACGCAAAAGGCTTTTCACAGACACCACACAAAAGGTTACTCCACTGTCCAAAGCTTCGGAATCATGATTAGGGGCAATCTTTGCTGACTGTTCCGATGTGATTCTAGGCCACAGCATGGCATGTATGAGGACATGGAGCCGCTGTTTGCGAACCCAGTGCTACCTTTGTTGGCAATCGCCCTCGCGGATCACGCCTTCCAGGACTATGGGTCTTTCGAAGAGATCGAGACCATTCCACCACCTCCGGATGGGTCCTTGCACCACCTTCGAATCAGGAAGGATATGCTTCATGTACCTTTCTTCCAGATTGTATCTGCGGATGGACCCACCGGAAAGATCCATGGAGCGAGCTCCTTCAGCAATCGGACAGTGGATCTGGGACATCGGGCCGGGTACGAGGAAAACATTGGGATACATGATATTCGAAGAGAAGCCCTTGTCAAAGCCGATGGTAAGTTCTTGTGGGCGGAACACAGCCGTTGAGAAACACTGACTCCGCTAAAGATAATGGCTACTCGATCGCCGAAAGGATGAAATTCGCCGGCCATAACAACGCAGATACCTTCTTTGGCTCATACGCGCCTGAGCTGAGCACTGTGGACGGGATGGCCAGCTACTGGAACAAGAAACGTCGCACTGTCCATCTTGAAGGATTTCGTGGGCTATCGCTCCATCACCATCCTCAGCTGTTGCAATCGCTACCCGCAAAAGTGGAAGCCAACCTGGATAATTGTGCCGACTTCGTCTCCATTAATAAGGAGATCGAAATACTGGGGGAGAAGCTTCGGGGCATGACGTTAGAAGATGAAGCCCAGCCAGCTCGGGCTCGACGAGAGGAACTGTATTGGCGGAAACGACAGCTCGTGTCCGAGGAGCTCAGCAAGTGGCAGCAGATTCAACCACGCAAGATTGCCTCAAACACGGAGGATGAAGCACCTCAAGTCGCAAGTCTGCCAAGCTACTTCAACCGGATTCGCCGTTTGGATCCGCCACGTGATCGGCTGGCATCTTTGCTCTTCCTCAACGTTCCCCTCCGCAGTGTGCAGGGCCGCAGCGCACTTCAGGCCATGATCACATTGTGCATAGAGAATCCGCGGGTGGCCTATCGTCCAAGCTTGCGGCCTGAAAACGGTCGTTGCCCTGTACCCCAATGTGCGAGGGATATGGATCGGTTCGTCTTCTCCTTTCTCATTTCCCAAATGCTCGGCTGTTGCGGACTCGCTGACCAGACACCCTTCGATTCTACAGCATCAGTATTGGCGATAGGTGGGAACATATTTACCGTTGCCACAAGGGCGACCTTGAAAGGAAATACGGCTTTGCCGAGCTCTGTTTCCAGTGCGACGAATGGATCACCAGTGGGGCCGGATGGTTTGAGCACTGCCAACGCCATCTCACCGACCTCGAGACGCTCCCAGTTCAATGCAATCCACTTATCTTCCGCCGAACTCTTGCTACTGCTGGGCAGTGTCTCTTCTGTCTCTTCGATTTGAAGCTCTCACCAACGAAACGTTTCCATCAATTCTTCGTTAAACAGAGCTGGAAAGAGCACCTGCAAGAACATTTCTGGCATTTAGAAGATAGGTACAACCGATCCATGGAACCGGGTGAGAGCAAGGTTGTCCCATGTCCTGATCCACGCTGTGCACTTTCTTTCGACTCGATTCAAGATCTTCAGTGTCACTGTCAGGATGTACATTGCGTTGAGCGCATCAAGCTTGATCCGATCAAAAGGCGTCGCCTGACACGTCAGTCTTCTCTGAATGTGAAGGCTTTCCTCAGCGCGAACCTTAAGCTGGAGAACCATTGTGACCTCCTGAACGGGGAAAGTCCTTACAAGCATGTCAATGAAACAATGGACTCGCCAATGCTCAAGACACTCGACCTTATCGTTCCTACGGGACCAGTGAGAATGGAAGATAAAGATGGCCTCAGTCAAAGTTACTCTCTTCCTTCGATCGACTCAATAGCAAATCAGGAGAAGCGAAGTTTGTCGGTAGCATCTCTCACAGGCTCTGAAAGCCCGCTTTCGTCAATTGATTGGACCTTGGACGAGACCGCACTCTATGACACGACGCCGGCGTCGTCAGTCATCTCCGACCTTCCCCTATCAATCGACCCGAGACTGCTCAACGAGTTCATTTCGCAGCCTGCTATTCCCCCATCATAGCACGAGATGGTTCCGCGTCCGCAGCCACAGAGCTAGCAATATAAGACTACCTTTCAGTAGCGTAGAGCCCAAAAGGTGGTTCACTGACCTCTATAGAGCGGGATGAGAGTTTATTGTATGTAAACTCATAGACAGACGAATTGAATACGTTGCACTTGTGGAATACTCTCAAGCTTCACGTCTGCATACATTTTATGTATGGAAATCTCTCCATTCCACAGGCAAGCCACTGGGCCCTAAGACTGTACTTCTGGAGCAGGTCTACATACCCTACAGTCGACTCGTGACAAAAGCAGGACTTTGACATGGATTGAAACAAACCTCCAATCAACGCAGATGCCTTTATTTTTACCTCCGTTCATTCGATTTGGGGCTCCAATTTTGGCTCCCCAAGAGAAGGTGCCAGAATTGGAGCCCCACGAAGAGTCAAAAGCTTCTGACATCCAATCCAGCTTCTGTTTATGCCCAGATTCTTTAAATGATAACATCAAGTTCATTGGAACGATAGCTGGTGACTCCTTTGGTAATTCTGACCAATTCACTCTGCAAACGGTCCAAAGACAAAATGGCCTCTCGTCGACCCAACAATGTAAAGCGAACGGAGTGGAACAAGAAATGCAGAGAGAAACTATCAGCGCATATTTGTAAGAGCCGTCATCTTCTGTAGTCAGCCGTTACTGACACGAGCAAAGATAGAAAGCTCGGAATCGTGATAGAAACGTCGCAGGTGCGGCTCAAAACCAACGCGGATGACCCTTATACGTGGGAAAAACTGGACGAAAAGGAGCACTTGTTCTCGAAAAATCTAAGTGACCTTTCGATTGGCCAGCTCAAGGATTTGTGTGATAGCGTCGATAAATCGTTTATAGCTATCTGGAAGGCCCCGTTCCAATCAGAACTCTTAATACAGGATGGGGAAGAGTCTGTACGTGCTGCTTGTTCTCGTCAATTCGATGTTTAGCTGACTGCCGAATAAGTTTCTCGAATTTTCCAGACCGGAAATCAGTTTTGTGACAAAGATTGACGATCTATACCAAGACAACGTCAGATTAAGTCGCGAAATTAGCAAATAAGAACGTCGAGTTGCTACAGAATCGAAGAGGAGACGAGCAGCTGAGTTAAAAGTCAGTGAACTGAAAGTTACCATCCAGCAGCTGAAAATGGACAATGGAAAACTCGAGAAGCATATAGATAAGTGAAAGCTAACAGCTGAGAAATCAAAAAGCAATGCAGACAAATACTGCAGAGAGATAAACAAGATTTTCACAGCTCTGAATCAGATAAAATCTGAGCTAGCTTGCATCTCAATAGAAGAGCATCTCGAATAGAAAGTCTTGCACCCATTTATAAGCGAGCCAGTCTGAGCATAGAGATAATAGAAACTGCTGTAGCCAATTGGCAGAGCTTTGCGTCTGACTTCCAAGATCTGTCTTACAAACATGCAATCTTCTACAAATTTTCCTATGAGACCGAGTTTGCGTATCACACTGGAGCTTCTCGAGCCTTCCATTCAAAGAACTTCAGCTGCCGAATCATCCTCTTAGACGACCTGAAAATCTCTGGAGGCTGGGTTTGGATATGTAGTCAATGATAGTATGCAAGAATCTACCAACCAACTGACTAGATTATCCGTTTCCAGAGATCCCGAAAATGGATACCCGCTCCTCCACTCATACTGTAGCTTCGTTGATGATGACGATGATGTGTAGGCTCCCACTACTATAGTCTCGCTGGTAGTCTCTAAGGCGGATACTAATTACATGCAGCCACTCGTGGCTCCCCCAATCTACTTTTGACTCCCCTGCTCCGTTTCTGACTCCCTCAATCCATTTCTGGCTCCCCCGCTCCACTTCTAGCTGCCCCAATCCACTTCTACCTACCCTGCTCCTTTCTTGGCTCACGCAGCCATGCCTGGCTCCCCAATCTCGCTCCTCCCCCTCTCTCTCTGCTCGAGAATTAAGGTGGGAATCTCCTGACCAATCTCACACCTAGACACTTGACTGGTCTTGGCTGAATTACGATGATGAGATTGTAACGTCCCTCCCTGTGTGGCGAGACACTCCCCGTGCCGAGACAAATCCGTTGTTTAAGTACCTCAAGGTTTCATCGCGTGGGTCAATTGATTTATAAGTTGTCAGATGGAAAATCCTGCCTTATATACCTATAATAACGTACTATTAGTGCGTGCGCACTTTTGGTCGTTATTTAGTCGAATGGCATTTTCCGATATAAGTCAATAAATTATGGTCCTTTAGACAATTCTCCTTAGACGTCCAGCCCGCAGTGAGAAAAATAAAGTTGTTTTGGTCATGCTGTTGATCATCCCGTGCTCCGGCCTCGAGAGCTACCTTCACTTCACATCTTTGCTCCACTACGGCCACAAATTCATTTCCGATTTCCGGAGTACTAAGGCACTAATTCCATCCAAGAAAATAATATGACTAAGTTTTAAAAATCTATAGCTCACACAAAGATATATTTCGAAATTCTCCGAGCTATGAGTGCTACAATGAATCTTGGCATGAGGACTTAGTGTATTTTATGTGATAGTCCAGCATATGCTCCTTATGCCATTCACCGGATCCCTTCCTTTGATCGTTGCCACGCTCACTAAGATGGACAATGACATAAAACCTTCGTACAGACGGACCCAGACCATTTCGTGCCCTATCAGAAAGAAGCGACGTTCCTCACTCTACCCTCCATCATCGTAATTGGGGACGAGTGTCAAGAGAGACCAAGGCCTAAAGTCAACATTCCCGGCCGTGTTGGTGTTTGATGGGCTGGTAAGCTGCCTGCGGACGCGGACGGAGGGGGAGGTCAAGGGGCTCATTAGACGGATCGTGACAGCCAGGGAGAGGGAGGAGCCGGGCATGGGAGTGGAGTTGTTGGATTGGTGGAGGTTTGAGGTCGGCGGGGAGTGGCATACCTACACGGGCGGGAGTATCCAGTACTTTGTAGGGATCAGAGATACAAGGTAAAGCTGCGTACAGAAGGTTCTAATGTCAAGAAACCATGATGCTGCGATTCGCAAGTTTCTGCTGGTGAGGACTTCTCTATTTGCGTATGTTGTGTATTAGTCTATGGCCGGCTTCATGGTAGGTACATCTTGGTGCTCTATCTCTGTTTGTGCTTTTATATGCACATTTCGATCAAATAACCCATGTCCGTCTAGATATCCGTTCCAAAGTTCACTTCTACGCGTGCTCCATGTGCTCGTTGCAATCGATTAATCGTTCTGTCAATCAATCTCAAGGACGGCCAAGCTGCGTTCCATCTCCTGAATGCTTTGCAGTCCGGTCTCTGTGTCAGTCGCATGGCCATTCTCCGCCATATCACCATTGGATGATGCGTAGCCGTTCGTTGCTGCAAGAGTGTTGCTTGGAGTCCCCTCATAAGTAGTGGAGTGACCATTCTCCGTCGCAAGACTCTCCGCCGTTGCGTGGTCATTGGTGTTTCTGTTCTTACTCCGTCGCAAAATCATCATCTCCAGTGCTATGCCCGGTCCGAAAGCACATGCAACCACGTTCTCTTTGCCCTGTCCCATATTCCGTAAACGATTCATTACCGCCATTATTGTAGCACTCGAGCTGTTGCCATAATTCACGTAGATTTCATAGCTAGCTCGTAGGTGTTCTTCAGTCAGATCCATGGCCGATTGAACACCTGTGATTATCGTCGATCCGCCAGGGTGTAGGGCCCAGTCAAAGTCTGCGGCTGTCGTGGGTTTCGTGGTAGCCTTCCGGAGCGATGGAATGGAGCCTAATAGGCTCTCAAATGTAGGTGGGACCGCTGCAGCTGCAATGCTCGGGACACGAGGTGTGAGGATGACTTTCCATCCTGGGAACTCATCAGCAAAAGAGGTACTTTCGAGCACTGAATGTGTCTGCCTACCCAGCGGATCGACATCAAAGCCTAGATCATCCTCAGTGTCTTCGATAATTTTGTGCTCCCATCCGAGCAGATCAAATACCGCCTTGCCACCGAAGGGTTCAGGTCCAATCCCATTGCTGAGTACACAAGCTGATGCACAATCGCTAAAAAGGCAAACGCCAATTCGAGTCTTTTGATCTTTGTTTATCGAGTCCAGCTCGGATCTGACCAGCAAGCTCGAAATTTCGCAAGCTATCACTACGATTCGGGCTGGCCTTCTCCGAAACGAGGATCCAAGCGCCAAATTGGCTGCAGCTCTTATAGCTGCCAGTCCTCCCGAGCACCCCACTCCGTGTAGCAGTATCTTTTCTATGCTCGGGTTGATTCCCAGCTCCTTCACGACAATGGTGCATGTTGTTGAAACGACATGGGTAATCTCCGATAAGTCTCCACCCCATTCCTCAATTGCCTTCTGGCAGGCATTCGCCGAAAGGCGAACACCTTCCTCTGTGAAAAAATCGTTCAGCGCCGTAATATCAGGTGGATCTTTTTGATTGACGAGTGGATGATCAACTTCGCCGACTGCAGCTCGTGTTTCGATGCCAGTGTAACGATTGATTGTAAGGACCTTGTTGAGCCTGGTGTCGTAGGATAGTCAGCGATCTGAAGTCATCAAAAGCCCACGTACGAGGAAAGGCGAAAGGAGAGTGAGGTCACACTGGAGTGTCTCACGCAGTCGAAGGAGGGTAGAATCGATTGGCTAGTGTTTCCAGAGCTTCCGGTCCGACTCTATGCGGTGGATATTCCACTCCCAGTCCTCTTATGCTCAGGTTCAGATCATCTTCGAAACGCGCAACTCTGGCGCAGCCATTGACTGCTGACGGCGACATGTTCGGATGCTGGTGCAGGTGGCGCGTGCTCAAGTTCCGGAACGGGCTTGCTCATGGGGAAAATTGTTGAGGAGCTAAAGAGGGAGCGAAGCAAAGGGTGACTGGCGGATTCACCATATTTGTGCTATGACGACGCTGTGGCTGCGTGACTTCAATGGCAGTGCTAGTGGCAGAGAGCAACGAAATGTGGTGTTAATGAAACTTAGTCGAGCAAGGTGATTGTTGAATCCTAATCATCGAACCTCGGCGGTCACGGTGGGGTGAGCGCTCTGGCAATGGTGTCTACGTATCCGTAGTCTGGACGACCTTCGCCTCTTCACCATTCCAACCATGATAGAGACTACCATTGCGCTCGTCCATCGTGTTTCCTGAACCAAAGCCTAGTCCGCGATGATGTATGCGATCGGTCTCTGTCTGGCCATCGTTTTCGCGGCCTGGTTCCTGCAGGAACAGCAATCTGCACTCAGATGTCACAACAAGCGCCTTCCGTCAGTGCCCTCTAGCCTACGAAGCAATAAGGCAATCGCTGAAAATCGCAGAGGCGGCCCCCAGGCACCTTGCCTTTCGCAGGTAATGGCATATGGTTTCTCCAGGCCAGGCACGAGCTCCTCGATTGGTTCGCGCAGAGCGAGCAACAGATTGGCTTTGCGACTTTTGAGATTACCGTGCCCTCTCTGCCCGCTGGAATAGTCATCCATGACCCGGCGAATGACGAGCACGTCTTGAAGAACAACGATATGTTTGTCAAGGGTGACTTTTTCCGAGTGCGATCATAGGACTTGTTCGGCAGGTCAGAGTGTGCTGGCTATTGTTGCCAGCTTTGCACACTATACAGTTCAACCAGCCAGGGAAGATCAAGGCTAAACGTTGGATGCTTCGTCACAGGCAACGGCAGCATCAATGCGGACGGTGATTTATGGAGGATGCAACGCAAGGCGGGGTTGCGATTTTTCAGCAATGCGAATCTCAAGGCCTTCATTGACAACGTCCTGCCCCGGCTCTTGCATTCGATAAAGGCTCAACTTGACGTTCACTGCCCCTTGGCTATGCATCTGGAGTCATTGGCGATAGGTTTCAAAACCCCTTTTACAGGATCAAAGAGTTCTCCTGAGGCGCCACCTTTTCGAAAGGCCGTGTCCGAGGTCAAAATATTTGGCAACAGTATTGTCTCAAAGGCCGTACATACCAGGCAGGCTACTAACGTTGCAAGCATGAACTCTAAGAGCCCAAATCCGTTGCGGAATGACTTGATCAATTCTTTGCTTGACAATGAAGATAATCATCAAGTCGTGGCAGACGCTGCAATGAATTATCTATCAGCTGGAAGAGACACGACCACCCAATCGCTAACCTGGGTCTTCTACATGATGATGCGTCATCCCAAAGCCAGAATGCAGGTACTGGAGGAATTACGAGTATCTTTCAACGTCGGGAGAGACACGGGTTCATTACTGACGACGGCAACAGTATCCCTGGACTGGGTTCAGGCTTTCTAATACTCTGCGCGCCTGCCACCGCCAAAAAATTTAATCTGCCATTCCGTATAAGGGGCTTCCGGCTGACGAGGACAACGCGTTGCAATCAACTGCAGTGGTCTGATTTCGCATCTCAAAGAACCTTTGACAGAGGTCTGTCTAACGGTGTATTTTGACAAGAAGACACGAGGATGCCGGTTGAAATTCAGCTAGGGCTTGGGCATTATGTTCCTCAAAGGAATATGTTACTACATACCAGATATGTAGGCTTAGGAGCTCCTAATTATCCTACAGTCCTATGGCGTACATAGACTAAATGCATACAGTCCCAGAGGCTTCCGTTCAATAAAGGCTACAATTAAGGGCGCCGGAGGGAAGGGGGCCAGATCACATCGGTTCGTATGTAGAAGGTTCATGCTCACTTTGTGAGAATCATGCCGGCGCACTTCTAAAGAAAGTCACTCTTCTGGTTGGAGGAGGTTCATACCATGTCAAAGAATCTGTACTTCTCTCCAATAGAAAGAATTCTCTTTCACCGTCGATTGGACCAGCAAAACTATATCGAGCTCACACGCAGAAGGCGTCTCTGCAAATCATATGGAGAAGCTTTCAAACACCGTCGACTACGAGATAGACAGTCCTGTGATGGGATTTGGAAGGGAACTAATAGGAAAAAGCGCATGCAACAGAGAACAATGAGAGAGATCTCAATCACTCATTTTAAATATTTCAAGCTGGGTACGATTTGTTCCAACATGCTATATAGCATGTCTACCTTTGTGTAAGTCTAGACCCTGTCAACGTCTTCCGACTTTGATAAATTCGCAACGTTGCAACTTCCATCAGCCTCTCCCTCCTTTGTCATCTTTCAAGCTTCATTGTTTATCAATCCGTTCCTTACAGCGGCAACGAGTAGAAAAGTGATGAAAAACATCAGGCTACCTTAGATCATCAGCTTCCAAAAAGCGTCTCGTGAAACCAGGCAGGAGAACTGGAATCAAGAGATTCAAGCTTTGAGCGAAGACTCACGAATTACAAATCCCCGTCGCGAATACAACCTTCTGCAGCTTACACGCCTGTTGCACACTACTCACTTCCAACTGCGCTTCTTCTCCATTTGTGAATAGCCCACTGCAAGCACTCGTTGATCCCCGTGTAAAAACCGCGACCGCAATACTCCCCGCTACGCCGAGTATATCCCCGCTCATACTCGCCCATCCGAACCAGGCTTTCTCAAAACACAGCCAAATTACCGGCATAGACGCTAAAATATATATAGAGAGGAAGGCTCCGAGACCAACGATGGCATTATTGGTGGGGGCGATGGCGAGAGAGTGCGATGAGAGCACGGATATGAGCCAAGCGTAGCAGGAAAGTGCGAGGATGGCACCTATGAATTGGCCGCCGCGCAGGTTAAGAAGGAGGATTTTGTAGGGGCCGCCGTAGGCATGGGATGCCTTTAAGAGAGCGGATAACTTCATGTCCGAGAGCACCGAAGGTATGGACTTTGATTTATAAAGTTGGAAAGATAATAGAGAAGTATGTTCACTGAGCTGGATATTACAAGTATTATATCATTAACCACTGACCTTGATGATGACGCACAGCGAATTTGGTGGCGCATCTTATTGGGGTAGAGCTAGGCTACAAATAGCTTGCTTTGGTGGCAGCCGCGCACTTAAACCCTTCAATCGGGTTAAAGTACAAGCCTCGGGTCGTGATGGCCCGGCGCAGGAGTTGGCCATGGTTGGCGAAATACCCTGCTGGTGACCCCTGAAATCTGCACTCAGTATCTTTGACTAAGGCACTGAATACCGATTCATTTACGAGTACTTGATTACATTCACAACACCGCTATAACGAGCTCTGTAGGGTCGTGTAGACATGGTACACCAAACCAGGCTTTATGGAGCACTTCCACATGCATAATGCATCCTCGGGTTGCGCATGTTTTTCGCAAAGCTACCCAGTCCCTTTATAGATACGCACATCTTATATCTATCACAAATGCAGTATAAATGACCCAATCCATCTCATTCTGATTAATTATGGATGAGTGGTACAAGCATTCAAATGTTGGGCTATGGCTAGGCTAGAGTATTAAGCATCCACACACGCGTCCGGGGAGTGTGCGCTGGAAACTCCTGGATGCATTAACGAGCGTCTACTAACTGACACTAGTGTTCCAAGATCTCGATATGCAAAACGCTAGTCGTGCCAGGATGTCTCTCAGAAGATTACCGTCATCCTTCTATGTTATCCCCAAGCCTCACAACGCCGCAATTCAAGCAATATGCTCTCCGAGGCTTTCCAAAAGCTCCCTTATCCTCCATTATATAGCTCTCCACTTCTTCTATCCCGATCCTCGACCAGCGCTGCTAAACGGACATCGTTTCTTTGCACCTTTGCTGTCTTCTGTCTCTTGGTAGCACGTACTATAATAAGGATCCAAAGCAGCCAGACTGCTCCCGCAACGATGCAGTATGCAACTGTGGTGGCTGTGCTCTGTCCTGCCAATGTGAGACCGAGAAGACCATCAATCAACCCGGCGGTGACGAGAAGCCGGCCGAACCAGACGTGAACGTGCGTGTATGGACTGGGCCGGTGGTAGCGCTGATATTGGAGGTGATGGACGTAGCCGAGGGCAGGTTGGAAGATGAGGAGGACAACGATTGCTATACCGAGGATGGGGTGGAAGGAGGAGAGCTAGGATCAAAGGGTCAGCGGAATTCCAGCGGTCAAGGGTCACAGTCATACGTACATCAGCTGCGCCCTTATTAGCGATATACACCCCAAGTCCAAGCCCAATGATCGCTCCAAAATAGGAGAGCAGCTGCACACCGGCATGGATCCAGACCAAACCGCGGAATGATGCGAGGCGGATCAGGAAGGCGCCAATTGGGAAGCCGATCACGAAAGCGAGGCACATGATCACGCCGTGGATAGGAATGGCGGCGCCATCGTATCCAGCGCTAGAATCGCCCGCATCGATGATCTGCGAGCTGGAAAGGTCGAGGAATGGGTTGGAAGAGTTATCCGGCGATATCATATTCAGATCTAGCTTAAAACTTGCATACGCTCCATCGTCGTGCTGCTGAACATTGGCAGACGTCGAATCTGATCTGACCGGGTCACCGCTCTTGGAGGCCCAAATCCACGGTTGGCCCGACCGCGAGAGGTTCATGGAGCCATCTTTCCAGCTACTGCACTTTCGGCAGAAGATGTTGGCCGTCATGTTGCCGTCTACGATACCGGAGCCTGCGAGCAGAAAGGCTTCGGAATCAGTCTCGGCAGAGGGTTCATCATGGCCGCTGCTCAATCGAGGCGAAAGAGTGACATTGGTGCCTGCGGCGTTGGCGTAGATGATGAACATCCGGGACCCTTTCATCGAACTTCCTTGCCCAAGTGCGATCCAGGACTGAGCAGCTGGACCTTGAACTTGCAGGAAGAGATCGGATTCGCCGCCAGTGACATTGGGGTGAGCCGCTCCGAATGTGTAGGAGAGCCCAGTCTGATCAGGAGGCTTGTATCTGAGAAGTTGTGCGAGGGAGACGCCTGAAGTCGAACGTTAGCTGAGCCCTGTTATCGAAGATGCCCTCGTCAAGGCTGTGTTGCCCGATTTCCGCACCTGAAATGCATGCTCCGCTAAGCAGGCTCAAGAATGGCTTCATGTTGGAGGACTTCTCCTTTGTAAGACCGTTAAAGCTGCTGACCTGTTGAACCGCCAGTGGGGACTCTGAGTAGATTTCTCCCTCGATCGACCCGCGATCAGCTTGAACTGGAGACAACGAAATGCGACGGCGTTGAATGTGAGAATTTAGGGAACATGCATGCAAGGAGTGGAGATTATGAAGCAACCATCAACACTGAATACAAGAGAGGGCGGTGGTAAAGATGAGACAAGAAATGCTCTACAACTGAAACTGCGCTTATTTGGTGTTGCATGGTCAGCCTATTTCAACATCTCTCTATTGGTCCGGCGAATAATAGGGTTCGACAATACGACGTCTCGAGTTTGAGCCACAAGGATTGGGCCAAGATTAGGCGCTAAGATTTAATTGCAACAATTCTCCGCAAAAGAGGGCATTGGACTATAGGCTTAACCCTCGAAGATGCCAAAAACAGTGATTACAAAGCTCCTTGCAGTCGTATATTCGACGGTCACTGTCCATAATGCTTACTAGCCCCATCGTGGCCGTCACCTCTACGTGGTGATAAGGACCAGTACTCGTACCTGAGGAGAAGAGGAAGCTAAGAATTTGTCTGTTCTTTTCTGGCTTGATCGGGGCAAGGCGGAGGGGCGAGCCATGGGGGCTGCGTTTTCCAGGGGCGTAAAGCAATAATGATGGGTGGAGTTCTCGACCGACGAGCGATATAGAATAGGCAGAGCGCCTCTCGACGACAGGTAATCTCTACCTAGTAACCAGAGTGGTTGAGAAAAATCTGCCATTCCGAAATCTCGGCTCTTCTCAGATGTTCTTTCCGTACTGGATCTCACCGCCGCCATTTCGGGCAGGAAGTCCTTTGGATTCTTGATTGCTATCCGAAGCTCAAGAGCACTTACACACCATATGCTGACCACGATGTTCCTCCCTACCATCCTGTCAATTGTCCCTCTTCTCCTCTTTTCTATCTCCGCTCTCGACTTCCACCAATGGGCCCCTCCAGGCCCCGACGACGTCCGCTCACCCTGCCCTGCACTCAATTCCATGGCCAACCACGGTTTCCTACCACACTCCGGCAAGGATTTAACCGTGAATATGTTAACTGGCGCTATGGAGAAGGTCTTCAACATTGGCTTGGACCTCCGCACTATCCTCGCTATTGGCGGCCTTTTTTCCTCTCCGAACGCTCTGCTGAACGGTACAATGGACCTCAATGACCTAAACAAGCACAACTATATTGAGCACGACGGCAGCCTGTCACGGGCCCCGATCCACGAGGGTGGCGACGACCACACCTTCCGCCAAGACATCTTTGACCAAGTCCTAATGTTCTTCTCCAACGCAACCAAAGCCACCATCACTATCGACATGGCTTCAAAGGCGCATCTGCACCGCGTCCAGACCGACTCTCAAACGATGGCCTTTAGCTATGGCTCAAAACAGAACTTCCTCGCCCTCGGCGAGACGGCGCTCTATCTCACAGCGATGGGCGACCCGCTGACGGGAGCCACGCCGCTTGATTACGTTCGTGTGCTCTTCGAGCAGGAGCGGCTACCGTACAATGAGGGCTGGAGGACGCCGACGATACAGATCTCGCTAGGGGTCATTTTGGAGACGGTGCGTAAATTGGCGGCGGCGGACGGGAAGATGGAGCAGCAGGGAACTATTAAAGCTTTGGTCGGGCTCGATGCTTTAACGAATGATATTCCGGCTTTTATTCAGAACCTGTCCGATCGCTTCGGTCTTGGTGGTTTGCTAGAGGAGTCAAAAGGATAATTGTATGAGTTCTGTATTTGTCGGCAATTCTTCCAATCACCACTCACTCGGACCTTGCCGTCGCCATTGTTGCACTGATGTTAGGAGCTACTTTCCTTTCAAAACCACGCTCGTTGCAAGAGCTTCTCGATTTCTATCTAGAGTACCGCCTTCGCAGATCCATATACTACCCCCATCCCCAACATACAAATAGTCAAGCCTCAATGATGGCGCAAAACAATCTCAAGTATCACTTTGATACAACTCCGTACCCCGCCATCCCCATCACTCCCCCCAGCAGGATTGCCACCGCAGCTGATGCCCCGATTTATCGCCCACTGACAAAAGACTTTGCGGTTACCACAACCCACCATCGATCACCACCGAGCGGAGACCCGGACTTTTAGTCCGGCCCCACATAGCCAATCTGCCAAAGCCGATAGACAGCAGCATATACCAATCCTACCGCCATGGCATTAACGCCCCGGATCCCGGACGTAGCCTATCGATATCGGCGCAAAACACTCCAACCGCCCATGGTGCCGGTATGCAGGATCAACCCGGGAGTAAAGATGGTAATGGAGCCGATGATCGCTCATACCGCCGTTCAATCTGGTGGATCCAAATCTATCGTACCCGCTTACAACGGAGACCATTTCAACGGGTATCCTTGTTCTTGTCGGCCTGATAGGCCCGGCCGTCGTAATCTTCGTCCTGAGCCTGCTGATCAACTTTTGCCCGCATCTCCAGAGGCAGTCAAAGGTTATATCATTGCGTTGGAAAGTGTGGGAATGGAATGCTGGGTGGATGGGATTAGGACTTGCGGTGGCGCTTTCTTTCCTTATCGTCAGTGGCATGAAGGAAGTGGCTGGGAAGCCGCGACCTGATCTCTTGGCCCGGTGCGATCCTGATTTGTCACGTTTACCAGATGCTTCCGTCGGCGGCATTGGACAACAAATTGACGAAGGCATTGTCCTTGTATCGTGGTCTATTTGTCGGAAGACGGGGTCAGTCGTTGAAGAGGGTTTCCGAAGTTTTCCGAGTGGTCATGCAGCAAGTCTGTTCTCCGTGTCCTCGTCAGCTGCCACAATCGTCAGCAGGGCTGACATTTGTCGATTTAGTATCCTTTTCAGGTCTGACCTACCTTGCTCTCTGGATCAGCGCGAAATTCTCGATTGCAATCCCCATGTTGGCTCACTGGCCAAAGCCTCCGAATCGCTCGTCCAATCCACTCGAAACGCCCTCTATCCGCTCTCAAGCGGCCGTTCCTCCCACCTACCTCGTCGCATTCCCCCTCTTCGCTGTCGGGCTTGCAACATATGTCTCTTTGACTCGATACTCCGATTTCTGGCATCACGGTTTGACATCATTGTTGGCGCGATACTGGGCATTGCTACTGCTTGGCTCGGCTGCAGGGGGGTTTTGGATTCTGCCAGACGTTTGAGGACGCGCCTGCTGCCCGATCAGCATCATGGCATTTGTACCTTTACGTCTCTTCGCGATGATCAAGCTTTGGGCACGGTCGACGCTACGAGTTGTAGGTGTATGGGTATGTCGACCTGACAGGCCTGGAATCGAAGAGGGAAGGGCAGTGAAAATGAGGCATCAATGCACAACAAGGCTAGTGGTCAACATGGATGTACCCGTCGGAGTGAAACCCAGCGGGACCAATACAGTATCCAAGCGCTCAATTTGGAAAAGACTCAAGCACGCTCCACCGTTCAGCGATATCTGGATGCTATAGTATGCAGAATTCGTAGAAAGGAAAAGTGGAAGGTACGGTTTCCTACCAACGTTGCGCAAATAAAACGTATGATGCAACTTTATCCTGCTAAAGCCGAACCTTTCGAGGCCCTTAGTCGCATCTCTGGGCTAAAGGTGATGTGCAAAGTGTTCCTGATTCATGGAGCCGACCGACGATTTTTTTCATGCAGAGTGTGACCAATCGCAGCTTCTGGTATCATCCCAGACTCCATCCATCAAGCAAATCACCATCATGCCATTCCCTGTCCCGGCTACATCCTTCCTAACAGTAGACCATCTCATCCTCCATAGGTAAGGATTGGTCCCGTGTTGATGCATGTCTCTGATTCCACGTTGTCCGGCTATATGTGCACAATCACATGTGATCTCAGATCGTTTACGTGGGTCAATACGACCTTCTCGATATATCCCATTCTCTCCTGTCTTCGACTGGAGTACGAAAGGGTATTTCTATGGGGCTTGTTCGGTTTTCGACTAGAGTGTTCACTGGTAGGATTATTCAGCTTGTTTGTTTTTAAAGTTAGAACGATCTAGGCTTTACGAATCATAGCAGGATTTTCTGTAAGGTCCTGCGAGAACAAAAGAGAAGTGAACGCTCGGCAGCTGTCAATTATTTACTTAGCTTTAGAGTGGGGCTGCTTCCAGTGATCAATTGGCTGCTTTTGGTGAGCACGGATTCCCAAAGACCATACGAAGCAGACATTTCTATTTGTTGGAGTGGGCTCTTCGGAATTGTTCCGTAGGTAAATGGGGCGGATAAATCGAAAAGGCTGAGGTACCGATCAGTATGGCGACCTCATATCAATATCTGTGTCATAGCATACACGAGGCTGGTAATGACTCCTCCAATTGCGGAAAGGTGCTAAGGCTTGTATAAAAGCTCTCTATGAGTACCATGAGTAGTAAAGACTTATCACTGAGTTTCTAAGAAAGAAAAAATATCATGTACGAAAAGAAGGTTTTTTGTAACATAAGCTCAGAGGCTACAATACGATCGTGATTTTTAGACAAGAAGGGTTTTATGTTTATAAGTAGCTATAATACATAGTTGTGCCAAGTTGAGGTCAATATTAATGAATACGTAAGATGTCGAGTTGGTTGAAGTCAAAATTACCCCGAACTGTCTCGGCACGGCGGGTGTCTCGCCACACAGGGATGGACGATAGCAAGGGGACTTTCATTTTCGGTATTGATAGGTGAGAATGGTCCACGTCAGATCATATCAAGCAAGCGGTGGCACAGTCTTATTGGAAAGGTATTTCTATAACATCAAGCTAAGGTGGAACTTATTAATGACAGACAATTTTCAGTGAGCGTTTAATAGAAAATACGGAATACTAAATAAGAGGTAGTATTCGCCAGACAATTTTGCTCGGAAGAGACTAACAAGAGCCGCGAGGCGTTGCTGTAAAGCGTAAATGACAGTGTGGTATGACGGAACGCTTGTAGAGCGCTCCTAACGAGCGTCAAAGCCGAATGGATCCCTGTTCTGCTCTCCCTGATTTTGATAGTTGGGGAATGGATGCTGATGAGGTTTGATGTTGGTATTGGTATCGATTTTGGAGCTGCTGATGCTGTCGCATGCTGATAATTTTCTTTCGTTGATTGTTTTCGGATTGGGTAAGGAATCGCTGTTTCCAATCCCTTTCTACTGCATCCTAGTTTCTATGCAGCTACGGCCGATATCGATTGTCGCTGATATTGTTGAATAGCCTGTTGGACCGCACTAGCTATCATTGCTTGAACTGCGGAGGACGAGATCATATCAGCTTGAGTTGGCTGACCAGCTCCTGTTTGCGTAACTCCTGGCTGGGCGACTCCTGGCTGAGTAATTCCTGCTTGAGGAACCCCTGGCTGGCTCACTGCTGATTGAGCGACGCCTGGCTGCACAAATCCTGATTGAGTAACACCTGATTGAACGAATCCTGGTTGAGCGATTCCTGTTTGAGTAACTCCTGGCTGAGCCAATCCTGATTGAACGATTCCGGGTTGAACGACACCTGATTGAGCGACTCCTGTTTGAGTAAATCCTGGCTGAGCCAATCCTGGTTGGCCGACTGTAAATTGAGCCGCTTTTGCCGCTTTGAATTGGTCATTCTTGATTCGCTGCATTGCCTTCATTTCTCCATTGAAGAGTCCAGCTTCTGTTTGTAACATAATAAAAACCTTTCGTCCTTCGAATTCGATCATTTTGCGATACGGTAGATGATTTGGGAGATCTTAATCAATCCGTGCCTGGCCAGCTATCTTGATAAGATCACTTCGCGACAGAAGAGTATCTTCCAGGTCTCCCAGCCATTCTACCATAACAGATATACGAGGATATTGACCAGCCCCCGATGTTATGGCGTCGTCAACCGACATGGCGATCCAACGCATGCTCTTGTACCGGTGTTTGTGTTGGGCGATGAATTCCTTCGTCGGCTTCCCAACGGATGGGATATCCTCAGGTTTCAGATCGCCACACAATAGAGCCCTGCAGGACAGGAGGGCTAGTGCCGGGGATAAGGGAGATTAAGGGGTCAGTGCTTGGCCGTCTGCCATACTATTTAGTATGGCAATTGCCCATTGCACTTCCCTCTTTCCTCCCCTCCTTATTGCATTCGACTCTTTTGTTTCTCCTATTACTGCCTTGCAATTATTTCCTTTATCTCTTGCTCTATCCTCTTAATCGTCGCATTTCGTCGACATAGCATCTCGTAAGAGCAAGACTGCTAATGCGATTGTCTCTAAGAGAACGTCTAATGCTTGTCGCATATCTTGTATTAGAAAGTCTATCTTTAAGATACAATTAAATGCTCGTTTTGAGTTAGAATTCGATGCTTTATTTTTGCAAATATCTAGAAACGTCTTTTGTTGTTGTCGATTATTGTCTTCTTTTTTACGATTTTTTTGTTTTTTACGATCTTTTCGTTCTTTATTATTATTATTGTCTAGAAATCTAGAAAGACAATTCGAGAACAATATACAAAATATTGCTTTAAGCAATAAGATTGTCGCTCTTCGTCTCAAAGTTAGAGCAATAACAAAAAAGATTATTGCACAAAAGCAAGTAATAACAACAAAAGAGTCTTTTGTTATTTAGAAGCTTCAATTGCAAAATATAACAATAAATAATATATGTACGTTTGCTTCTATAGCTTTTGTTAATTTAAGAACGTCAATAAATATCTTTACAATAAACTTTTTGTCCAAATTTAATAGTTTTGTCGCTATATTTTCTAGTATTTTGCGTCGTTATTTAGACAATATCTTTTATAACAAACTAAATATTATAAATATTATAAAATTTATTATTAATCTTTTTTTTGTTATTGCAATAAACGCAATCGACTCTTTTAATACAAGAAGTCTTCTAGATTTGCTTTGTACTTTCGATATTTATATTTTTATTACTTTTAGCTTTGTTTTGCATTTAATAATAAGATAAAAGTTTTATTAAAATATTATTTTCTATTGTTAATATATAATAAATATAACAAGCTACAAAATTTTTGTCTTTATTAGATTGTATTATTAGAAGTTTGTTACTTGCGCTATTTAAATAGATTAAAATAATTCTTTATATTAGATATTGTTTTATCTTAAGACAAAGTAGAAATTTACAAATATCTCTAAAAAGCAATTTGAGTCTTTATTGTTATTAGTATTTTCGCGAAAGCTATATCTTTTTGTCAATTCTATAAAGAATATCTTAATGCTTGTGTTTAATAAATTATTTATTATTACAAATAATATCTATTATCAATAAATTAAGTATAGCAAATGCAACAATAATAGCAATTGCAAATATAAGTATATATATATATCTTGCTAGAAAACTTACAATTCTAATTGTTGTCTTAATAAGATATAATATTTGACAATCTTATTGTCTTTTTTATTTTCTAATATGTCTAGCTTGTTAATCTTTGTATCGAAATTTTTTTATATATAATTTAGTATTGTTAAATAAGTCTAATTTGTTGTTAAGTAAATCTCTATTAATAAAAGAGTAATACAAATATCTAGAAATGCATTCTAATAAATATTTTATTTCTATTCTCTTAAATATAATTACGCAAGACGCTAAAATCGAATATATTAATCTATATATTTTTTGCATAGATACAAATTATATCTTTGCAAACAAAGTTTCTAATATATTTATTGTTAACATTAATAAACAATTGCAAACAAATTATTTAATTATATTATCTATTTTATTATCTAATTTATATATATATTTACTATTAGATCTTGTATCGAAATACAACAATAATTAAAGATATATTTATAATCTTTTTTTCTCTAAAAATATCTTTATTAATAATAATATATTTTGCGATCGAGAAGCTTTTAAATACGTTGCAATCGACAATATTATTGCAACTCTTATTGTACAAAAACAAAAAACAATATTTTTTAAAAAGAATTTCGCAAATATCTTTAAATATATAACAATAACAATATTTAATTAATAACTATTAAATTTTTAGTAAAATCTTGTTTTCTATATAGAAAATTTCTTGCTCTTTAAGCTACAAATTGTCTCTTTTTTTTTCAATTTATTTGCAAAGATTTTATATTAAATATTAATATTTTTTTTTAAATAATATATTTTTTTGCACTATTTAGACAATTTCTTTGTTATTCTACTATTCTTTATTAACGTCTCTCTTTATCAAAAAGAGTAAAATATATTTTGCAATCTTTTAAGATTTCGAAGCAATAAAAAGAAAAGACAATTAAGTTATCAAATAGAGTTTTTAAATATTAAAATAAATAATAAAACAATAAAGATACAATTATCTTCTACTAAGTTGTAACAAGCTTGTAATTTTGTTATTGCAATAGCAAAAGCAAAGACGCTTTCGCATTAAAGTTTAAAGATTCTAGTAAACTTTCTATTTTTTTGTATTAAAATAATAGTATTAAAACGTGTCTTTCTAAGTATTTTATATATCTCTTTAATAAAATATATACAATATTATAGTATTATTGTATCTATAACAAGAAATATAGTTTAATAATATTATTTTTTGTTGCGCTAAAACAATATTAAAATTCTACAATTTGTTGTTTCTTAATTAATCTTTTATATATAAACAAATATATTTAGTTCTTAAGATATAGACAACTATTAAATATCGTATAAAGACAATATATCTATTAATATCTTTTTTAAGCGCTATTTTACTTGTATTAAAAGCAAAACTCTTTATATTAATATTTATAAAATAAGAGCAATTCTTTATATTTTTTGTCTTTGATTGTTTTGTTTTTGCGACAATAAAATTATTATTTATAGTAATAACGTTGTTGTTGTTGTTAATCTTAATAAAGAATTTATTTGCAATAATTCTATAAATTTGTTGCAAGATATTGTTATAATTTTTGCTTTTAATAATATTTTAATAGAGTTAATTTAAATCGACTCTAAATTAAACAAACTTGCAAATCTACTATTACAAAATAAATACAAAGCTATTGTTAATAAATATTTATAATTAGTATATCTTATTGTTTAGATTTTCGCAATCTTCTTAACTTCTAATATATTGTTAGGGTTAGAGCTTTGATAACTAGTATATAGTTAATTGACAAGAATACTAGCTATGTAGAACTAACTATATACAAGAAATAGATATAAGTACTATAAGTGTTAAGACGCTAGACATTACTTGTAGTATATTTAAAACTAGAGAGCAAAGACTCGAAGAATAATCGAAAAGCAAAGCTTGTTTAGTCTAAAATTGTAATACTATTTTTTCTTTTTATTTGCAAACTTCGACAAAGTAATATCGAGTCTTCTAGTTAACATTTTTAGTTAATTTTAATTAATTTTAAATATTTGTCGAGTACAAGCTTCGATTAATATCGAGTATATGTTAAATATTATTCGATAATCAAAATTGAAGTTTTCGATATATGTTGAACAAGAGAATAAATTTGTCAAATAGAAAAAAGTAATCGAAAATTTTAAAATAAAATATACAAAAAATAGTAATATGCAAAGCAAAGAGCGTATATATTACAAATAATATTCTAATTAATTCTTAACTATCTTCGATTAATGTCGAATATGTCTATCGAGTATAATTTGATACTTGAAATTAAATGTTGAACAATTGTCGAATAATAGAAATCGAGTTTCGAGCGATTTGTTGAGCGACGACAAGATCAAGAAAGAAAAGAGATAATTAATTTTTAAGAAAACATTAAATGTAAAAAAATTAAGAGAATACAAAAGATTATTAATCCTAATCTTAAGAAAGAGAGTTCAAGTTACGTAACGCAAAAGTCGAGAAATCGACAACAAAATAGAGATCGATTGCGTTTAAAAAAATCTAGAGAATCGACTATATTTAAAAAAAATTAAAAAGTCGATCAATTCCATAATCTAAGAGAGAATTGACAACAATAAAAGAGATAGCAACGTTAAAAAGTCGAAATTTGTTAAATTTTAATTATGTTCGAATATGTTTGTCTAAATCTATTACACAAAGAAAGAAAATAATATAAAAGTATCTTAGCAACAATTTATATATAGTTGTGCGTATATTTAGAAATGTTAAGTCAATTCTAATTTGAAGAATTTTTAGAAGAGACAATTATAAAATATTTAATAAGAGCACTATAGAAGCGACAACAAGAATCTCGAGTATATATCGATTAACTCTCGACAATAGTAATATATTAATAATGCGTTTCTAAGATCTTTGTTGAGTGCGATAGAAAACAAGATAGTATATCGAATTTAATTTCGACTACAAATGTATAACAAGTAACTTCTAGCAATAGTAATGTACTGGCAATGCGTTTCCGGAATCGATTCTAGATACAACGACAAGAACTATAGATGTTATTCTACTTATTAGATTTCCAATTAGAAGATATCTTAAATATTTAGTAAGATCTTGCTGCGTCTAAATATTGATAGTGGAAGTCGACAACAAAGTCGGAACAATTGTCAACTATAAAGTAGTTTAGTTATTTAGATCTATTGTTGTAATTTGTGTAGCTCGTAAAGAGAATTTAATATTGTAGCATTTTGCGCTTGTAATTAGTAACAATTAGACTTGAATTTATGTTATTGTTATTTTTGCGCATATTGTATCGTAATGCTTCGATGTTCTTAATATAATATTCGAAATTATTGCTAGTATTGTTGATAGCATTGATAAACAACAAGAATTTAATTTGTTAACTTGGCAAAAATTTGCTTTTGTCGAAGTGCAAAAGTTATAAATAGAATACTAAATAAATTTTTATTAAGTCGAGCAATTCTAATTCGTAGACATAATTGTTAATTGCCCAAATAATCTTATAAAGATTTATATTTTTATACTTTAAAGACTTGCATAATCAAGTTGTTTTAATATTTCGAATATCGAATATAACTTAATTATTAATTTTGAATTTCAAGATTACAATGCGTTTGCAATTAGCGAATTTTATTTATTTAATTTAAATTTAGATAAGCTTTTAACAAAGAAAGTCTTGCAAGATCTTGATTTTTTTAACAATCTTGTTAATATTTTTTATGTTGCAACAAGCTTCAAACGTAATATTATTAAAAAAGATTATAAGTAACTTTAGATCTAATTGTAGCAAATAATCTTTAATAACAAAGAAAAATAATAAGTTAATAGACTTGTTAATATAATTGTTTGCGACAAATTCGACAATAGCAAGATAACTAACTTAGTTATTCTAATTGTATTGTATATATATTCAAAGATATTATTTAAGAGCAATATTAATATTTTCGATTTAATTGTCGATTTTTAAATAGAACACAATTGACAATTTAAATTTGATTTTCAATCTTTTGCAAAAACGTTGCTAGAAATAAGCAATAAATTAAGTATCTTTGTTAGAAACAATAGTAGCTAAGAAGTTCTTAATACGTTAGACAAAATCAATAAAGATCTAAATTACAATCTTAACTTTTAAAGAATTTATAAATATAAACTTCTTATTTTTGAATAATTTATTAACTATTATTAAGATATATTAAAAAATCTTTTCTCTATAACAATATAACAACAAAGAGATAATAAAATTGCAAAATATATTTTGTTAATAACAATCTAAAATAAATAGAGACTTTAGTAGATTATACTTATATTTGCAATATAATTTGATATACTTACAAATTAAATAGTTTTTAATATATTTCTTGACATCTAAATACAATGTAAGTTAATAATAGTAATACTATACTTTCTTAAAAATAGTTGTTCGATCTAGATATTTAGCGCTTAACAATTTATATTAAAATTTAATTGTTTTAATTCGAAGAATATTATTTGTATTTCGAGATATATATATTTTGTTTTAAACAAACAAATATTTAATATTAATTGTTAAGTATTCGATTACTATATAGTTCTCAAGTTCTAGTTTAATTATTTTACAAAAAATAGCTAAAATTTTTTGTTTATTAGTTTTTTTAGTCTAAATAATCTATTTTATCTTTTTGTTATACAAATATGTCTTTAATATCTATTGAACAAAAACTTCGAAATTAAGTTTTGTCTTAAATTTCTTCTTTTCTATTAAATTAATTGCAACAACAAACAAAAACTAAATTGTAAAAGAAATTGCAAATATAGACAAATAAGTTGTAGACAAAGCAAATATATTAAAAAAAAAAAATCGACAACTAAAGATAACAAAACTATAGATTAAGAAATTGTAAATACAACAATAGCAAACAACAAAACTAAGAAAAGAGATTTAGCAAAACAAAATTTGTCTTGTTAAAGTAATACAAGTATTGCAAACAATAAAGATATAAATAATTCTATATTTTTGTTAATTGCTAACAAGATTTAAATAAATTTCTTGCAAGTTTTTGCAATTCTCTTGTTAGCAATTAGTTTAAACTTAATAAAGTTTTAAAATAAATAAATCAATTTTGTTACTAGATTGTAAATAATACTTAATAGTGTAAAGTAGCTACTATCTTTTTAGATAGAGCTACGTAGTCAAGCGAGTCAAGTTAGATAATACGTGTAATAGTAATAGTAGCATTTGTAGTAAAACTAATTGCTAAGAAACGCAAATGCAAGAAAAATCTTGCTCTCTATAAGATGCTTTCTTGCTTGCTATTAAAAGAGAGCAATGCGCAAACAATATTTGTTAACTTAATACTAGTTTTGCTTAAATCTAGTTTGTGCGACTCTTTGCCAAATACGTACTAGTATATATTGAGCACGCTATTGCAAAGCAAGTCTAGTATTGCGAGATACGCTTTATAGTTATATCTTTTCTTAGAATTTTAGTCTCTAAAATCTATATTATTAATTCTATCTACAATATAAATTTCAAATTGTTATTGTAACAATATTTACGAAGTTGCGTATATTGCAATATAGACGCGTAAAATTCTACTTCGCAATTACTTGCTTCTTAACAACAATAAATAGAAACAAATATTTAAGATAATTTCTTGCATTCTATAGATAACAAGAAAGCAATATATATTTGCGACAATATATTTATAAGATTGATATACAACTTTGTAGATGCGCAAAGTTCTACTTCGCAATTATTCTTAACAACAATAAAATAGAAACAAATATCTAGAATAGTTTCTTGTATCTTGCAAATAATAAGAAAGCAATAAATATCTACAATAATATATTTACAATTATTATTCTTGTCTATTTTGGTAATCGTAGATTTATCTTCTTAATAGAACTACTTTTAACAAATATTAAATAAACAACAATAATTTACTTCTCTTTGTAGTGCGTAGATATATTGCTATTGTTCTTAGACGCAACATAGTAATATAGATATTATTACTACTATCTTGCTTTCTTGCTTCTTATATTACTTCGCAAAACAGTCTCGTAAATATAATTGCTTCTATTCTTGTATTTGTTTGCAAGCTATAAGAGCATTTAATTATCGCAATACTTAATTTAAACTAGCGCAATTAATATTGCAATCTTTAAGCTTGTCTCGCAATAATAATAATAATTTTTATCTTTTTTGTAGATAAATATCGCAACTTTGCAAACACAATTGCAAGCGTTTACTCTTTAGTATTCTTTTTGCTTATTGCGATTAATATATATACATTAAGATTGTTTATATACTATGCAAAAAATAACTTTGTTTTAATTCTAATTGCAACAAAAATAATTGCGAGATTAATTTAAGAGTTTAACTAACTTTTGATTGTATAAAGTATTACTAGTACTTTTACAAATTATTAAACAATAATAAGCAATTTAATAGTATTAATGTTGTTTTAAAAACAAAACTAACATACGTACAAGCAAATTGTTTGCGCGATTTTAATAAACGTTTCTTGTTTGTTGTTGTTGTCGCTACTACTATTGTTGCTCTTGCGTTTGCTCTTGCGTTTGCTCTTGTACTTGTCTCTATTATTTTTGCTTTAACTCTTGTCTTTTTTGTTTTAACTTTAATTTCTTTTGTTTTCTTAACTTCTTCTTTGTTTGTTGTAATTTTGCTTGCATTTTTTGTTTTTCTCGATTTGTTTTTTAATTGCAATATAGAATGTATTTGCAAATCAAAAAAAATAAAAACAAGATTAACAATATACAATAGTTGTTTAATATTATTGTTGCGTATTTGTTTTTAAGCAAAACCTCTTTGTTGTATATTTCTTAATAGCAAATTGCGTTATTAAGTGTTTTTGCTATTTTGTAGCAAAATATCTTTGCAAGTCGAATTCTATTGTTGTTATTGTATTTTTTCTCGCTTTGCGCGTTTGCTTTGTTGTTGCTATTGTAATAATCTTTTTTATTGTTATTAATATTCTTTAATTAAGAATAAACTATTGTGTATAATATAATAAGTACAACGCACAAGTTTCAAAAAAGATATTAAACTAATTTGTACAATTGCAATTATTGTTGTTAACAACTTTCTTCGCTTCTTTTAAATTACTTGTTATTATATTGTTGTTTTTAACTCTAGTTGTCTACTTTTTAATAAAAGTTTTTGTACTAAAACTTGCGAGCTATTTTGTTATAATAAGTTGCATTGCGAAGTTTATAACATATAAAGCTAACATATATTAGTTTAACTTGTAACAATAATTATTTTGTTTGTAGCAATTACAATTGAGATATGTCTTATTCGCTATCTTTAAAATAGCAAAAACTAGCTTGTATAAATATATATACGTAGTTGTATTTCTATATATCTAAGTCTATTTCTAGATCTTTGTGTTATTATAAAAGTTTTTGTAATTTTTAAAAATATAGTCTTCGAACTTTAATTTAGTTCTTTGTTTTACTTGTTTTTGTATAATTGTTTTTGCTTTCTTAGTTTGCTAACTATTTGTTTCTTTTGTTTCTTTTTCTTTGATATCTTCGCAACTACGTTGTGCTTCTTTTGCTTTCTTTTAAACTTCTAAATTTTGTTTATTGCGTTTTCGAGATATTTTAAAGACTCTTACGTATCTTTTTACAAAATCGCGTTAAATTATTTAATTAAATACTTAAATATATTATTCTTAATTTGTTTGTCTAGCACTTTATTTATATCTTATTTTTTTTTATCTTTAATAAGAATTAATTTTAACTTTAAATCTTTGTTTCGCAAATATCAAAATTTAAATAGCAAAATATAAAAGATAGCATAAATTGCTTTGTACTTCGCAAATAGATTCAATTAATATATTTGCTTATTTTTCTTAATTAAAATAATAAAGAGTCTTAATTAATAATAGTTAATTTTTTTTTAAGTTGCAATATACGTATATTAACGCTTTGCAATAGCATTTTGTTGTCTATTTGAAAACTTATTAATTTGTAATTCTTGTTGTAGTTTCTTATTTGTTGTTTCGAAATTGCTACTTACAACTCTTTTAAATACTTTCTAGTATTTTGCAATTATTCTACTTGTTTTGTAGCTAGAGATATCTCTCTTATTAAAAGCTTGTCTATAGACGTATTTGCAAAGTCTACAATATAATTAATTAATAGTTTGTAAAAAGCTTTTTTAATACTTAAGTAAATACTATTATTATATACGAACGCAATTATAGATAGTAGTTTCGATCAATTATTCTATCTATAATTACAATAAATACGCAAATAATATTTTAAAATCTAATTTTGTCTTTTTGTTTAATTATTAATTTGCAAATAGAACGCAATACTAAGTTAATACTTTGTATCTAAATGTTAATACAATATCGATTAAAAATAACTCGTAAAAAGCAAATCTCTATTAAAAATAATATTACGCATTATTTTATAATAATATACAAACTCTTTTTATAAAAGCTTTGCAAAGTTTTTTGCATTAAGTTTCTTAATAGTTGCGATATAGATTGCGTACTTAATTAACTTATTAATTAATATTAAGATTGCATTATTAGTTTTTTTAATATATAAATTTCTTGCAAGCAATATGTTTGTAATAAAGTTTATTGTTATTGTTTCGAAGAATTGCAAATCTTTAGAAGATATCGAGCTAAGTTTTTTATACAATTTATAATAGTAAATACGCGTACATTAACAATTAAGATAGATACAAATATACTTATTAATTTTCTTAACTATACTAGATTAATAATATTTTCGTTGTATTATATTTTTGATTTGTCAATATATAAAATATCTAAATATAGAGTTATTGTAATATATACAAAGAATTTTATTTTTTGTTATTGCGTCTTTCAAGATATAGATTGCAAGATTTTAATATAGCAATTTATTCTTTTTAACATTTTATTTCGAAAGTTTATTTTACTTACTTGCGAATCTTTAACGCTATTGCTTTTTTACAACAAAAGTGTTCTTCTATTATAATTTTCGCAATTACGCTATTATTAATTCTTTTAAATTAGCAAAGAACTTCTCCGACTTTGTAACTTGTTATATCAAAAGTTAAGACAATACAAAGTCTAAAATATTGCGTAATCTTTCGAAAACTTCCTTATTTAAATTTATAACTTAAATATTTGCAATAATAGTATTATTCAATTGCGCTATTAAAGCTACGAGTTTAACTATAATAGAAATATCTTTATCTTTTTGCAATTTCAATTGATATTTCGAATTGCAAAGCTTGTTTCGCAAGATAGACAAAAAATTGTTATTATTATTCTTGCTATTATTAAGTTTTATAATATTAAGTCTTTTTAACAACGTATTTGCGAAATTAAGCTTTTCTTTGCAATATTCTATATTAAAGTCAAACGTAATTAATTTCTTAATCTAACAAATTTGCTTAATTGAAAGCTTCTTTATAATTATAAAGTAACAAAAATTGTTGTAATTTATAATTACGCAAATAATATATTTGCTATCTTGTAGATAATATCTTTAAAGTTTAAAAGCTAGCACAATAGTATAAAGCTTCTTGTTGTACGTATTTTAACAAACTTTAGATTCTTTAAACTTGTAGCTAATAAATATAATAGAGTGCTATTGTATATTTTTGTTAAACTAACTAAATATATCTTTTGTTTTACAATTCGACACATCAATTTTTACGCAAAGAGAAACACTTTAATTGTAGTATTTTAAAATAGAAATAATAATAAAGACAATTTTAAATATTTCGAAAGCTTTCTTTGCTTTCTTAGTATATATAAATTGCAAATATGTTTTGTTCTTCTTTGCATTTGTTGTTAAATCAATTAAAGATACTACAATTTAAAAGAACTCGCAAATAAAGTATTAATAAAATCTTGCAAATTTAAAAAACACAAAAATATCTTTTGCTAACTCTAGTTTAAATTATTTTTAAATAATCTTAATACAAACTTGTTTTATTTAAATATCTTGCTTTTTAATTACAAAGTTTAGAAAAATTATCTTGTCGCAATTAAATATGCATTTTGATAGCTTTGTATACAATTAATGCTCGAACAATGCGCAAAGTATTTTGCGAATATTTTTCTAATATTGCTTTTTCAAATTTGAGTAAATAAGTATATTATTTAAATATATTACGCAACAAACGTTAATATACAATCTTAATACGCAATTTATATAAAATTAAAAGATAGCAAGAGCATTAACAAGATCAAAAAATATAATTTAGTACTTAAATTACTTATATCGAATACAAAAAGCTATTTTTTATTTATTGTCTTAGCAAATCTAAATGCAATAATATATATTGTATATATTAATTTTAATAAAACACTTTGCATTTGCAAAGCGCTTAAGCGTCTCTAAAAAAAAAGAAAAAAAGTACTTATTTTTAATAGTAATCTTATTGAGTTCGCGATAGTTTATACAAAGATGCAAACTATTATTAAGCTTCTTTACAAACAATACTAGAAATTCGATAAAATTATTAAAAAAATATATCTAGTTCTTCTTTAATACGTTTGCAAAATATTTTTATATTGTAATTAACTTATTTTGCGACATATTATATATGTATCTTGTGCGCAATATTTTGTTCTTTACAAGATTAATTAAATACTCTATTTAATTATGCGTATTAAACGCGTTTAAAAGCTCTTTCAAAAATATCTTTATAATTTTCTTAATTTAATTCGAAACAATTAATTCTTTAATTTAGAATATATTGTATTTTACAATCTTTTTTCTTATATATTTCGAAAACTTTTTCGAAGATAGCATTTGATACAAAAGTGCGACGTAGACTTCGCTATAACTCTTAAAAGCAAATATAACAAGTTGTACAAATTTTTTAGAATTAATTATTTAAATATTCTTCTTCGATTGCTTAGCAAGATTATCTCGATAAATTTAAGTACAATTTAATTATTGTATATTCAAGTTAACTTCTTGAAGTCAAAGTAGCTTAAGAATTATTTTATAGTTTTGTATATTAATAACATAGAATTTAAAGCAATTGCTTTTGTATATTTCTTTGCTATCGACAATAGCAATAGAAAGCTTTTGCGTTCTATACAAAGCGACAATGCGATTATTAATAATCTATATCTATAATAACAAAGAGATATCTTCGAATAATTGCGCGTTTTTGACAAAGAATTGCAAAATAAAGTTTTTTTCAACTTCTAAGTTAATAAGACACTTAATTTCGCATATATTATATAACATATTAACAAATACTATTTAAATTAATACTCTAATTTGTTGTCTCTAACTCTTTATATTTAATATTGTAGCAACAAGTATTAAGCTTTGGCTTTTTCTAAAAATATATTACTCTTGTTTTGCTTTTTTATTTATTTTTGATATTGCGAATATATAGAATTACTTAATTTATAACTTATTTAATTGTATATATAGTATTTATAATCGATAGATACAATATACTTCTTTTCGACAAGTATCTAGCGATTGTTTTTGCTTTGCTAATTATTGTTAATACTATCTTTAATCTATATAGTTACAATAATTTTAATAATAAATATAATAGAGTTGTTCGCATTGTTAATTGCGCTAGACGAGTTATCTTGTTTGCGCAAAAATCGATTTTCTTTATTATGTTTCTTAAAGTTTTTTGCGATATAAGAGATATTGTTTAGTCTTAAAAGCTTCTTAATTGATTACAAATATTATTTGATTTTAATAAATTTATTACGTATCTACGTAATACTAGTGTAACTATATTGCTAGCAAAGTATTTTCTAACAAATGTTGTCGACGTACTTGTTTTTTAAATTTTGCATTTTCTTGTTATCGATAATTAGCTTCTTCAATTGCAAGTATAAATTGTTTAAATAAATAACAAACTTCTTAATTTTTTAATAAGATTGTTGCTTTGTATTTTCGAGCTTAAATTTAATTTCTATATTGCAAATCTTAAGTATACTAAGAAATTCTTTAATATATCGAAGAAAATAGTTTTAAATAATTTCTTTATTCTTATTATATATTTCTTGTGCGTACTTGCATTATTAATTATATTGCTTTTTAATAAAATATAATATAATTCAAAGTATTTTTGACTTTTTATCGAAATAGTTTGCGAGATTATTCTAAATATAATTTTTGCAATTCTTGAATTAAATTTCTAAACTAATATAGTTAATATATTTTTGTATCGACAACTTCTTAACGCAACTAGTCTTCTTACGTCGATTAAATTAATAGTAATTATTGCTATATTTGCAACAATAATTATTAATATATTGTGCGAGCTAAAGCTTTGCAATTGCAAGCTTAACTTTAAGTCTTAGAAGTTGCAACACATTTGTATTATTAATATACTATATAATAATATTTGTTAAGATAAAGAGTGTAGATTTGTCTTTAAAGTTAAATACTTTAATATTTTCTTTGTTCTAATTAATAGTTGTGCTAGTATTGAGATAATTATTTTTGTCTAATTCTTAAGATGCGATATTTGCGTAAGTTTCTTTACGCAACTAATTATTAATAATATTTTAAGAATTAATTAATTTCTAGATATGTTTGCAAAAGCGAGTTACTAATAGTTTGTTAACTATCGCTTCTAATTGAGCAACTTTGTTTAAACAAAGCAATTAGAATTGTAAAGTAGTTACTATCTCTTTAAGTAAAGCTATATAATCAAACAAGTTAAGTTAAATAGTACGTATAATAATAATAGTAATATTTGTAGTAAAACTAATTGCTAAAAAATGCAAGTGCAAGAAAAATCTCGCTCTCTATAAGACGCTTTCTCGCTTGCTATTAAGAGAGAGCAATGCGCAAACAATATTTGCTAACTTAATACTAGTTTTGCTTAGATTTAGTTCGCGCAACTCTTTGCCAAACACGCACTGACGTACGCTAGACACGCTATTGCAAAGCAGATCTAGTATTGCGAGATACGCTTTACAAATAGTAGCAAAGTTAATACAACAACTTTAGTTATATTCGATTCTAAGTTATATTGTTTAAGAATTGTTTGTTATTAAAATTAATTGCAAGAATTATTGTTGTTAAAGAGTAAATTTTGCAATTGTTTAATTAAATTATTTGATTTTGTATCTAGCATATCTAATCGATAAATAATCTTGAAATTAAATTTGAACAAAAATTTAACTTAACAAGTTTAACAACAATTAAATTGTTTAATAATTATAAAATATTTTAGATTGCAATAGTTAATAATAATTTTAATAAATTGTTTAATAAATATATTAATATATTTTAAATATTACTTTTTAAAAGCGCAAACAATAGTTAACAATTTTTTGTTATAAATTTTGTAATTGTATTTTGCGAACAATATAATTTTAAATATATAAATTATTAAATAAAACAATTTATTTAAGTTTATTTGCAAGAGTACAACAACAATTATAAAGTCGAAAATATTGCTTTCGATTTAAGTCTCTAAATTAAGATCGAAATAATATAAGATAAACTAATTAATAAAAATTTATTTAAAAGTTTTAAACGCAAGATCTTCGAAATTGTTAAATTGTTATAAAAAATTAAGACTTTTGTTCTTAAATTTATTAAGCGCTAACGAAAATTTAACTAGACTCGAATAATTATAAATAAATTGTTAATAGAAGTTAACAAAGTTTAGAAAAACTTGTACGTTGTATATACAAATAGAAGTTTCTTATTTAAAAATATATTTAATTTTCTCGAAATTTATTCGAATTCTCTTAATAATAATAATTAGACTTAGATATTTAATTTGTTTAACAAAAAAAATATATTTATTAATATTTAAATAAAGACTTGCGTTATAAAACTTAACAAAAACTTTATTTATATAATTTTTATATTTTGTCTTAATATTATTGTAAACTAAGATATTATTTATATAAACAATGCAAAAATTGTTCAAATAAAGACTAAGAGTCTTATTAATAAAAAATTAAAATATAGTTAAGATATTATATAACTTAAAAGATATAACAATGTATTTAAACAAATTGTAACAAGTAATAAAAACTATTTTGTATTTATTATTAAAATATATTCGAATCTTGTTAAAGACAACAATAATATTAAACTTGCTATAGTACTTAATCTTGCATAATTGTTGCAAAGTCTCTCGAATTAATAATAAAATATTGTAATTCTTAATTGTTAAAGTATTAAAATCTCTATAGTTTACGCAAACGCGCAAATCTTTATTAGATTTCTTAACTATAAAAATAAAAACAACATATTATAAAATGTTGTTGCGAATTTAATTTTTGCTTTTTATATTATTTAGATAGATTCTAATAATCTTTTCTTTTTAATAAGAGATACTATAGATTTTTTTAATCGAAGAAGTTGCTTCTAAAACAAAATTAATAGTATAATTAATATTTTTATTTAATAATAGCTTGTTAGCTTTCTATAAGTTAAAAAGTTTAATCTAGTATTTAAATTTCGAATATATTTGTTTTTCTAATTGCTTTAAACTAGAAGAATCTCGCTTAAACTTTATATAGAATTTATTGTAATTATTAAGAATAATAATTGCAATATTTATTGTAATATTGTTGTCTATAATATAAACTAAATATTTATTGTTTTTCTTTAATTGATCTAATATAGTAAAATACTTAAGTAGTATAACAATTGTTTTGTAGCTTTCTTTGTCAACAAATTTTAAAAATATAAAAATACTTATTTAATAAATGTCGACTTTATCGAAAGATTTTAAAGACAAATATTCTAGTTGCTTGTATTAATTGCTAAAAATCTCTAATAGCTATTAATTTAACAAGCAATACTTTATATAGTAATTAAAGTTAAATTCGAAAAATTATATATTATCTTTAATTTGTATATTATACTTCTTAATTTAAAATATACTAAAAATAATTGCAAATTGTTCTAATTTAATTATTAAATATTATAAGATATTAATATATTTACTAAGATTAACAATAACTTAAGCAATATAAATAATATTAGAGACAAATTTGTTATTAATTAGATACAATTTAATAGAATTTCGAAACAATATAATAGAAAGTTTATAAAGTTTAACAAACTTTTTATTTACAAAAACTCTATTAAAGATTTCGATATTAATAAATAGTATTATTTTAATATAATATTTATTAAAGAGCAAATAAATTTAATTTAAACAAATTTTAATATAAAAATTTAGTTGTTAATTGTTGAGCAACTTGTTGTTAATAATATTAGAACTAAGTTTAACTTTAACAAACAAAATTTTATTTTATAAATTAAATATAACTTTAAGTTTTTTTATTGTTTTTCGTATAAATATTAGTTTTTATCTTAAATTGCGATTTTTGTTAAAAATATTTAGTTTTTTGATTTGCTAAAGTTATCTAAGTTGTTATTTAAAATATTAGAGAAACTATTTTTTCTAAATATTGTTAATTCGAAGTTGCTAACATTATAAGTTTTAAGTTTAACAAAAA
>JAABUW010001313.1_pt1 | contig 42383 bp, 79 predicted proteins | sample 5560081 | NCBI WGS metagenome assembly JAABUW01 (sample SAMN10711882, study PRJNA513363) | rock metagenome | isolation source: Antarctica rocks | place: Antarctica: Victoria Land, Knobhead sud | reverse complement strand
TATTCGTGCCCGCGACAGACACTGCAGGAGGACCCGGCATTTGCGGAGGACGATAAGACATATGAGCGTACGGGCATCGACGGCGCGGCTGGCCGCGCAGCGTCAGGGAAAGATAGTTCGGAAACATAATTGTGATGCATGGTTACAGGCATCAAGACACTTCTCAGCTACCGGCTGCCACTGCAATTGCCGTCAGTTTGCACACGCACAATCGGGCAAGGTCGTCTTCTAGCCGAACTCTTTTCGTTCAACTCGTCACCGGCAATAGTGTTGGACCATTTCATGCACCAACATGACGGACAGCCCTGGCGAATTTTGCAAGCGCGGCACCAGCCATCATAATAGCGCTGCTGGCATTTGACGTCTTGAGGTGCTCTTTTGAGTCGTGGCATTTGTTCGCAGAAGAGCAGTGGTGGCGGTATTGCTCCACAGCGCCGCCAAGCTACCCATAGGGTGTGTGCGCTTGCCGTCTGATGCTGATTATGATTTTGCAGTGTCGCCCTAACCGCCGCAGCTGTTGCTGTTGCACTGGGTGTTGACGCCGCAGCAGTCTGCAAGGTACGAAGAAGGAAATTCAGGTCATCAGGCGAAGACGGTAGCCGTGATTGATTTAGATGATCGATGCTCGCGTCAGACAACTTTCGGCTTCTGAGTACGCCACGAATGCGCGGCGTATGCGCATGCACACTCATGCTGAATCTATTTTCGCGCACCCAGGCTGTTGGTGCAGTAGGTGCCGGAAAGCAGGCAGCAGCGGCTTGTCCTACATGAACGAGATTACACAATCAATTCCATTCGAGTTGTGATTCGATGTTATGATAGCTGCGCGCTCAGTCGTGCATAATCCACGAACTGCGACAGAGCGACTGGTGGTCAGGGGCATGCAAGGTCGTCTCCTCGGCAAAAGAAAGCGGACACAACAGCAATGATGGGGCCCTTTCTGGAAGGGCAAGGACTGCTTTCGGCATGGTGGAGGCCTAGCTGTGACTTCACTCAGCGGCCCAAAACAGAGAAAGTTGCCAAAAGACCATTTCTGAAGCGCACAGTGTGGACGTGATGTCGGCGCAGGTGGTGTCGCTGCCTGCGCAAAACCACCTCGCATCCGATGTTGATTCAGCCTCAGACATTGCGTAAGCAATCGGATGACATGCGATGAACTCGAGCACCATTGCGCCGCGCTGTTGAGCTGGCAATCTCAATCACCCTAGTTTGATCTAGCAACGTTTCCCCGCTACTGAGAGCACATTGAACAAGGCTCGGCGGTGATGCTCAAGCCCGGGCACCCTGACTGATGCCATGCAGCAGCGAGCTGAGCTTGCGGCGATGCACAGTCGATGCGCATTCAGAAACGATTTTGGCGGACAATCACCTGTGCAGTCGAATGCGTTGCTGCAACTGCAGTACAACATTGACGACATTCAGTAACTACGCCGGAGAAAGCACATGTGCACAGAATCATGTGCGAGCGATGATTAGAGCTCGGCATCAAATTTCACGGCACACAATGTGCCAGTGGCCGTGAGCCATGCATGCATGCATGCATGCCAGGCATGTCCAGGAGTTCAGGACGTACGGGTCTCCGATTTGCCCGCTGCCCTGTGAGCATCGACACACAGCAGGTGTCCAATTGCATTTGCGGTTCTGCCCACTGGCATCGGGTAACCTGCTGCCCATTTGAGTTTTAGTCTCTATTTCCATCACAGCGAGGCCATGGCCGTGCATTCTGCACACGGCATTTGGAGTGGGGACCATGCATCCTATGGTGAGTAATGCACCAGCTGGTGCATTACTCTGTGCATTACTCTGTGCATGAGCGAACGGAGGTGCGGCCTTGTTACCTGCGCCGTGGAAGGCCCGAACAGAGCCGCGAAAACTGTAACGACCAGCAGCACTGCTGCGACAACCGACGGCTTCGCCATGGCGACGACGTTCGTGAAAGCAGGCGGATTGACTGGCGGAAGGCAGTGGCAGAATGAATCTGGGAGTAGGTCAGCTGATTGCAATGCAGAAACAATGCGGATTGTGGCGACTTGAGCCGTGAAAGCTGTGTGATCTGGCACAAGCCTCTCGCACGCGGCGATCACATGGGCCTCAATTCGCAGGTCAACAACACGTGGCCTTAGGCTGTTGCAACAGCCTTCGATTGCAATTGCAATCGAATATGCCCCATGGCGTGACCGACTGCTCCCTCTGGCACCCACGTTGGCGCTGACGTGTGTACATCATGTGGCATTTTGCTGGTGGAAATCAGCCACGTGGGCCATGCAATGTCGAACAGCAATCTGATGTAAATTAAATAAGCTCGACGAAGGTGGGAGTCCGTGTCGATTGGCGTCATGACTCGTCATCGCTTGCTTCAGACGAACAGGCTTCCGCTCATCCGCTTGCCCGGGCCTAGCAGTGCAGCGCGGTCCGAGTCGGTGTTGTCAAGGGACCGACAGCACGCCAGCCACGTCGGCGGCGCATTATTGGATGTAGATTCCAGTCACCGGCAAACACCCCTTGTGTCGCCACCACTGGGCGGCGTCATCTTCTGAGCCACCACCACATGCCGACCAGAAAGCACGAAACCAGGACCTGCCAGCACACATCATGCTGCCGTCAGCGCCTTTACCTTCATGTTGCCATCTGCACCCATGCATAAGTACCTAGAGGTATCCAAGAGTCACACGCGGACAGATGGTGAAGCGCCAGAGCCGAGCCAGCTGCGCAAGGAGCAGCGCACCCACAGGCTGCCCTGCCTCGAGAAGTCTGAAACCCAGAAGCACAACCCGCACCACGCCGCTGTGATGTGATCCAGTCGTTCCATACGCTGCCTTCCAAAATTTCTCAGCCGCGAATTCAATATTTGGACAGCAGCGGGCCGCACCATTATGCCGCCGTAGGCGATCCATCGGTCCATGCGCTGCCTTAAGGACCCCCAAGAAAACTGATTTGGGTTTTAAAGAAGGCACTGCACATCATGCCGCCGTAGGCGATCCATAGTGATGGATTTAAATAATTCGGTCCATGCGCTGACTGAAGGTCCCCTAAGAACACTGTTAATTTGTGAAAGAAGGAACTGCACACCATGCAACCGTAGGTGATCATTTCCTTTACGCGCTGCCTTAGGGACCCCCAAGAACACTGATTTCAAAAAAAGGAACTGCAAACCATGCTGCCGTAGGCGATCCATCGGTCCATGCGCTGCTTTCAATACAATCAATGATCAGCAAATTCCACAGAAACATCATTTCGATATATGTGCATACACAGCGCACCATGCCGCTGTAGGTGATCCAGCGGTCCAAGCGCTGCCGGCGGTCGATGACGCGCAGCAGCGAGTCCGACAGCCCCACGCTGTTGATCACATCTAAAACCTTCCGCTGCGCCGCCTGCAAGAGTTTGTCAAGGTGTCATAGGAGAAGCAGCGCATCATTGTGTTGTGTGTTGTGACAGTCGATGACGCACAGCAGCGAGTCCGACAGCCCCACGCTGTTTATCACGTCCAGTGCTTTGCGCTGCGCCGCCTGCGGGGTTTCGAGAGCGTTTCATGCAACACGACATGAGTTGACGACGCACAGCAGCGAGTTTGATACTCCAAGCTGTTGATTGCATCCGAATCCTGCCGCTGCGCCGCCTGCGGGGCTCAGAGCCATTGTCTGATTTTGCGATGTTACATTGACATGTTCAATCATGGTCAATAATGCGCAGCACCGACTCCGACAGGCCCGCGCTGTTTAATGCGTCCAGCACTTTCCGCTGCGTCGCCTGCAGGCATCTGTAAAGGTTGAACCGTAATGGTTTGGCCATATGGTCGAGTTCAAAGGTCGGTGATGGCCAGTGCCGCGCAGAAGCGAGTCCGACAGCCCCACGCTGTTTGCCCGCGCAACTCAGGACGGCGACACAGCGCGGGCTCTCCCTCACAAAGGGAGCAGAAATCTGGTCTTGAAGCGCTCCCGCTGGCCGCCCAGACTTGCAGACGCCCGTGTGGAACGCCTCCCCAGCACGACTCTCCACAGACAAAGTCCGACAAACATCACAAGCTTACCTTCAAGCGGTCCCGCTGGCCGCTCATGGACCCAAGGATCGCAGTTCCCGTCTGGAATGCCTCCTCGAGCACGCGCTTGCTGTTGCCCACGCTCGACCGCACCTGTGACTCTGCCTCCATCTGCGATGAGTGAGGGGATTGGTCTCAAATTGTCACGCATTCGTGCCTGTGGATGTCCTGAAACGCCTCCTCAACGACGTGCTTGCTGTTGCCGACGCTCTGCCGCACCTGCGGCTCTGCCTCCATCTGCAGAAAAGACAGGTGGACGGTCCTCATGAAAGAGGAATGGAAACCTAAGATAGACAGGCAGGACCGCTGCTGCACATTCTGTGACAGTGGCGCGGTCGGGATCAAAGGCGGGGTGCCTGCCTGGAAGGGTTTAGGGTTTCGGCGTCTCCGCTAGGTGCATGTTGCGCCAGTCGTGCGAGCCGGTGCGTCTGTCGAGCAGCTATGACCAATCAACTAGCGCGCGGCCTGGAGCACTGGCAAAACAGCATTGGTAGCGCACCTCGAACCGCCAGTCGGGCGCTCCAGAGCGTCTCGAAAGAAGCTCTGCCCGATCTTCCGCCTCTGCATGTCTCCTGCAGGGCACCAAATGAGGCAGTAAGAGAGCCGGGAATCGTCTGTATTTGACGCATCTGCCATTCGAGTGCGGCAAACACGGCACGCACGTGTGATTGCCTACAAAGGACAATCTCGGCAGCCTGTGGCATGCGAGGCAGGCGCGGCACACAGATCAACGAAAAACTCTGCTGCCATACACCCCTCTTGAATACTGGTGGCGGTACCTGCGCTCCCACGAGGCGTGCCGGTCCAGCGACATGCGCAAGTGGTCTGCTTCCTCCGCTACCTGCTCCACCTTCCTGCGGTCAAAGGCGTTACACACTTTTTGGCTTGCTGTACACTTTCTGATCGACGTTTGTCATTTGCTGGGATGACGGCGCACATCATCTGGCAAGCTCTCGGCTGGCGGGACATGGAATGGTGTCCACGATGGGTTTTGATGCTGTGAGAGTGCTTTCGACTTCCTGCGGAACGCAGCTGCCCTGGAAGCAGCTGCCTGTATGGCTGCACACAGCAGAGCCCAGGCGACGCCTCAAGCGGAGACTTGCCCTCATTTTGGGCGGCCATGCGGGGGAGGACCAGCTGCCCGACACCAGATGGTTCTGGGTTTTCCATTTTCTAAACGCCGCAGCAGCGGACGATCATCCAACGCGGAGCCAGCTCACCGTTTCCAGAGCAGCTGCCCGCCGGCGGCGCTGCCCATGGCCTGCATGCGGAACAGCGCATCCATCTCCCGGCTCGTCTTCTGCGGCATATACACACAGCACAACAATCACACGCCATGCACACCAGACATGCCGACGCGGCGGCACTGCATGATGAGCATTTCACCAAGAAAACTGCTTCAGCAGTGAGACTGGAATGAGGCGGCAGGCTGAGACCATCAATGCGTAGCCAAATTGTTCCACACAGAAACTTCCACACTGAAACGTCCCCGCATGCTTGGTCACCATGTAGTTTACAACGCGTGCCGCTCAGAATGGTCATCCCAGCAACTGCCGCACCTGCAGGTCTGCCAGCTTCTGGTGCAGGTCCCGAGCCAGCGCCGGGTTTGCAGCGCTTGCCGGCATCTGTGCAAGACAATATCGTTCAGAATTGGGACAGTTATTTTCGAACTGCCAGCGCTGGGTTTGATGCGGATGGCTGGATGTCCTATGCATCTGCATCCGGACCCGAGCGAAGCACATCAAGGTTGCTGCAGCTGTGATCTCACCCCTTCCTGTGCTTCTAGTCGGTCCAGGCCATTGCGCAGGGACAAGATCAGCCGCCGCGCCTGCGCGTGCAGGCTGGCAAGGTCGCCCATGGGACGCACGCAGCTGCAGCGCTGGCTGCCTTTTGCTGCGGCTGACCTTTCTCCAACCTTTCTTCAGAGCAGTACGTCGCAGTCAGTGGAGTCGAGCAGCGCTTATGGCGCCGCTTGGTCAAAGCATCGGACTGCAGGCTGGTTCAACAGCGCTGGGCGCGTCGCAATTGCCGCATGAGGCGCATCTGCTGTACAAACTGTCCCTGACGCGGGTACGTTGCACCCTAGAAGACTTTGGTAGGGCGGCTGGGAGACCTGACAGTGCGGTTCCAGCAACAAAGCGCAACTTGTGTGTCAATCGCTCAGCAGGCCATGATCCAGATCGACACCCTTCGCAAATACAAGCCGCAATGCGAGATGCGCAGCAGTGTGAGAGTGACTGTCTAGTGATCTTGTCAACGTGTGCGCATTTGTCGGTCTGCGCAGATTGCAAATGCCGCTTCATCTCAAGTGCGCAGCTTGTTCATCGCCAGCATTTTGGCTCCGAATGCGACAGAACTGAACTGGACACAATGCATTATCCAACCGCCTTGACTCCAGGCTGGCTCGTTCTTATACTCATGAGATGCAGGTCTGCACTGCTGCACGGAGAGCAGCATCAATGGCACCAGCTCCCTCAAATCGGCGGCGGTCGCTGAGCATCTGTACACGCAGTCCCAACGGCATTGGCCCATTTATCGCGTTGACACGCGCGCGGCGTAGTGATTGGAATTTGGAGTGCGACAGATGCTGCGTACCTCCCTCACAATGTCATCGAGGCGGCATGGCGGCAATGTGCAAGGGTTCTGCACCATGTCGGCAATATTGGCGCAGGTACCAAAACTCGCAACTTGCAAACCACAAGAAACGCAATGGTCCAATCGACAGAGGAGATTCGTCAATGCGCCGAGCAGCCTTGAAGGCCATCACGAGGCGCCCGCCTGCCAGTCCAGGGTTTGTCTCCGCTGCACGGGATGCGCAACGCCGCGTCAGCCTCAGAAACCCTTCATCTCCGCCTCCAGCATCTGCAGGGTGCCTGTCGTGACGGCCTCGTCTAGCTTCGGCTGCAGCATCCAGGCCGCCAGCAGCACCTGCGGCATGCACAGATGGCTACAGCGACCCTCCGTTGGCAGCATGCAGCGCGCGTCGGGGCAGGGGGCTGGACGCTGTCATGCTGCTCTCTACACCAGGGGTCATGAAGCATGTGACGGCTGCAGGAGGTTCAGCACAGGTTGAAAACTAGCTCCTGGGTCATATCCACGTGCCGCAGTGCCATATGCGCACCAGCATCAGCACTAGCGTGTGACTTGGCAGCGCGCAGCGCACCTGCATGTGGTCGCGCCGCTTGCGGTCCTGCTGAGCGATACTACCGCCCTTGGGCGGCGCTTCATCATCTGCAGCAGGCAGGCGCCGAGATTCTCTGTGGCTGTGCAATTGGCACCTCCTTCGACACGGTAACAGTTCTGCAGCTGCGTCAAGAGGTACGCATGAGGAGTCGCAAAAGAGCAGCGGCAACGGCAACGAATATCAGCTGTTTCAGGAGAGATGTCGCGCCTACAGTGTCGTCCAGGCATGCCAACACCTCCGCCTTCACCTCGAGCTCGGACTCATGCGCCTCTGCAAGCTTTGCCACCTCCTGCGCTGCAGCGTCAGATGCAAGGTTACAGCCGTTGAAGTGTTACAGACCAGTGAGACGCTTGCCGACACTGCAGTACACACTCAAAGCCACTGTGCATCAGACACCGGAAGACACAAAGGCACCTGGCCCATGACACGGTAAAGCCAAGTGCAGAGAGTACATTGTTGCTCACCGATCAGCGGCAGCGACAGCGCCGCAAAGACGGCCTGCGCGGCGCCCGCATCCCCGTTGGCCGGCGCCAGTCCGTCTGCAGTCTGCCTGCAGTGTGCAACACCTCAGTCTAAGTAAGGCGCAACTCCTGTGTGGCACACCTCCTCGTGGCTGGAACACATTTGCCGCCCACTACTCTGCAGCAGAGTAGCGCACGCCCAGAATCGCGCCGCGCCTGACATGAAGGCCTACCCCCACCTCAGTTGCCGCACGGACTCCCGACAATCGTCCAAAGCTTGGCGCACCGCCTCCAGCTGCCTGAGCGCCTGGCTGTGCAGCTTGACGATGGCGGCTTCCTTGATGCCGGCCAGCTGGGTCAGCACGCCCATGGGCATGGCCGGGATGTACCTGGGGCACAGGTTGCTCCGCTTGTGAACCGCTGTTCTGGTCTATGCACAGATGGCGTTTGTGCCGCTGTTGACGTGGACCTTCCAGGTGCAAAGTTCGGACGCATCAACCAAACGAGTACACGGTCTATCCTGATGTGTAATGCAGCCCTGGCGAGGCCTGCCAATCGAAGTCCTCAGATTGTGCCGCAGGCGCAGTTGCGACACACGCACCATTGCTGCAGGTAGGCGTTGCTGGCCGCGGTCGCCGCCGTCAACCCAGCGTCGTGCGCTTTCTGCAGGCGAGCGCACGTGGACTTGATGAAATCCTAGATGTTGGTGACGCATTGCAAGGTCATGTCGAGGATCACAGTCAGTCGCAGGCCCTGACCCCAGCAAGCAGGAGCGCCAAAGCATCCCGGCAGCTGCGCAGACATGATCGCACCTTCCAGCCGTCGATGGCGGTGTTCAGCTCATTGTAGGCTTTTCGGACTCGAGTCTGCAGCGCAACCAAACAGTCAGACATGGCTTCAGTGCCCGATGGCGTGCACTGCACATGACTTCAAGGCGACGGTCACCTGGGCGTCTCGGCGCTGGGACCGCAGCTGCAGTGGCGTCAGCGGCGCCTGCATGCACTCGCGGATCACATGAGCAGACGTCCTCTTTTGCGAGGGCGAAAACTCAGTCTGCCAGCTTTGCCTGAGCTCACACATCACGTGCAGTCTTGCCAAGGCGCAAGCTGCAGAGTCAGCAAACTACAATTCCGACAGCAAACCAGTCAAACACGCGTTATCGAGCAGCAGGCCGCCATGCTCAGTCTTTCAGCCGGCCGCCTGACCGCAATGCAAGGCTGCACCTGCTCGAAATCATTCCATGCCACGCCTGCCGCCTCCCTGCGGGCGGCTGCTTGCCTGGTCCAACACCCAGTCCTTCCGCAGCACCGCCGCAGCGCTCATCAGCAGCATGGCAGGCCCAGAGCCGCAGCCCCGACGGCCGAGGCTGACTCCGAGACCCTGCCGCCGCCGCTGCCGCGCCAGCATCAGTCCGCGTTGCCGAAGCTGCGCAGCAGGGAGCGCTACCAGCCGGAGCTCAGCCGCACGGAGAAGAACGCATGGCGCAAGGCCAGCCAACAACTGGGCAAGGACATCGTGGTGGTGACCATCGGGCGCGCCGGCATCACGCGCAACACGCTCATCTCCCTCGGCGACGCGCTCTCCGGCAGCGAGCTCGTGAAGGTGAGCGCTACCAGAGCTTACTTAAGAACTCTTGCCTTGATTGTCGTCTTATCGCGGCCTTTTATCTACGGCCAGGCGCACGGCCTCACATGTGCGTGGGCGGCGGCTGCGACCTGGACCTGCATCAGGTGGCGGAGGCACTGACCCCTGGGACCGACAGCAACTTTGTAAACCATTCTTGACACTTTTGACAGATTTAAACAGCAATTTGTGTCATATTACAGGTGCGCGTGGGGGGCGGCTGCGATCTGGACATGGACCAGGTGGCGGAGGCGCTGACTGCCGGCACCGACAGCATCAGGGTGCACACCGTCGGCTTCACCCTCACCCTGTACAGGTGGGCACTCGCGTCTTTCGAGGAAAGGCCGTTTCTGCAATAGATTGCTTCGTGATGTCGTCTTCAAAAGAGCATCAGGGTGCACTCTGTCGTCTTCATACATCATTCTCGTGCACATTCATGACACACTGATGCTGAACTGGAGAGGGGCCGTCTGTTGCGCTTCCCAGTCGGCTGACCCTCCAGCTGCAAGGTCCCAACTGTAGCGCTGCTGTGCCATGGGCTGAACAGCTGTGGCTCTGGCACGAACACTCGAGGCTCACAAGCCAGCAAACAAGTGATGGCGCCGACAGACCGTTCAGGTGCCGTTGGACCTGTTGGAACAACATGATGCTGCTGATCGCGCTCCAGGGACAAGTCACTGCCGCGGCCGCTGACGAGCCTGGCGGAGGGCGAGGAGCGCGCGACATCCCCCGACGACGGCCTCACGCCAAAGGAGGTGCGGCTCCGTGCACATGGACTCCATGGACGTGCAACAATATATGCAACCTCCGATAGTAGCAAGCAGCAAAGCAGATGATGGTAGCAGCAAACTCCGAGCTTACTTGCCGCACCATGCCATGCAGCTTGCTCTGTGCATGTCTGGTGCCTTTCGAGCGCTGCTGCCCTGTGTGCGCTGGTGCAGCTGCAAGCATCTCAGGGATTCAGGCCGACGCTCTCGCCTCCGTCTTTCCTGCAGAGGAATCAGCAGGCGCGCAAGAAGCGCGTGGCGGGCATCCGGCGAGCTGAGCGTGACGTCGTGGCATCGCGGCCGCCCGCCTTTGATGTGAGTGGCTGTTGTCAGTAACGGGCAGAACCTCCCAGCGGCCAGCCAACCGTGTTTCTCATGGGAATCCAAGTGCCAGAGCAGCACAATGACACTGTACTGCACTTCACATCGGGAGTGCACACAGGTGCCACGTGGCATGCATGCGCGGATGTACTGTCCTGCTGCGGCCACATCCTGCAGATGGTGCAGCTCACGCCGGCCGGTAGCCCACCTGGCATGTGCACACAGGCAGCTGAAGTTGAGCTCTTCATGTCTTCCTGAGTATTCTGGGTTTCTTAGATACCACACTGCGTGCAGGTGGTGCGGCCGCCCAGCGCAGACGGCGGGACCGACTCACCGCAGCAGCAGCGGCAGGCGTCGGACGTGGCGGCGCGACTGTGCCTGGCCGCTCTGGCGGCCTCCCTGGCGATGTGCGCGCCGCCCGCGGCGGACGCGTTTCCGGCGGCAGCGGCGGCGGCGCCCTCGCGCGTTGCAGGGTTTTCGGCTCCAGGTTTTAGCCTGGCGGCCGCCGGCAACCCCGCGGTGCTGCGCGGCATAGAGCGCATGGAGTCGGGGAATCTGGCGGCGGAAGATGGGACACCGGCGCCCACCACGCAGCAGCGGGAGACCAACAAGCTTCAGGTGGGTACCTGCGGTGCTTGGCCCCTGCGTCCATAAAGTTTTCAGAGTGACAAGGGAGGCGCCAGCCACTGGCCACCACGCAGCAGCAGCAGCAGCAGGTCAGCAAGCGCCAGGTAGACCCTTTTCAAAGCAAACCACAATCACTTTCCGCTTTGCACTTACACACGTGTGCCGGGGGAGGACATTGGGGCGGCACGATGAAGGTTTTTGGGGTTCTTAGCCTGCCGCAGCGGCTGGGCTCGCGGTTGTGGGGTTCTTCCTGCTGATTTTGCAGCAGATCCAGCAGCAACAGCAATTGCGACGCACCGGCTCGGCTGCCGGCATCTGGCAGCACGACTCGCGCGCATCTAGCTGCCACAACTAGATCTTATCATGAACGACAAGGTCTACTGTGGCGCGCAGCAAATCCAGCAGCAGCTGCGGCGCATCGGCACAATCGTGGGAACATGGCAGTACCGGCACGCATGCAGCTGCAGAATACTTCTTGATCCCAAAGACGAATCTGGCATAAATGTCCCCTATTTCCGCACGTGCAGCAAATCCAGCAGCAGCTGCGGCGCATCGGCACGCTCGTGGGCATTGGCCAGTATGACTCAGCCCGCATCCAGCTGCGGGAGGGGCCTGCCGGCGGGCTGCGCCGCACGCTGCGGCAGGCGGAGGAAGACTTCGTCACCGTCAGCGACACGGTGAGGATTTGAGACTTCAATCACTTCTTTCTCCATAAACCTGATCATTTCATCCAATGGCGTACCCGCCAGCGGCCTGTGGCGCACACTGCGGCAGGCGGAGGCAGACTTTGTCACCATGAGCGACTCGGTGCGGGTTGAGTCATTGTATCCTCTCTTGATTTTGGCACAAATAGCTCTGAGTGCGCTCTCCACTGGCTCCCGTGCCGGCGGCCTGCGCCGCCCACTGCGGAAGAGGACTTCGTCACCGTCAGCGACTCGGCAGGTTCCGGAGATGAATGCAGTATCGCGTTTGTGTCCCTTCTGTTTCGGTGGCTTGAAGACAGCAGGCTGGGCCGCGCTCTGCGGCAAACGGAGGAAGACTCCGTCACCGACAGCGACTCGGTGAGGTTGCAGCGGCAGCTGCCAAGCGTGTCCAGGTTTCGCTGCTCTCCACCACCTCCGGCTCTAGGTTCCCCAGCGTGCTAGTTTTTGGTTTAGTTTTTCTTTACTGCTTCAGGTGGCCCGTCCTTTCAGGTAACCCAGGTCCATCCAGCAGATGGACTACGGCGCGCTCAGGGGCCACGAGGACGGCGAAATGTGTCTGATAAAACCCTGTCTGCCTCTCTTAACCTCCACACTGAATCCCTGGACCGCCTGCAGATGGTGAAGACCGCGAGATGCTTCCGCAATTGAGTCTTGTTTGCGCTCCCGTTTTGCAGATGGAAACGGATGCGATTGGAGCCGTCGAGCAGCTGGACGGCGTGCTCAAAGCGACATAAGGATGAGAAAGCGGTCGCGTTTTCAAACCCTAATAGCCACAAACATCGTGTGAATGCTGCAAACAGGTCAAATCAACTGTTATCAACCATTTGTTTGCAGATGGTCAAAGACGCCATCTGGTCCATCGAGCAGCTGGACGGCGCGCTCAAGCGACGCGAGCACTACTTTGCAGATGCTTTCACATCTTGCACACTACAATCCGCTTCTGACCACCACTGCTGTCCGTCTGCAGATGGTCAAAGACGCCATAGGGTCCATCGAGCAGCTGGACGGGGCGCTGAAAAGGCACGAGGTCCAAAAGGCGGTGGCGCTGGCACAGCAGGCGCAGGACAGCATCGGCGCCGTCGTCGACACGCTCGTCGCCAGCAAGTGATCGAGTGCCTGGCCGTCAGTCTTGCGGCCGAAAAGCAGTCGCACATGTGCAGCGGGCGCAGGAGAGCATTGGCGCCAATGTCGACCAGCTGGCCGCCGGCAAGTGAACGGATCAGCACGGGGTAGCCTGCTGCTGAGACGGTGCCGCTCGGATGGTCGCGCTGGCGCATCGGGCGCATGACAACACTGGCGCTCGTCGACCCGCTGGCCGCCGGCAATTGATGGATGCGTCCATTGCCGGAGCAATGGCATTCGCAGAACATGCGGTTCGATGCCGCCCAGCAGGCACAGGATAGCATTAGCGCCGAAGTCGACATCCAGTCGGTCAGCGACTGTACACGACAGGCTGGCTGCTTGGGGTTCAGCGCCGCTGCTTGGGTGGTGGTGGCAGAGCTCACTCCGGTATGGCAGCCGCAACAGAATCTTTGAAAGATTCAACGCTTTGATTGCCTGCAATGCAGAAACTTTCTTGTTTCCTGCCGATGCACTGCTGCGGAGATGTTGCAATCTTCTACACAGTACATGAATTGAAAACCAGCACTTCACATGTGTTTCAGGATACTTCAATGCCCTGCTTATGTCCAGAATCACCGCACTCATTCCTGACCACTTCAGCACTCACCACACCACCAGGCCTCGGCCATGCTTTTCAGTCATAAAATTGATGACACCTGCCTTTGTTGATGAAATTCCTTCATCGAAGAAATTTTTGAAGCAATGTAAATCGGCCCAGCACCCGTTCCACTGAGCCGTCCTTGCCAAACAGCTCGCGGGTGTTTTTGCCGCCATACTTTTTGACGCCCGGCCGCGCACCGCCCTTGCCCTTCCCGCCTGCCTGCAATATCACGAGCAGCAGTTATGGCAACGGCCAATGCCAGTGTGTCGTTGTACGTCTTGACGCTCGGCCGCGCGCTGGCCCTGCCATTAGTGCCCGCCTGCTGCATCCAAAACAATGGTCACAACATTCTAGGGCAGGACAATCCAACGACGACGATGCCTCTTCTCACAAGGCTGTATTGGCTACGCTCCGCGCTGCACACAATGTCTGCAACACTGCGGACCGACCATGCCGCTTCCCGATTCATATTGCGACGCCCAGGTGACGATGAGTATGGCTTCATAACTTGAAAGCGTTACACGAGAACAGAGATCAAACACCTCCACAAGCACGAGGCCGGGTTCCTTCCGGCGCGCTGCGGTCGCCAACGGCACGCCGCCTGCCGGCGTGGGCCGCAGCCACATCTCCCCATACGCGCCGCCCATGGCCTGACACAGGATGGCCGGGGAGCCGACGCCCAGCAGCTGGCAGCAGCGCGCCTCCAGCTCGCCGGCAGACACCTGCACATCGACGGAGTTGAGGAGACCTTGCAAGAAGTGGTGAACTTCGAGGGGCCAACGACGCTGCGGCAATAGCAGAGAGCCGGCCGTCACCCTGCTGCTCGTCCTCAGCGCACCAAATGGCTTTAAGGACACGGCTGCGCATGGTGTTGTGTGCACATGCAATGAGCTGGTCACGCAGGGGTGTTCCAGCAGGACGCCGTCGCCTGTCGCACGATCCGCCGCTCACCTGCCAGGTATGACGGGCGGGCGTCCAGTCCATCACTGTCATAGCTGCAGATGCAGAGGGTCACGTGTTGCGCGGGCACCGCCGCTGCTGCCGCATCTGCTGGCCGCTTGGCGGATGCATGCTGTGCCGCTTTGAGCGCCGCGGGATGTCCTGCCTCCTGCTGGCACCACCTCTGCCGCCGCTGTCTTTGGCCCCATGACAGCGCTCTGCGGACACGCGGCGCTGCATCCCGCGGCGGTCGCTGCGCTGGCTGGAGGCCTGGCCGCTGGAAGCCTGGCCGCCGACGCAGACGATGTCAGCGCTACGCTGCCGCCGCTGCCGCTGCTGCCGATGCCACTACTGTCAAGGCTGGTGCTGCTGCTAACGCTGCTGCCGCCGCCGTTGTGGGTGCTGCTGATGCTGTTGGTGCCGCTGCTGCTGCCACTCCAGCGCTGCATGTACCCCCGCCAGCTTGGCTGTGAGCGGCGTCCGCCGCGCGTCGCCGGGAGGCAACCACTGCAGTGCCATGTCCAGTCGCACCTGGCATCGACAAAAGATGACACTCCGCACAGTGCATTACGTCTGATTACGTGCTGAATCTGATCACGTGTTCATTCACGCCGGTAGGCCAAGTGCGCTCTGCGTCTTCATGTCTCCAGCGACGCGCAAGCCCCACACGAAGCTTATTTAATGCGGCAGAGCCCACGGGTTGGGATCAAGCAGGTGGTGGAAGGCTTGCCAGTACGGCAATGTGTATTGGCATGGGTACCTGCGCCTCCGCGAGGTCTCGCCGCTCGATGCACTCGCTCATGCTGCGGATGTAGTCCTCGCGCCGCCGCCGCCATTCCGCCTCACGAGCCGGGTTTGTGGCGAACAGGCGCCGGCGCACGTCCTCGTCGTCGCCGCAGATGCAGAATCAAAGGGCTCGGTCGCTGCCGAAGCCGCTGCCGCTGCCGCCGCCGCTGTGATCGCCGCCAGTGCCGTTGCCGTCACAGCCTGGCGCATGGCGGCTAGCAGCCTCGTCCATGAGCCGGAACGCGGACCAGCGGCAGTGAGTGAGGCCGTCCGAGCACCTTACAGGGTCGACTAGGAGCTCCTGCGTTGTTGCATCGCGCAGGCTGACGGCTGTGGGTGGGGTCTGCAAGTGCAGCGTCGCCAGCTACGCAGTCAGCTCATGTCTGGGCTGCGGTGGCACCTGCACGGGATCGCAAGTAGCAGTCAGCTGCAGATACTCCCTGTAGGGTCCCCGCAGCATGGCTGCTGCCGCAGAGCGGCGGCGAGCACCGACAATCAGGTTGCGACAGAAGCTACGTGTTGCACCAGCTAAGAGGGGCAAACACCTTTCACAGCGCGACCGGCAGCCGGCACAGTTGCACTTGGCGTCTCAGATGCAAGACGCGCTAGGGCGCACGGCAATGCGCGCAGAAAGTGGCCGCGCCCTGTACCTCGCCATTCTCAGTCTGGATCGAAAGTGAAGAGACAGCCTCGATCCGCACCGCATGCGCGCGTCCAGATATGTCTGGTGCCCGACAGCCTGAGCGCTGAGATTGTTCGATCTGCCGCTGCCCAGGGCATGCTTCAGTATTCTGCGATCACTCTAGCCTGCGACTCGGTAGATGTCAAGCGTCGCACAGAGCTCCCAGGCGAGCCGGTGGCACTTGGAGGAGCGCTGACGGTACCTATCTATACATGCAGCTTGAGTGGTCTACAAACCTGATTGGCATGCAATACATACAATTTATACGACTAAATGGTTTGGCTGGAAAACGGACCGCTATTGATACAACTCGAGGCGTGATGTGGGCATTTGCGCAGCTCATGGGGTGCATCAGCGGCACGACGCCGCTGAAAGCCGGGCACCATTCCGCAATATTCCAGCAGTCAGTCTGCACGCCGCAGGCTGGTGGATGCACGCCGCAGGCTGGTGGGTCTACTCTGCCAATACGCTTTTGCCGATGGTACGACAACCCTTGACTAAGGTAACTGGGCCAGCACGCCTCGGAAGCGGCTCCGGCATACGGTTGCAGCACTCTAAAATGCACAGTTGAATAGCTACTCTCAATTACCGCTGACTGCCGCTGCTCTGATCCTGACTTGTACCGGGATGTGCACGCTCAAAGTGGTGCTGGCGGTAGGGTTAGCAGTCGCTAGAAAGCACTGAGCACTCGACGCGCGGTGCAAACCCTGCTGCACAAGCAACGAAGTGAAACACAAAGCCCCCAGGCGTCGCAGATGCCGTGCACTTGCACCACAGTTGATGCATCATGATGCAGCTGCACTTTTCTGCAGTGGACAAACCTGCTCAACGAGATGAGCAATTCACACCCAAAGCACGTGATATTCATTGTGTTCTAACAAAAGGTTTCAATTCGCGAAGCTTCAGGGTTGCACCACTTGCCCACACATGCGACAGCCAGCAAGTGTGGGCGTAGGGCATTCTCACAACCAAAACACACCTATCCAAAGCTGCCGCGCCTGCAGCCTCGCAGCACGAAAAGCGCTCCACGGCCCAACTTCTCCGCCTTGCCACTACTTTTGGCACTTTACCATTGCGTCGTCACTGCGCCTTCAACGCCCGCGAGCCGCGGCGCTCCTTGCCATGGCACTGCCCAGCGGCAGGAGCATTGCCTGCCCGCTACTCGTCCTGCTCGTCGTAGCTGGGGTCGACCGCGCCCACCATCAGCTTGACCTGCGCGCGGCATTCCAGAACGCATTGGTCAGCACACCTACCCACATTCGGTAGCACAGATGTGACCCACGCCGAATGACCAGCCACCACGAGGCGTGACAGTGCGCCCAACACCGTTTGCACTGCTGCTGCGATTCAACAGTTCAGCCCACCAGCCACAGCTCCGGAGTGAGGTTCACGCCGCGCCGCTTGTACTCCTCCGCCTCCAGCTCGTAGTAGCTGCAAGGGTGGAAAAATGATACATGAGAAAAGTGGCGAGGGCACTGTCCTCCTTCCTTCTCACACCAGCCGTGCATCAGTCATCGATGCACGTCGCTCGGCAGCATGCCGCTGAGGAGAGCAGTGGATTGGACGGGCCGCGCAACCAGAAGCTGCGCCACTTGTCAGCAGGGCAAGTGCAGCGGTAGAAGACGAAGTGTGGAGGAGAAACCAGGAATGAGCACATGAGGCACACACGTAGAGAAATCCGAAAGACTAACCTGGTGGCGTCCACCATGGCGCCCACCTCACGGTCCGTATCAAGCTTGCCGAGGAACGCCTGCGCCTGGGTGTCCTTCCCCACCTGCAATGGGAAACAGAGGACCCGGCTTCTGGGTCCAGACTTGACGAAGGAATTATTGTATTCAGTTGGGAGCTTTCTGTCGAGTTCGTCCGGGAACACCTCCGCCCCAATGTCTTTGCCCACCTGTTGGCAAGGAACGGTCATTCAACCGAAAAAGTAGGTTGATCAACCGCAAAGTATATTTTTAAGGCCTGTAACAGGATGGCGCAATATGAGAACGCCGGTGCAGAGTGGCTGCTCCAATGCTCAAAATAATGTGCCCATGCTGGCTGTGCAGCGTTGTGTCCAACATTCATAGGTGGCGATGACGAAGCGCTTGCACTGTCGGCGCGAGGCCGGCAACGCACCTGGGCGAACTCGAAGGCGACGGCGCCGGGGCCGTACTGCGAGCCACTTGTGATTTTCTGTGGCAGGGCACAGAGTGAAGTTTATCAAAGGTTCACCAGGACCATGGACAGCATGTGCATCACAGTACACGGCGGGAGCTGGCGGCACAGAAGTTCAGGGCTCCATATCTGCCAGCCTCACTGCCGGACCACTGCGTTGGGCAGGAAACGCAGAGCCGTGCCCACGGACTAGGAGTGCCACAAATGCTTGGCAACATGTGAATTACCTTGGCGTTCTTGATGACCTGGAAGACCTTGTGGTCGCTCTCGTTTGTCGGCTCGCCGTCGGTGATGGTGATCACCTGCACAGTTGTAAAGAAACAACTGAACCGGAGTCTGATTGCATGCAAGCCTGTGTTGCTCGCAAAGCAGTCCCGCCTGAATGCTCTCTGCAGCCCTGGACTGTGCCGCAAGTATCTATTCACATGGACAGTCGCAGAGCGATGGAGCTGCGCGAGGTCCTGCGTATGAAGGTGCCGAAATCCGCCGGAAAACAAGCAAAAGGGCGGGGGCGCACCAGCAGCGGCTTGGGCAGCTGGCGCCGCTTGATGGGCGCATACAGCATCGGCTCTAGGATCTTCTTCTCCATCCTGCGAAAAGCCCACAAAGAACACGCATCAGGAAACACTGGGGGCGCCTCCAGAAGACATGTTGCAACAGCGGCGGTGCGTCCGCTAACCACGCGCAGGGGGTGCGCGACGAGCGAGTATGCAACAAAAGTAGGAAGCGGAAACCGAAGAAAGCAGGAAGCAGCGCACTGGGTGCCGAGCGGCGTCATGCCAGAGAACTTGAGAGTGGCCACGAAACGGTCCGCATCCGCCGCCGTCCGGATGTTGTCAGCCTGCATTGCAGGGGACACAAGCTTCAGATGCGATATCGGACACGGATCGTCGTATGGAGAATTTGAGGAAGGGTCCGCGTCCGCAGCCGTCCGGATGTGTCGGCCTGAAACACAGACAGATGCAGTTTCATACCTGAATTTGGTTCATGAAGAACAGGATCTGTTGGCCCGAATTGTATAGGACCGACTGGTCCGAACAAGATCTCGCGGGTGCTGCTTCAGGAACCCGCAGACGCGTTGCGCAAGTCGTTGGGCGCAGCGGAGGCCAGACCGACACCACAAGCACATGCAGGGGACGCGAACACAGGCTCGGCCAAATGGTTGCGTGCAGGAGGTATGCGCACCACAGAGGGGGAGTTCATGGGGCGGATGGAGATGCCGTCTTCGTCGAAGAGCGTTGCCACCTGCCGCGCATTGTCGAAACAGTTGAGGCACAATCCAGCAACACACTTCACGCTGGGCCCGCTCCTCACAGAGCGACACCGCCCGGCATGGTGTGGGGCATGGTCTCGTGTGCAAAACTCGCTATCGCTCTCTCAAGATATGCGGACCTCCGAAGCCAGAACAACCTACCTCAGACACGCGCTCCAGGATGAGCTTCAGGTCATCGATGCGCTCGCCGTTGTCCGCATACTTCATGGACGTGCTGTCATCTGTGTGCAGGTGTAAACATATGGGTAAGTGAGGTGGATGGGTCACGGAGTTTCCACAGCGATCAGGTGTCGAGAGACATCAGGATGCACCCGCATAGATGACGATGTCGTACAGCGCCAGCGACGCCAAGTCGACGGCCAGCTCGAGGTTCATCTTCCACTGCGCCGCCAGGCTCCTGCACGAAAGGAGCCGCGAGTCGTGTCGGAGAACGCGGAATCCGAGCATACGGAGGCCGTCAGTGACAGGCATGGCAGGCAGCACTTCGCACACGAGTGCAGTAAACAAAGCGCATTAACAGGCTGTGTTGCGGTTGTCTCTCTTGATCTGCCCACATCGCGGCATGCGCGCGCGCACCTGAAGTCCACGCGGGCCAGGCGGGCAAGGACACCCTGCAGCACCTGCGGCGGGTAGAACGCCTGCAGCAGCAAACAATGCCACATGAGCATCAGGAAGTTGGACGATGACACCTCAGAGCCCTGTGTTCCAGCGCGGCTGGCCACCTCGTGAACTGTGCAGCAACCTTTAAGTCTCCGCAAACGGGGGAGCTCTCTGCAGCGTGATACGGCCTCCTCCGGGCAGCAGCGGAAGCAGGTTCAGGAAGCTGCGGCACCTGCAGCTTGTTGCTCGCAACGATGGAGTTGAGCTTGTTGGACACCAGCGGCATCACGTCGGCGCCCGGTCCCTGGCCAAACTGCTGCGGCTGCCCGTAGCCCTGCTGCTGCTGCGGCTGCCCGTATTGCGGCTGCTGCCCATACTGCTGCTGCGGCTGCCCGTAAGGCTGCTGCGGCTGCTGGCCGAACTGCTGCTGCGGCTGCTGGCCGCCGTATTGCGGCTGCTGCCCGTAGCCCTGCTGCTGCGGGGGCGCACCCCACTGCGTGAGGAAGGAATCAACTTGATAAGTTGAGGCGTTCATGGCGACGTCTTGGGGCGTCGCTGGGAGCATCACAGAGTGACAGTCCTACAAAAGCTACATGTTGCTTTCGCTGGACCATGCCAGCAGTCCAACAGCAGCAGGCGCGAACAGACCTGCGGGTTCATGAAGGCTGGCCGAGGAAAAGAGTTGCGTGCCTGCTGCTGCTGTTGCGGGGGCGGGCCGCCGCCAAAGCCGCCGGGGACGGAAGGGTAGCCCCCCTGGCCACCCTGGCCGCCGATCTGCGGGTACATGTTGCCACCCTGCTGCTGCGGGTAGCCTGAGCCTCCCTGATGCGCCTGTCCCGGTGCGCCCCACTGCTGCTGCGGCGGCGGCGCTCCGCCATACCCGTGCTGCGGGGCGGGCGCACCGCCTGCCCCTCCCTGCTGGAGCTTGCTTGTCAGCCCCATCGTATCTTCGGAGGGTGCTGTGACTGTGCTGTGTGTACTGGCGTGCAAGCTGCAGCGAGAGGGGTTTGAGTGTGACGCGATCTGGGGGCGGGCGAGCGAGAGGTCTGCGAGCACAAGGGTGCCAAGGATTGGCCGCCGATTGTAGCTGTGCTAAGAGATAGTAACGTGGCGTTGGACGGAATGGAGCGTTGGACTGTGAAGATATTCGGTCATCGTTATCATCGATGATGTCACGCGAAGCTGCCGCGCGCTGCGTGAAGTCGTGCCACAGTTTGTTTGCACTGCACACTCCTGATTCTTGTCGCAGTGTCCGTACTCTGACAATCAACAGAAGTGTTACTCGCTAACAGCCCCAAAGCCAGCGCAGCGACTGACTGCGAAACCGAGCAGCAGCAGAAGCAGTCGCAGCTTTCAGGCTCAACACAGCCGCCTGTGAAGGCCCACGTTCCGGTTCTTCTTCGGTTTAGACCCCTCAAATCTCCCCATGGGCTTAGCAAGCAAGGTGAGCGGGCCGTGACATGAACTTGAGGCCTGCTGCCACTGCGCCCGTGAGAACGGATTGCCGACATCAACCCCCGTCACAACTGCAGGTCAACTCGGGAGGTGGTGGCAACGCCGGACCTGCTCTGGCACCGCCGGGTGAGTATTTGAAACTTCGGCAGAACGGCAGGCTGCTCCTCGGTTGCTCGTCGCCTTTGCATCACCAGCTGCCCCTCGTCCGACACGGTCCAACAAACTGCTGCTCGCACCGCAGGCGGAGCTCCGTCCGCGCCGCCAGCTCCTGGCGGTCTTTCCGGTCAGCAGGGTGGTCAGTTCTCAGGTCAGTCCACGCAACAGCAGGCTCCCTACGCCCAACCCCCAACTCCTAGCACCGGTCAGCCATATCAGGCGCACGCCGGCCAGCCGTCCCACTGGCAGCAGCCGTACGGCCAGGCGCCCATGTGGCAGCAGCCGCCGCAGGCGCAGCAGCAGAGCTTCTACCCCCAGGTCTCATTCGGGGCGCCACAAATGCCGTCGGCCCCGCAAAGCTACCCGCAGCAGCCCAGCCCCTACTCGCAGCAGGCCGGCTATGGTCAGCAGCAGTTGCAGCCCCAGCATCAGTGGCAGCCCCAACAGCAGTGGCAGCCGCAGCAGAGCTACCCCAGCGGCGCAGCAGCTGCGGCGTATCCAGGTGTCTTCCCTGCAACGCCCCAATGTCGGCCCCTTCGCTGCCCGCCGTGCAAGAGGGCCAGTGCAGCCGGCCAGCCACTAACACAGACGCAGTAACGACAGCCATGCGCTACACAGAGTTGCTTTGCTATGCAGCTTCGCTACGTACAATGCTCATTCAAGATGAGCACCCCGCACCAATGGTCCAGGCTGCAGCCCCAAAGCGGATGTTTTACACCCTCACTACGCTCGTGCCACAGGCGCTGGCGCGCCGCCGGGCTACCCCCAGCAGAGCCAGCCTGGCGGCTTTGGCGGACCCCCCGGCCAGCAGGTGCATAGCTTTTGTCAACTCGTCTGTTGCCCAGCCTTGCAGACTGGCAGCAATGCCGCCGCTACCCTGCCCTCTGTGGGGAGACAGGCAGCAACCTCGCAACTACCCTGCACCCCGTGGAACCCATGCTGCTTAAACAACTAGGGTTCTGTGCATCTGCCGCTCCTTGCGCCCCTGTTCACACCGCAGCCACTGCTTGCCCTGTGCCAGTCTGCGTACCTGCTTGGCAGGCATCGGCCCGGCAAAATGACGCGCGTCTGCAAAGCTCTTGGAGTGGCGTTTCACCGATGCATGTGCAAATGCAGGGTCAGCCGCGCCCGCAGGGCTTCCCCGGCCAGCAGCCGGGCGGCGCTCCTGGCCAGCACCCGCCTCAGGGCCAGCAGGTGCATCTCCTGGCACACCTCCTTCGGACCACTTGCTTGGCACACACATCCTTGGCACGCAGTCGTTTGCATTATGTGCCTCGGGCAGCCGCAGTTCGCAGTGCAGAGACCACGCCCGCCTGCCTGCAGCCAGTATGGCCAGTGCAGCGTCACAGCCGTGCAGTCATGAGGAGCTCTCATCGAACATGTTGTGTGTGCAGGGCTTCCCCGGCCAGCAGCCGCCGCCGTATGGGCAGCAGCCCGGTTTCCCGCCGCAGGGAGGGCAGCACCAGCAGCCGCCCTATGGCCAGCAGCAGCAGTCCTTCGGCCAGCAGCCGCAGTCCTTCGGCCAGCAGCCGCAGATGGGCGGCCAGCAGGGCTACGGACAGCCGCAGCAGGGCTATGGCGCGCAGCCGCAGCAGCAGCAGGTAGCCCCCCTATCTGTCAAAGTTGTGTCAGTCACGTGCAGCATCCCGCCGTCCAGCCAGGAAATGCGTCTGCTGTTTGTATCCTTGCCTGCTCACAGCCTAACAAGGCATTGGCATGCCCCAGGGGCTGTTGGGGTTTCTGAGCAGCCGCAAGCAACGCGTGAAGTCAGCTCCTGAGACTGTGAAACCCCTCTTGACCCCTTCTCACATCTGCTGTGTCTCCTTGTTGCAGGGTGCCAACGCAAACTACGCCGGCGTGAGCGGCCTGATGGGCCCGCCGGGCTCCGCCGGTGCCGTGACGCCCGTCGTGCAGCAAAAGCTGCAGAAGATGGTGCAGACCAACCGGTGCGGTTGTCGTCACAGGGCTGGGAATCTGCTTGAAATTCCGATCTCTGCTTTGATCTCTGCTTTTCCTGATGCATGCGTGCAGCCGTGCCTAGTTGCAGGGTGTGTGTGCCGCATGAGCCTCGCAACCGGCAGCACTTCATCGGTACGAGGCTGAGCCCTGTTACATGTGCCGCAGGCTGGAGGCGTTCTACCCGCCGCAGGCGCTGCAGCGCGTGTTTGCCCGCCTCGACTGCGTCAACTTCAAGTGCGCGCCATTCTCACCAATCGCAACTGCCCTGCAACTTCTTATGACTGCCTTGCAATGCGATGGCTGCAGTCGTTGCGGCGTGCAGCCGTCGCTGCACACCCCCCACGGCGGAACCGCAAGAGAGGTCTTTTGGTGGTTGCTTATGGCGGCTCAAACCAAGGACAGATAGCCACGCGCACACACGCTCCACGAAGCATTTCCCTGTTGTGCATGACGATATACTCTTTGTTTGCATGAACAAATCAGCTTGGTTTTGTGTGCACAGGGCGCTGAGCCAGAAGTGGAACATGCCGCTGGAGTTGGCGACCGACCTGGCGCAGCTCGCCCTGTACGACATCGTCATCTATGCCGGTGCGGATTCGTAATTCAATGCTGGTGCGGATTAGTAATCCAAGGTCCTTTTCGGGGTGCTCAGCTGCCGCGCATTGCCTTTTCGCTGTTCCTCACTTGAGCTGGCGCAGGAGCCCGCATGCCATTGGGAAACGGGACGAGCATGACGCATGTCCATTCACCGTGTGTCTGATGCAAAACTGTGTCCGCCACGCAGACGACTTGGGGTCGATGGTGTCCGAGGAGTGCTTCTAATGATTTTTGCGCGGCATCTGCAGAATGTGCACCTTTGCCTGACTGTTTTCCGTTGCTGTGTCTGCAGACGACTCGGGGTCGATGGTGTTCGAGGAGCGCGGCGAGCGCATTGACGACCTCAAGCTCATATTGGGTCGCGTTGCCGAGGTGCGCAAATTTTCGCTTTACCCCTGTTCAAACCCGTTTCAACTCCTCAAGATCTGCGTGGAGCATTGCCAGTACAAGTTCAGCAACTGATGACCTCAAGCTCGTCCTGGGCTGCGTTGCCGAGGTGCGCTCCTGGGGAATTACATATCCTCGCAAATCCTGCTGTCCACGCCAGAGCACCCACCCTGCAGTGGCGGCGCCCACTCAGCTCGTGTGGCCCCTCCGAGCTGCAGCGCCAATGACACGGCGCAGCGCCATTTTGTCGTTGGTGAAAGACACTACATCCTTGGCCAGATGGCTCCAACTGTCGTCGAAGTCGTGATGCCGAAGCTACGTCAAGTGATCTCCGCGGGTGGCGGCGTCGCTCGAAGACGATGACATCCTGCTTCCTTGGGCGGTCTGGCAATCGGGCTGGCGGTGTGAAACCTAATACAAACCAATATGTTGGCATTCTGCAGGCGGCGACGCTGTTTGACGATGACGGCATCTTCGAAATTCCCTGTAACCACCTGATTCTCAAAAGCCTGTAACTACATTGCGCAGGTGGCGACGCTGTTCGACGACGACGGCATCCTGGTGCGCTTCATGAACAACAATGTGGAGGGCAACGGCATCCGCGATGCCAATTCCGCCACCAACCTCGTCTCGCAGGTGCACCGGCCTCACCTCACCTCACAGAACTCTACGGCGGAATGCATGCCTTGATTGTGCTGCATGCAACATGTGGCCTGATTTCAGACGAGAGCCGCAGAACCGCGCCAGCTCTTTATGTGCGCATCGGATGAGGTCAGTCGGTCCATGTTGTGTGTAGCTCGCAACATACAGGCCCGTGCATCACAGGTTATATTTTTCAATGGCATGACCCCCTTGGGCAGCAATGTGGACACTCGGCAATCTTGAAGTCTGGGCTTCTGTCGACAGCTGTCTCAGCTCTTGTCTGATGTGCTGTATCATGTGAGTAGCAGGCATGACGCCCCTCGGCACCAACCTGGACACGCGGAGATTTTGTTTTGTAGATATTGCCATTGAGCTGATCAACCTCTTTTGTTGACAAACACAGGTCCAGTTCAACGGCATGACGCCCCTCGGCACCAACCTGGACACCAAGGTCATCCGCCCCTTCCTCATGTCTGGCATCCAGAAGCGCGACCTGCAGAAGCCCATCCTGGTGCGCACATTGCACACATTCTGTCGTTCTGTCAGTTGACTTCTGATCACTCTTGCTAGGCTTTTACACAAAAACTTGCTCATCTCCCATCCGATCCTGGACGCCACTGCTGCCTTTGCAGTACATCCTGTGGGCTGCGAATGGCTGTGCTGGTGCCTTGTTCCCTTTCGCCATGTGCAAGCCCTTTGCCGCTCTCCACTGCCATCAGGGCGTCAACAGACAAGACCCCATTCACTGACGTTTTGAACCCATGCTCTGCGCAGGTGATCGTCATCTCCGACGGCGAACCGGTGGGCGAGCCGCACGGCACCGTCAAGCGGGTCATCCAGCAGGTGCGCATCTGTTCTACTTGCGCTGGTGGCTCAACTTGGTTTCCTTCTGGCGCCCTCCCGCACTACCGCACTGCAAACTCACAGGCAAGGATGCGCAACCGCATACTCCAACACATCCGGAGGCGCCGCGCAAACGATGGCCCCCCCAGAACAGACACAGGTCTTGCTGAAAGCTAATACGGCTCTGTGCGCATCTCCTGCAGGCCAAGCAGGCCGCCGCGATGTCGCCCTACGGCCCAGGAGCCATCTCCTTCGAGTTTGCACAAGTCGGCAAGGATCAAAAGGCGCAGCGCTTCCTGGGAGAGCTGGACAATGACATCGAGATCGGGGTGCGCCTACACGTCCCGCTGAAATGCAAAGTTCTGCATGTCCTGCAATCTCAGAGTCCCGAGGGCAGTCTGCCGCTGTGCGGAAGTCCGTGCTCCTGTGTCGTCGAGAACAACACCTGCTGTGTCCTGCTCGCTTCTGCCGGAGAGGCACACGAAACTGCTTTCGTGCACACTACGCGGCACAGAGCTGATCCTGCCACCTTGCCTCGTCCGTGATGACGTGTGTTGTTATTTGTGGCGATTCACGTGCTGATTTTCGATTGCTCGCAGAATGTGGTGGACGCGACATCCTACTTTGAGCTCGAGGTGCGATCCCGCTCTTTCTTGCTTGCACACATCTTGCGTGCGTCGTCAGCCTCGGCCTGCACATTTTGCTCGCTTTGCAGAGCGTATGACGCAAACTCCACCTGCAAAAGCTGCCTCTTATAGGAAACCGAACTTGTTGAAATAGGAAAGGAAACGTCTTTCAATCTCAACTGTGCAGGCTGAGGAGTACTCGCGCAAGGGCGTCACCTTGACGCCGGAGCTGTGGCTGGTATATATTTTTCCCCTGAATTTTTCCATGAAATTCTTTCTCCGATCCTCTGATCACGCCCGGCCATGGACATGCGATGGCCTACGGCCAGTGCTGCTATGCAGGCGGTCAGTGCTGCTTTGCAGGCGGTCAGTCCCCTTGTGGCCGGGGCCACATGGCCGGGGCCACACTTGTGCTCATGCCGCCCTTTCCAGCATGTCTCGGTCGTAAAGATCATGCACACTCATTTGCTTACCTCAATGCATGCAGGTGAAGCTCATGGTTGGCGCAATCGACCCCAGCTACGATGAGCAGGACTGAATACTGCCCTGGGGCAGTTGCCCCCAATGGGCGGCGCCCCTCAAGCCCGTAGCGTGGAGTTCCATCGCCACCTGCAGCTTAGGCTGGGTCTCACACGTAAGGATGTGAAGGGGAAATAACCCGGGTTAACTCGAGACCGCAAAGAAGAACGGCCGTCTTGGCTCCCTCTGGCAATTGCAGCCTGCGTCTTTGCGGTGGCATGTGCCAGCACAACACCAATGATCACCAATTTTTCAAGCTGGTAGGCAGCATGCGCTACGACGTGTACACGTGTACAAACCTCGGTCCACACCGCATGTGTTCCCTCCGTGAACTATTTTGCTCCGCTGCGGGACTGCTGCATTGGTAGTTGTTGGTTTCTAGGCACCGGGTCAACTATTTAAAGCAATTGTAAGCATTTCCCATGCTATACTGGCTGCAGTGTCTAGGTGCTTGTGGCTCTGCTTCGAGCACAGATACCTAGGCATCAGTTGATCAGGCAGCCTTCGAGAGCTGAAAGCAAAAAGTCATGCACGACATCAGATTATGGTTCTTGCTTTTGCACGGGGACGGATTGTGGTACGATCTGAACCTGGCCACGTCAGCACATGTTTCGGACTTCGCGCGCATTTCACCGGAAACCCAGCCCGTCGTCTGCACTAGGCGTACGTGTCTCATTCTTGCGCGGATCCTGTTGACTTGGATCGATCCGAATGGTCTTGATGCGGCTGCAGCGACACAAATGTGGAAACTTCAGCTCAGTAGTTTAATCCGTTCCGGAAACGGTCTGCGCCACGACATGTTGCATTATTTGACATGAATCGACATCCAGACTTCAAGAGGCGCCGTCTCAGCCTGCGGCACGCGACTCAGCCGGGTGCAGAGCCAGATGCACCTGCTGAATTCGCCGCAAACTTCCAAGCAGGCTTTCAGAATGCGGTGAGCAGCCGCTGTGTAAAGCTCAATCGGGCGAGGTCACCAAGCTTTCGTTTCTCCTTTGTCAGATGCAGCCGCATTGACGACCAATCAGCGTCGCGCCTGCGCCGCGTTTCCAACTGCTCTGCGGCATGGCCATAGCTGCACTGCCATGGCGACAGGCTCACAGCCGGCTCCAGGATACAACTCAATCATTCAGGCACTTCGAGGGTGCAACATTGCTCATACATCTGCCCCACGCCGCCATGGGTGCTCGGCCGCATCCCTGACCCGCCAACCGGCTCTCTGAAGTCCAATTTGGTAGTGCCATTTGCATTGTCAGATTCATCGTCTGTTCCGTGCAGGAGGAGGTCACAGAGCCGGTCCAGCTGCGGGTGCTTGGGCGAATTCCGAAATGGCTGCGGGGCGACCTCATCCGCCCGGGCCCGGGCACCTTTGACATTACGGTGGAGGAGGGGAAAGCCAAGGGCAGCACCTTCACCTTCCGCCACATGTGAGTCCCTTCACATAGCGCTTGTTTCCTATCAGGCTCCATGCGAGTGCATTCACCTTTCGCGATGGAGGGCGAGGCGAAGGGCAGCAGCTGCACCTTCCGCTACATGTAAACAACAGTTTCCACGAATCGACTGCCTTGAGCTTATCGTTGCACCAGACGTGCGCCGCACCCGCTTGAGTGCCGGCGGCATTTGCGCGGTATCGCATGCTAGCTGGTGGCTGCCACGCAGGTCAGCATATGCTTGACAGCGCGCAGAGGTTGGAAGAGGAGGAAGGTCGGGAGAGGCGGGAAAACTGTGCCTGCAAACGGTCTGCATCTGGGCCGTCGAAACCTCTTCTGTTCAACACCCTACTGAGGGCTGGCGAATGCCTTACCGCAGATTCGACGCGCTGGCGCTGGTGCACAAGTTCAGCATCGCCGGCGGCCGCGTGGCCTACCGTTCCGCAAAAATGAACGCCGGCACGGAGGCGGCCGTCCGGCGGTCCGGGGTGCTGCCGGAATTCGAGACCGCCGGCACCTTTGCGCAGCCGCCGGGGACCGGCCTCATGGGGCGGGCGCTGTCGGGCATGAAGCTGTGGAAGACAGTGACAAAGAGCGATGTCGTGAGCGCGGTTTCAAAGGCGCAGTCCAACCTGGTCACCACCCTCGGCGGCAAGCTGGTGAGGTGGCAGAAGTTCTTTCGTGTGCTGAGCCCCACACCCTCAAGTTGATATCTTGCAGTGGTGGTGTTGTGTCTCTGCGGCCTGTTATTGGGTATTGCAGAGCGCATAGGAACAGAGGAGCGGCAGAACGCCAAGCTAGTCTTCAGAACGTCAGCATAAGGCGACGTGATGGCAGCATTTTAGCGCGGCAGCGGCGGCGGCGGCGGCGGCGGCGGCGGCGATGCTGCGCTGCAGCCAGCAATTTGCTCAGAATTACACCTGCCTTGCACGGAGCATGAGCAATTGACATGTCTTCGTGCAGGTCGTCACCACGATGGACCTCATCGAGCTGGACGCCAGCAGCCTGCAGCCGCTGCGGCGCTTCGGGTATATGGACATCAGCCCAGCATTCAAGGTGTGCAGACAAACTGCCAACATTGCAGTGCACAGTTCCCCGCGGTTGCAAGGCTGTGACGGTTCGTGAGCTGCGGCAAGCCCTTCATGATCAGCGCCGCTTGCGAAGCGCTCAGCTTCAATGCTTCATGCTGCATCTGGTGGATGAGCAATGATCAAGGTACTCCAGCAGACTCTTCCATTCTGCAGGGTGAGCTGTGCTGTGGCACGCCATTCAGGGACGACGTCGCCAGAGAAACGCTCAGCTTCACGCTGCAGTTCGTGAGTGCCAGCACCGCAGTGTACCGCATCTGCGTCGTCCCCGACACCGGCGAGCCCTATGTGCTGCACGAGCACAGCAGCGACGACTTTGTCTACATGCACAGGCGAGTATGCTGTTCACGGACTGCACTCGATGGTACTACATTCGCAATTCAATGTAGGCTCATGCTGCAGGCCCGCAGGTGAGTGTTGAAGCTTGCCTCCTGACCTGCCTTGCCCTGCGGCGTGCGCCTGCTGGTGTTGTTGGCACTCCTTTTGCTAGCCTCCTCGGCTGCGCAGAAGGTTGCACGTTGATGGACACGGCAGCGTGTCAGGCACTGCCTCTTGTCGTGTTAGGATACATGTTTACAGCTGAGCCCGCTTGCCTGACTTCGTGCCTAATGCACTGTAGCTTTGCGGTGACGGAGCATTTCGTCATCCTGGTGCACTGGCCAGCGGTCATCAAGCCGATGAAGCTACTGGTGCGCTTCTGCCAAACTGTTCTCAGACCACCTCTTCGGGCGCGGTATCGCAAAGCGAGGATGCCTGCTTCACTTTTCGCCGGACCTCCGCCGCATGACGCTCCTTTGCCATGCGTGGCAACAGCTGCTTGCGGCACTGTCGCGGGGGTTACAGCAGTGTTGGTGTCCAGCTGCTCATGGCCCTCGAGATCTGCCCAGAAAATGCCATCCCCGAGGATATTGATGCCCGCTGCTGGGCAGGCTGTCCTGGGAGTGCATCGGGAGATGCGCTTCCTGAGTACTATGTGTCTCGGCAAAGGATGTACATGGTCACAACCGAGCCCGTCGGCTGCAGATGGGGCAGCAGCTTCTGGAGGCGCTGTCGTGGGAGCCGCAGCGGGGCTCACGCTTCCTGGTGTTCGACCGCCGCCGCGGCGGCGCAGGGCTGGTCGCCAGCTACAGGTGCGGCAGCAGGAAAGCGAGTCGGGTCCTGTGATTCTGAGACATGTCCGGTTCTTGTTGGAACGATATCTCGACAGAATCTGTCACGTCGGGAGGGAAAGCCATCGTGGATCAGAGGCGATGTGTGAGTGCAGCAGCAGCGCGGTCGCCGCAGCCGAAGTGCAACACAGGCTTCAGAAACAAGCCAGGGGCAGAGATATTGATACGCAAACGGATAGATGCAGGCCTGACCCCATGCCGATTCCCGATAGGTCGGAAGCCTTCTACGCGTTCCATCATGTGAACGCATTCGAGGACGTCGGCGGCAACATTGCCGTCGATGTGGCGGCCTGCGACGACCTGTCGATCGCAAAGACCTTCAAGCTGAAGCATCTGCGCAAGGGCAATCGCCCCTTCAACCGCGTCTTTCCAAAGCGGTGAGGTTATCACCAAGACATCCATCAAACAGGAGCTCGATCTTGCGTGCACGCGTTTTGGCGCCGCACATGCTGCAGATATCTGTCCTCAAAAGTTTGCTGCTACCATGACACTCATTGGGCCAGCGGTCATGTGGGCGTGCCACTTTTGTCGACCATGAAAGGTTGCACGAGCCGGCGGCATATGCTGGATTTCTAGATGTGAAGTTCCTCATCTTGTTGGTGCTTTGTAATTTGCTATCTATTTTATACAATAGTTTTTATTGTTTTGTGTTCCCATGCTTTTCTCAAAATTAGTGGTAAACCATGTAAACCTCTCAAGATTTTATCAGAGTCGCTGTCAAAATTTATTTTTCTAGTGTACTACATCTATAATTTCTGAAATCTACTAGATTTTAGACCTTTCCGCTATGCGCCGCAGCTTCCTATTAGAGGGCATCATGTCAGGACTGCCGCCTGACAAGCCCCGCCCGGCGACGGGCCGGCAGCTCATCAGGGGCACCACCCTCAACTTTGAGATGGGGCGCATTGACGCGCGGCGGTCTGGGCTACCGTACCGGTTCCTGTATTCGTGCGCCGTGCCGGTACGCCTGCCCAGATTGAGCTGATCAAACGTTGCATCGTAAGCCTCACACACACCTTGTCAAGTACGCTCTCTAGAGCGCTCTTCATTGCTCAAAAGTAGGACAGTGCTTTTCGTCATCGAAAGGCGACATCACTGTGACAGCACTGTGGACAGGATTTGAGACGCATCTGCGCTGTTAATTGCAGGATGGTGGCCCCTGGTTTGCCGGGCTCTGCAAGCTGGACGTGGCGACAGGCAAGAGGGTTGCGACATGGTCGCCACCGGATCATTTCCCGGGGGAACCGATATTTGTGCCGCGACCAGGCGGCAAAGCAGAAGACGACGGCGTCTTGCTGTCTGTAGTGCTGGAGGGTACGGGGACCTCATTCCAGCGCAGTCTGCATTTTCGCACTTCTCAACTGACCTGCAACGAGCCAACCAGCCTGCTCTGTCGATCAGATACGTGGCGCCAAACTGTCATCATCGCCATTCTCATTTCGATGCAGGCGCTGCGCGGCAGAGCTTCCTGTTGGTGCTGGATGCAGCCACATTTACAGAGGTTGCGCGAGCGCCGCTGCCGTTCGCCGTGCCCTTTGGTTTCCATGGCAACTTCTTTGCTGGTGCATGAGCTTAATTGGACCGCCAGCATGTGGCACTTGAAGGGAGGCTGCGATGGCAGAGCGTGTGCGAGAAGCATGATGTGACAAGTTTTCGTCTCCAGTGAACTTGACGACTTTTCCTGGGCAAAACCCTGTAAAGTATGAGCTGCCTTGAAAACAGCCAAGAGGAAGCAATCAAATGTCGCTTGAAGTCCACTGCCTTGCGATCCGCCCCGTTTGCTGCAGCTCCGTCTGCGGAAAATTCAGCAACATGTAATCCTGCCCGCGTATCTTTCCGCCGCACTCTCGAAGTCTTCATCGCCGTGAACTTGGGCCCGAAGCGCCCACATCAGCAGCGTGTTGCTGCAGCCATGTGCACGGCATTCAGCTGATAGTTCTGAGAATGCTGGCCAGCTGGCCTGCCGCCGCGTCACACCTTTCGTACATCACTCTGGGACCCATGGCAGCTGTAGCCCTCTAGTCGGGCGGGTGTCGGGCGCGCCGTCCACAGCGCCACAGCTGCAACGCTTTTACAGGACTGCCAGCTTGACCTAAAACGTGATTGCAACTTACAAGACATTGCCCCTTGTCCATCAGCAGACCCCGGGCAGGCAGTGCCCGGTGGTGGTGACGTCAGAAGCATCGGCCAGAAGCATTGCCGCCGCCTTGTCAGCTGCATGCTGGAGCGGTCGCCAGGTCGGCCCGGAGTCTCGTTGAGGCGATGACGATTCCTACCAGATGCAGCAGCTGCAGTACCAAGGGTACTGGCGGCAGAAGAAGCTGCAGCAGCAGTGGCGGCGGCAGCGCCGGCAGCGGTGGCAGCGGCAGCAGCAGGCGCCGTAGCAGAATGCCTACACGCCACCATCCGTCAGCAGCAGCAGCTCTGCTCACGGCAGCCATTGCAGCGTATCTCATTTCTTCACTCTCGGCGCCGCACCCTGCCGCCGCTCAGCCACCGGCGCCGCCAGGCAGTTCTGGCACGGTGCCGGAACTGGATTCCGGCTTCTTCACACAGGCATGCCGTGGTTGCAACCATGCCCGGCTTCGAGTCACGTCTGGCTTCAGTCCTGCACTAAGATTGAAACGTAAGCACTGGGCGTTTCGCATTGCATCTCACTGAAGCCGCATGGATATCCCGCGCCGCAATGAACGCGCCATCGTCAACCTGCAGGTGGCCGCCAACAATGGCGGGCCGGTGTACACCGCAGCCCAGGCAAGCAATGAGCCGGATGACAGTGGCGGCGCTGTGCGGGGGTGCGATGCCTGCTCATCGGAACCCCGCTGACAGACGGGAACTGCTGTGCATTTGGCTGGACTGCTGGGCTGCTGGGCTGCCATGCTCTCCATTGACAGAGCACAGCTGCAGCAGGCAGCAGGAAGGTCTGAGTGGCGTCCAACAAAATCTGTCATGGCCACTCAGTTTGTGTCTGCTAGCTTCTTGCCGGGTGGTGTGATGGCTCTCGGCGCTGCCAAAGAGGAGGGCGGCATGCCTGTGTCACGCCGCTGCATTCGTTTCAGAGCAGCGCCTGCTGCTGTGCCATTACGTGTTGACAATGTCAGGTGACACCGCTCGCACTTGCCGCAGGGAACTGGAGCCAAACACAGCGCGGCAGCAGGTCTTTCAGACCCAGGCGAGCGCAGCAAATTGCGCAATGTTGCGAGAAGATAGCATGCGTGTTCCTGCTATGGCTGATTGCCTCAGCTGCGTTTGCTCCAGCAGTCAGTCAATGCAAGATCTGCTGAGCAGCGGCCTGGCAGACTTGCCGTCTGTGAGACCGTTGAAAGAGCGGCCAATGGGCACAGTGCTGTGTTCGCTGTGCTGTCTGCTCACATCAGTGCGGTCTTTCCGCGGAGTCTTTCGGCGGCGTGGCCTGGCACTGATGGCGTCGAACTTCTGCTGGTCAGGTTGTTCCATACCGATACGTCGGCTTCCTGCGGTGCGACGACGGCACCCGGTGCACGGGAGCGCTCATCTCGCCGCGCCACGTTCTGACGGCAGGTGAATGCGTGGCTGAGAAAACGCACCAACTCGCTTCCTATAGGCCGGCTGCGGGGCTGCGAAGCCCTTTCGCAAATTTCGCATCTGCACGTCGTTTCCAACACTTCTACAAGGCTCTGCTTTGGCGCAGGGCACTGCGTGTACGATTATCGAGGGACACACCAGCTGCGGGACCCACACCCCACGTTCTGGCCGGGGCTGTCCAACAACGCCTCCACCATCACGCCGCCGCAGGTTCACAGCTTCTGCATCTGCATCTGAAGGAATCTAAGGATCTGAAACCCTTGCATGTGCCGGAAGCTGCAACAGGGGTTGCATCGCTGTTTGCCAGCCGTGGGCTGGTGCCCTCGGCTGTTGACACCTGGGACACTGCCGCTGTCGCTTTCGATCATCCAGGAGTTTGAAATATGAACTTCCGCAAGGTCGTGGCAATACTGACTCGTGACAATGCATGGTGCGTAGGCGCCGTATGGGCAGTTCCGAGTGTCCGACATTGCTTTGCCGCCGCAGTTCACCAGCCTGAGCAGTAACCAGGTATGTACAGACCTCTTTTGTGCTTCCTGCAGCAGTGGGAAGGGGACACCTTGTGTGACTGGAGAGCTGCAGAAAACGGCAGGTGCACAGCGGCTCCACAGCAGCCCCTCTCGCCTGCGGAACAAACTTCTTTCATACATGACCCCCAAACCGGCTCGCCCCTCCAATCAGCTCACACCCTATGTCAATTTCCGAACGCTGCCTGGCACTGGACGATCGTGACAAAAACAGCAGTCTTTGTCCTTCAGGCATATGACCTGGCGGTGCTGACGCTGGCGACGCCCGCGACGGACGTCGGCGGCTACTTCCTGTACGACTGCTTCTCAAACGCGGCGCCGGTGGCAACGGCCGCTGCGGCGCTGCAGGGGGAAGGTCCCGCGACGCCGCCGCCTCCGCCGCCGCCGGCGCCGCCGCCGCCGCCCGCCGGCACGCATCCCAGGGTGAAGTCTAGCAGCTTCCACCATTCGGCCATCAATGCATTACAGGGCAGCTTCAAGGGAGGTGCACGAGACATGCAGCCATGATTTCGAGCTACAGAAGATGTGCTTGGCCTGATTTCAGTCGCCAAGTTCATCATTATCAAACAGGCTACACAATGTTCAGTGGCAGTGTTGCAAGTTGCAGGGCTACTGTGCAACACTCCTCGGCAGCCGCTGGTTATGCTTAGTCATTCGCTGGTTCTGGATTTGCTGATGCACTGGAATTGTCGCAGGTCGCCTTCCGCCTCAACGTTGCCGGCTACCCTGCAAACTCAGACCGCGAGATGTGGGCGGCATTCTGCAGTAATGTCACCTTCCAACCTAGCAACGATGTGCTTGTGCAGGTGAGCAGAATGTCGAACGATGGAACGCGTGCAATGCACGCATGTTTTCTGTCTTGCATTGCTAACAATATGCAGGATGAAAGACGGCTGCGACTTGGCGTGCATTGATGTTGCTCCACGCCTCCTGTTTACCGCGCTGCCCATGCACAGGTGGTTCCTGCTGCACAGGATCTGAGCAGACAACATGGATGGCATGCATGTGTGCAGCAGCACGACACGAGGTTGTACCGAGGTCTGGTCTTGATTGATCATTGATTTCGCTTCTGCAACAATCGCAGCACGCCTGCAACACATACTCCGGCATGTCGGGTTCCCCCCTGTGGGAGTATGATCCGGCAATGTCGACCCGCCGCATCTGCGCCGTGCACAAAGCAGGCGGGTTCTTTTGTCTCTAAAGGCACGCTCAGTACTTGAGACTGCCTACTCCAGGACCCAGAAGCCTTGTACCCGCATGTGCAGCTGTTTGAACTGATGCACTGCACCCAGTCACCCACTCCAGGATCGAGACGCGCCACGCAATGGCCCAGTGATCTGCGCAGCAATGCTGGCATCCTTTTCGACTGATGATGTATTGCGGGAGAGTGATCAGGGCCTGCATTCGGGGCGCAGATGCGCTGGTGGTGGGAGTGGAGAACCTGGCCGTGCCGCTGTATTCTGCGGCGGTGCAATTCATCGATTCCGTTGTCCGCGGCGGCGCAAACGCTTCTGATGCGGTTGCCGCGGTGCTGGCTGACAGCAGCCAGGGATGAAAGGCATTGCAGGCGGCGGAGGGTTGGATTTGTCTTGGGGCCAGCGCCGCACTTACCTCCAGGCACAGTCGCCAAAAAGCGCCGCATGCTGTGCAGACAGGCAGCAGGGGCCAAGCAGAATGTGCATGTCACGAGACACCATCGGCGAGTTAGGGGAATCTGCTAGGTGTCGCAGAGAGCTGCAACGATCGTATTCTCGCTCACATGCTGCAGTACATCACTCTTTCATTGACCCCCGGGAACACGAGAAACCCATTCAGGCATTTACGGTGATTTGTCCAAGGAAGTTTGTAGGTGGGACGCTGTAGGTTCACTCATTGGTATTGTACATCCACTCATACGCTTTAAACAAGTCACAGTGTTCAACAGGTACAGCTGCCAAGAAACCTCAAAGCACCTCGGGCGAAGGAAACACAGACCAATCCAGCCTATCATCCACACAGGAATCGTGGTGCTTCCAATCCATTTCGTGATATGAGCAAACTATTATTCAATTGCTCCGCCAGCTTGGTTGAAGTTGACCTAAGACCTAAGCCCTAACTGACGACGAGGCCACAGCAACATGCTACCGTCTCACTCCGCATCCACCAATCATGCCTCACGAGATTCAGTAAATCAATGCTCCAGCCCACGAGACCGCCGCCCACGCGGCAACGAAATCCTTGCAGAAGTCGAGGCAGAGCTTCACAATGCGAAGAAACGGCGATGCCCTTCACTCGATGCAAGTACCCGCAATGGCCGCCGCCGGCTGGCGCCGCAGCGGAAAGAACGCCCAGTGCCCCTAAAACCCTACGGCTCAAAGCCCTCCGGCAGGCGGATCAGGACCTCGTTGCGGCGCAGCGGCGGCAGCGTGAAGGGGTCGTTGTAGCGCGCGAGGTGGTAGCCGCTTTCCACTTCTAGTCTGTCCAGCAGCAGCGCCCCCCGCAGCCGCCGCTCCACTTCCCTCACTTCCCTGTGCAATTCAATCGTCACAGATTTTGTCAGGATCGTGCATGGAAGTGTTTAGTCCGGCAGATTTGTGTTGGACACAACTTAAATAAAGCTGACACTGCTTTGCTGTGAAAGTCCTGAATGGTGTCCGACCGCTGACTTGCGCACATTCAGCGTCAGCACCACCATGGGTAGAGAATCTTCGCCATTGCATAGGCTTGCGGCATGGGGAAATGTGAATGGAATTCGCACCAGTCCAGGGGAATGCCCGGAAACTGCAGTGCCGCCACCACCTTCGCCTCCTCCAGTCGCCGCTCGACCCTGCCAGAGAACATGAGTACAGGCAGTCAGTGCTCGGCTCAAACTCTCATTCTGCACCATTGTTCACTGCCCATCACAACACACGCATACACCGCCACCTGTCATCGACAGGGAGCATCTGGGAGAGCGGAGGACACTCACACCACTCCACTCAGCACCGCATGACAGAACATGGAATCACTCACTTTGCATTGTTGGGCGCCGGCAGTGCCGCAGCATCGCGGCCGTAGCGCTCCTCCATGACGAACTGCATGCGGCCAGAGCCCCCGCTGCTGCCCGCGTTGCTGTACACGGGTGTCGTCATCTCCATGGACGAGTTCCTGCGTGCAGTGTGGCGGCAGGGTTTTTGAACGCAATTGCATGTGCATCTCGGCAGCTCGGTGCTTATGGCGGAAAGGAGGCTGCGAAGGTAGGCAGTGCGGCCTTTCTTCCACCGGGATACTCTGAAACCACTCGTGCACGAGTCCTTGCGAGAGGGCTCGCTCGGCCCGATCATGTGTGCTGCACGTCACCTGCTACTGCCGCCGGAGTGTGTCCGGCGAGGCTGCTGGCATGCATGATCTAGGCGAATCTGACCAGTCACCTCTGATGTCGACTTCGCAGCAACACATTCCCTCCTCTTCTCACCTGTTGTTGCCGCCAAAGATGTAGCCTGCGAGGTCATTGAAGCCGTCGCCGCCCGCCGGCCCCGACCCCGCCGGCATGTCCACCTCCGCCACCATGTATGGCTCGTACCGCCGGATCTGCACAATGAGATGAACTTTGAGCATGGGTTTGTCGATCGATGATGGTTGTAAGTGAATGTGGACGAGCCGCCGCCGATTTCTACTCCGGTGGCATGTCCGCTTCCGCCACATGTAAGGCTCGTATCGCCAGATCTCCACAGGAACATCAGCACATGAGGATTTTGAGCGCTGTACCACATCAAGAGTTCGGCATCACATGATGGGTGCACGCCACTTTCTGCATGCAGTGTGGTCACGCGAATTCCTGGAACCTCTATTGCCGCCCGTGCTGCTGTGCCGCTACAATGGCCCACGCCGCCGGGTGACTCCCGCTACTGTGCAAGTCGACGTGCTGAAGCAGAGGCGCTGGTACGCTTCACTGTGCTGCATCTGCCAGCCTGGCAGCATGAAATGTGAACAGGACCACAAGTGTTTACAGGATCTGGACAGGCTCTAGGTAGAGTTTGAAACAAAGACGCCCGGTAGTCGCCGGTCCGGCGCAGCACGGTGAACAGCGGCATCTCCATCTGTAGGTCATGCCGCATTGATTCGACAGAGAATGAAATAGCGCACCTCGTAGTCGCTGGTTCGCCGCAGCACAGTGTAGCGTGGCGTCTCCAGGCTGGGCGTCAGCTGCACAGTCGTCAATGACCGCAGCACCAGTGCGAGGCCCTCCAGCTGCGAAGAAATAAAGGAAATTGTTGCAATCATGATTTCATTTCGGTTGTGGTGTCTCCAGGCTGGGCGTCAGCTGCACGGTCGTCAGTGACCGCGGCACCAGTGCGAGGCCCTCCAGCTGCAGTACGAGAAGGATGCAGTGTGAGAGGAACGACACGGACCCAGTGTGAATCGACTTTGGTAGCATCTTCAGCATGGGGGCACCGCAAAACTCTGCCCAATGGCGTTGCGAATTGCAACTTGAACCCACTCGTTTCGGCGACCGTCTTGCCAGTTCCGAACGTTGAGAGGCTCACCGAGAAGTAGCTGTTGTCTGCCAGCGCATCCCAGGTATCCCGGTGATCTGTGATCTGCCCGGTGGCGGTGTTGACTGTGTACTCTGAGCTGCCAGTGAGCACTAGCAAGGGCCGCCACGGCAAAAACTTGGGAACCAGCACCATGGTCCACCTGCGCCGCAGGACGCCTTGTCACAAACGCACGGTGCACCTCGAGCAGGTCATAGCGTGTCCAGAAAGTTGCTGTTGTTTACACTGAGACCTCTATGAAAGCTGTGCCAGGAGACAGCACCCCACAACGGAGACACATGCACTCCTGTCTGCTCGACTCGACGGATCTGCCAGCGCAGGCTCGCAGAGCTCGCAGGCGGCCACATGCGCCATGCACCATACAGCTGGCTTTCATGCATGCGCACAGCTTTCCTGCATGCTTCCAAAGACTCTTACTTGGTGTGGATGGAGTCGGGCTCCTGCTTGCTGATGCTGTGCGTCTTGAACTCCACGTCAAACAGGCTGTTGATCAGCTGGATGTTGGCGACGTAGGGGTCCCGTCCCTTCAGCCGCGCCACGGGATCCTGGAAGGTGATATCCTCCGCATACCGCTGCCGTGTGACTGCCTGCATTTGAAACCGAACTGCAATCAAATCACGACTGTCTCAATTGTTGTCCTTGGGCGTCCCGTCCCTTGATCCGCGCTGAAAGGTCATCCTTTTCGCATACCGCGGCCGCGTAACCGCCTGGTGCACGCATGACCACTTCGAAATCCGCTCCTGTAGGGCCAAGAGCAGTCGCAGTTGACGCAATGCCCAGTCGGATCAAGATGTGGCCGAGTCCTGTGTGGAGCAAACCGCCGTGATGCAGTGCACAGCTGTCAAACAGCAACGCCAGCACTCACGATGAGCATGCCCAAATTTCGCCAGTGCCATACATCACTTGGCTTCGGTGTTGACTGTCTGCGCGCAAGGTGCATGGCCAGCTGCAGCGCCCTCAGCATGCCAGCAGCACTTGCAAGGAGCAGCGGCGCAGTGACTGCCCAATCCACACGGCAAAAGTGCCAGCAAGCCCCACCCCCGTGCTGAAGATGCGCCGAAGCTCGCCCACAAGGTACTCTGCCGTTTCCCGCAGCACCTCGCTGCTGGCAATTGGCGTCGCGGCGGCATCCAGAGGTGCCTGGCTGGCTTCCAGCAGCTCCTCCCGCAGCTGCGCGGCGCCGGCGCGGCCGCCACCGGCGCCGGTGCCGAAACAGGCCTCCAGGCTCTGCCCGGAAGCGACGACGACGCTGCCGCCACGCGGCCTGCTGCGGAGTGACGCTGCGCCGCAGCCAGCGATGCGCCGCGGCTGCAGGCTCGGGCTCTGAGCCTTGCCGGCTGTGCGGAGGCCGCAGGTGGAGCCGGCCGGCAGTAGAGCTGCATCACTGAATGCTGTGCGTAGAGATGGAGTGTGCCGCAACATGGTTGCCATCGACGTCAATGCTGTTAGAACGGGATCGCGGTAATAATTTGACGCTGCTTCTGCGTTTGTAGCCGTGCAGACCGATGCTGCCGATACTAAAGGTTGCTGGCGTGATGACGTCGAAACAACATAATGGGCTGTGAGAGGTTGCACCTTTGCCACAGGCCGGCTTCAGTGGCGCTGCCACGACGCAAGGAATTTAGACATCAATTTAGACATGAGTCACAATCCGAACAGCCGTGTCACTTGATGCACGATTGTCACGGGCAACCCAACCGAAGACTCCATGACGCATAGTTCTGTTCCTGGTGCAGCATGGTATGGAGCGGATCTATGGGCCGCGCACATTGTCTCGCGCGCAAGACAATGTCAAGGGGTCGCGCGACCCCCTGTCAATGCTCAACCCACCAGCACATCTCATTCGACAGGCGCAGGGTGCCGCATGCCCACCCAAAAACTGATTAGCATACGCTGGTGGGGTCCGGAGATTCTTGCCGGTGGCTCACGAAAGTTGCAGAGCAAAGGTGAAGGGCCACCGGCAAAACCCTGCCGCGTCGCCTGCAGGGCGTTGCCACAGCGCTGCCGATCCATTTTTACAGCAACACGAACACGAAACATCATGTCGGTTCCTGACTGAAGCGGCATCGACTTGAGTTGACTGTTCTGAGGGATGTTGTGCCTCTGCAGGGTGCGAAGCATGCATTCTCAGCGCTGCAGATCAAGCTGCCGGTCGCGCTACATCCTGGCAGCGTGAGCGGCTGGCCGCAGGTGCATAGTTAGGTTCTGACTCAAATTGAAGCCGAATGAGCAAGTGAAAGTTGGTGTAGCTGATGTTCTGAGCAGTATACCACCGTGCATGAGCGGCTGGCCGCAGGTGTGTGGCCATATGCACATGTACATGCTGATCACATGCGAACGCAGCAACCGTACCATCTCGTGTAGCGTCTCGAATTGGATCAGCACACCGCTGGCGGGCCACACGCATGCAGCAGCACTGCTTCATTCATCCGGGAAGTATCGCCTGGCGATCGCAGCTCGCGTCCCAGGCAGCTCTTGTATCAACGATAAAGCGGACCTGCCTTCTGCCATGCTGCCAGCAGTGTGTCGAGGCCGTGTGCATCGGAACTCGCGGTGCGAGACCTTGAGATCTGCGAAAGCACAACACATATCGGCCCGTACGACGATGTCACACTAGTGATTTGAGGCAGATTTTCGGCGCCGAAACGGGGGCTTCGGCGCCGGTTCGGCGCGCCGAACCAAAGTTCGGCGCCGAAACAGCCGGCGGCCGAACCGGATGGGCTGGGACCCTCAGCCAGGTCTTGACTCGGACGGCAGGCACTGGGAGTACACGATTAAACTCACTTGCGGCCACATAGCTTGCAACGCCGACAGCGCATACAAGCGCAGAGAGCACGTGCAAAAGAAATTGAGCGGCAAGCACCGGCAGGTGGCGCCACCGTTGTGGTAGCGTCGCGGCGACATGTTTCCACGCCCTGAAGTGAATGGCCTCCGCGGGATTCCATTCTGGTATTCTCATGAGGGCTTCGAATCCCAGCTACCAGCTGTTGGCGCCCGGCAGCATTTGTGTCTTTGTCT